>Ga0208060_1000769_pt1 | contig 8986 bp, 7 predicted proteins | sample DeeseametaMP0901_FD_184200 | JGI IMG/M metagenome (GOLD analysis project Ga0208060, IMG submission 184200) | Marine microbial communities from the Deep Indian Ocean - MP0901 (SPAdes) | ecosystem: Environmental > Aquatic > Marine > Oceanic | place: East of Durban, South Africa, South Indian Ocean... | reverse complement strand
CGCTATTAATACGCATACCAGAGGCTAAGCGCTCCATTGAGGTAGCCAAACCTTCGCCAGATCTTGTTAAGTTACGTTGTGCGTTTAGTGACGACACATTAGTATTTACTGTTAATGCCATTTTACCATCTCCTAGGTTTAAACAGAGTGTGGTTCAACACGATTTAACAGGAACCACTATTCGATAATTTCTAATTATTAGAAAAGCATTTACTGTGCCAACTTTTAAATAAATATAACTATATGTTTTTAAAGCCTTTTCAATCAAAACATCAAACGTTAATAATAAGTTATCTGGTTAGCTGGAGTGACGACAATTTATTGCCGCTATTTTGAGGGAGGTTTTGCCGCTTTGTATTCACTAAAGCGGCAAGGTATTTCTGCTTATAATATGTTTATAAGTAATCAAATAAAGAAAGGTTTGTTAAACGGCCAAACGTAGCTTGCGACGCTTGCAGTGCCGTTTCTTGTTTAGTGAGTTCACTAATGGCTTCTGCCATGTCTACCTCTACTAAATCAGAAAGGTTACTTTTGTTTTGAATGTCTTGCGCAAGATTTGAGTCACTCACGCTATCAACCGCATTCATCCGCCCGCCTAAGCTCGCTTGCGTATACACAACTTGCTCACTTGCATTTTGAAGCTGTACTACACCATCGGCTAATACTTGCTGAAAATCATCGTTTTCAAGTGTGCCATCATTTAACCCCGTAATGAGTGATTGTAATGTATTAAGCACGTTTTCTTTGTGCGGTTTTTCAAGCGTAAAATCGAGTTGGCCAGGCGTACTACCCTCAAATTGAATTTTCATTCCTGAAAACTCAATTGTATTATCATTAACTTCCCCTGTTTGAGGTGGGGTAAGCGGCACACCATCTTGTAGAATTTCATATGTATCTGGATCGTTTGTTGTCGCACCAACGGTTCTGACTACAACACTAAAAGTATTTGCTGTGGGTGACACTGAAGTCCCTGGATCAGCATTGTAATTTGCCTGATGAAACTTATCGAACTCTGTTTGACCATCGACATAAACCGTCCCTGCAGTAATATTATTTGTAGGCGTAGTTACCGGAATCGTAGCTTGATTATCAGTAACATCAAGTCGTGCGTCGCTTTTCTCAAACGTATCAAAACCGTTATCGCTAGATTTAATACTTACCCCTTCAGCAATAGTTATTACATGCTGGCCTTGATCTCCATTATAAGTATATTCACCTGTTGTAGAGTCAAACTGGTATGGTTGAGTGCTGTCTTGGTAGCCTGAAAAAATAAACTTACCGTCTTCTGAGCGGGTATTCATTAAATTGACGAGTGTTTTTTGTATTTCACTCAGCTCAGCAGCGATAGACTCTAAATCATCTTGAGTATAAGCACCATTGCCCGCTTGAATAGCCAGCTCTTGGGCTTGCTGAATATTAGTATTTATGCTTTGTAAGATGGTTTCTTCAGTTTCTAGGCGGCCAGTTAATTGGTCAATATTTTTAGTATATTGCTCATTTGTTTGTATTTTATTTGAGTAAAGCATCCCTTGCGAAATAGCAGCAGGCGCTTCTGAGGTAGTTAAGTATTTTTTACCCGTTGTTACTTGCTCTTGTGCATTAGCAACACTTTGTTGGCTATCGAGTATTTTATTAATGTTGTTTTGGTACATTAAGTTATTTGATAAACGCATAATTACCTCGCTGCACTTAATAAGGTGTCAAAAATTTCTTGAGCTGCAGCCAACACTTGAGCTGATGCTGAATATGATTGCTGAAAACGCAGTAAATTGGCAGCCTCTTCATCTAGGTTTACACCTGAGAGCGACTCATACCACGCTTCTGATTGCTCTGCTAACGCATCAAATGCGCTGGCACTGGTAATGGCTTGGCCAGTGACTACGCCAATATCGCTCACTAACCCTGAATAGGCTTGGTTAAACGTTTCGTGATTGTCGGCAGTGGCTGTTGTCACTACATTTTTACGCACTAATTCGCCATTTTGTAAATCAGCGAGCTTTAAACCATTACGGTTATCGTCAAAGCCACCTTCATTGAATTCAAGAGTAAAAGTGTCGCCTGTTGCTGGTGTACCTTCTATATCAAAATCAAAACCATAATCGCTGTATGGCGTTCCTGCTTGAGATAAAACGTTATTACCTGGCGGTGGAATAATAATTGTTGTTGCCGTATTATTTTCATCAGAAATTTGATATTCGTTTGCAGTGCCTGTTTTAACTAACGTGATATCGCCATTGGCTAAATCAGGGGTAGTGTTAAAGCCACCCGAGGTAACACTTGTTACTTCTCCGGCTGAAATAGTCGCTGTACCTACATTATCTATGCTGTTAGCTGTACGAACAGGCGATGCCAGTGCTAAGTCTTCACCGCGGCTTGTCGCAAGGGAAATACTGGTTGCCGCCTCTGAGTTAAGTTTAATTTGAAACTGATCACCTGTATTACCAGTACCTGCTACATCAATTTGTAAACCAAACGACTCCCCACTCGTAATATCATCTGAGTCGATAACACCTGATGGCGGTATAGTCGCTAAAGAGGCGCTGCCTATCGGCTCCCCTTTATTATCTATAGGCTGAATGCTCACTTCATTTGTATCCGTGTAAGTAACAATAAAGTCGCTGGCCGGTAGCTCACTGCCTTTACCGGGTTCTACAGTTGCAGTCATACCTGCATTACCAGTATTCGCTTGATACGCATAAGCGCCGGCGGTAGGTATATTAAATATATCACCGCCTAGCTCGCCGTTAGCATCCATACCCAATTTATTTTGCTCGTTGAACGCATCAGCAATTGCCAATCCCATTTGGCCAATTTGGTTTTGTGCAGGCACGAGTATGTCGTCTCTAAAAGCCAACAAGCCGCCAATTTTTCCTTTTAATTTAGTTGCATCTATTTCTAGCGGCACAGCTTTGCCGCCATTAACGTCAAGCGTCAATTCTTTAAAATTAGGATCGGGGTCACCCGACAGTGAAAACAAGTTAAATGTACCGTTTTCCATAACTAAAGATTCACCGCTGCCCATAAAGACGAGTTTTTCGCCATTGGGGCCATCAAGTGTTTCTATATCAACAAGCTCTGATAATTCACGAATCGCTAAGTCGCGCTGGTTATAAATAGAGCTTGCGCTTGATGCGTTATTTGTGCCATTTACGACTGCTATTTCTTGGTTTAACGTATTTATATTTTGGATAAGTGAGTTGGCTTCTTCAGAAAAAATCTCAAGCTGCTCATTCACTATACCTTGTTGCTCAAGCACGATACCCGAAAGCCTATCCATTTGATCAACTAAGCTTTGCGCATCGGTCATTACGAGTGAGCGAGCAACTGTTGAAGACGGCTGGTTTAGCGCCTCTTGCACGTTATTAAATAATGAATTTATGCCCGTTGATAAGTTATTAGACTCTTCTGAAAAAATAGTATCAACACGGTTGGCTTCTGTTACAAATTGATCAAAAAACGATTTATTTGACGTGTCGCGGTTTAACTGTGACTGGGCAAACTCGTTCAATAACCTGTATGTTTCGCCGCGACCTACTTGGTTATCAACCATCGTGGTAAATTCAGTGCGCTCACGTACGTAGCCTTCTGTATTTACATTGGTGATGTTTTTACTGGTCGTTTGCAACAGCTCAGAGCTTGAACGCACCCCAGCACTGGCAATATTTAATAAACTAAACGACATATTACTTCACTCCTTGGGTAAACGCGCTTGTTGCAATATTTTTAAGCTCACTGCTATTTAGCACTTTTTTTATTTTACTCGCGTAATTAGGATCGGTTGCATAGCCTGCTTTTTGTAGCGAATCTAAAAATTCGTTTGGCTGTGCTGTTTTTTGTAATGCTTCTTCGTAGCGTGGGTTTTGCGTTAAAAAATCGACAAAGTCGTTCACGCTTTCTTTTATAGAATCGTAAGCTCTAAAACTTGCTTGCTTTTTAACAGGGGTACCTTGCTCAAATTCAAGCGTTACTTTACTTGCTTTATCGCCTTCCCAGCTTTTATCTGATTTAATATTGAACAGGTTATTTGAGCTATTCCCGTCGCTTTTATTAATAATATGCTTACCCCAACCCGTCTCAAGTGCCGCTTGGGCCACCATTACTGCAGGGTTTAAACCTATTTTTTCGGCCGCTGTTTTAGCATGCTCCCACACTGCACTAACAAACTCTTCAGCATTATTAAATGACGACTGTATAGGCTGTGTTGTGGTTTTAGTTTGTGTTGCCGCACTGCTGACTACTAAGTCATCTTTACTTGCTTGCTTTACACTGAGCACCTTTTCGTGCGGCAGTTCAGAGCCTGCGCGTTTATCACTCATAAAGTCGTTAGTAGTTCTTAATACTGAGCCAGGCATAAAGTTCTCAGCCTCTGGTGAGAGCTGCTGAACAATTAAATCAGCCAAACCCAAAGACCCATTTGATGAAAGCTCAGAAGAGAGCTGCTGATCGTGCATTTCTTCAAAAAACTTTACGCCGCTTGAGTTAAACGGGCTATCTTCATCTTCAAATGCTTCGTTGGCTTTACGCATCCCTTTTAGAAGCATTTGTGTAAAAATAGCTTCAAATTGTGCCGCTGCTTTTTTTAGCGCCGCTTTAGAGGCATCAGTAGATGCATCACCGCTGTTTAAAGCGTCTTGACGTAAAGTATTAAGATTACTTAAATCAAAAAAGTTTTGCTTATCGAGGTGATTTGTTTCCATCAGCTTTTTGACACAAAAATGAATAATGCTTTAAGAAATGCAAAAATTGAGCCAAAGAAAGGTAAACAGTAAAAAGCTTAAGTACCTTTTGAGTACTTAAGCTTTATGTGGAAGGGTAAATATTCTAAAATCTAACTAAATAACAACAAGCTGTCCGTTAATTGCACCCGCTTCTTTAAGCGCTTCTAAAATAGCCATTAGGTCTCCAGGTGCTGCGCCTACTTCATTTATAGCACGCACTAAGTCATCTAAGCTAACGCCGGGGTTAAAAACAAACGCACGAGAATCATCTTGATTAACGTCAATAATACTTTGCTGTGTAACAACAGTTTCGCCTTCTGCTAACGGATTAGGCTGCGTTACATTTTGCTGTTCAGCAATTGTGACTGTTAGACCGCCATGGGTTATTGCCGCAGGCTGTAGCTTCACATTTTTGCCAATGACAATGGTTCCCGTACGTGAATTAACAATAATTTTGGCTGAAGTGTCAGCAGGCTTAAACTCTAGGTTTTCAAGCGTTGATAAATAAGACACTCGTTGCGATGCATCACGTGGCGCAATAACGCGTACTGAGGCAGCGTCAATAGCTTGTGCACTATTAGGGCCTACCAAATTGTTAATTGTTGCTTCTAAACGTTTTGCCGTTGTAAAGTCAGGGCGGTTTAAGTTAAAAGTAATGTAGTCGCCTTGCATAAAAGGGCTTTTAACCTCGCGTTCAACAGTGGCTCCGTTAGGTACGCGGCCAACTGTCGGGGTATTAATGACCACTTTACTGCCATCAAGCCCTTGTGCTCCTAAACCACCCACAATTAGGCTACCTTGCGCTATGGCGTATACGTTTCCATCCACCCCTTTTAAGAAAGTTTGGAGCAAGGTGCCGCCACGTAAACTGCCTGCACTGCCAATAGAAGATACCGTAATATCAATTGTTTGACCCGGCTTTCTAAACGGCGGAAGCTCAGCATGGACTGCCACTGCTGCTACGTTTTTAATTTTAGGGCTTTGTGCTGAAGGCAGCGTAATACCAAAACTGTTTAGCATGCCTCTAAAACTTTGTTGCGTGTAAGAGTTTTGCTCCCCTGTACCAGGTAGCCCCACCACTAAACCATAGCCAACCAATTGGTTAGCACGTACACCTTCAACCATAGAGACATCTTTTATACGCTCGGCGCTGGCAGAAAATTGCCAGCCTAGCAGTATGATCAAAATAAACGCTTTAATGCTATTCATACTACTATCCTCTAAAACGGAAATAACGAGCTACTAAAGAAACGTGTTAACCACCCTGGGCTTTGCGCTTCTTGTGTTTGTCCTTTACCTGAATATTGAATTCGGGCATTGGCAATTCTATTCGACTCAACCGTGTTATCGGCGCTTACATCTTGCGGACGTACAAGGCCTTCGAGCCTAATAAACTCTTCGCCGGTGTTAAGTGTTAGCCATTTTTCACCACGAATAACTAAGTTACCATTGGGTAAAACACGCATAACATTCACCGAGATGTCGCCCACTAAACTGTTTGACTGATTTGATTTAGAGTCTCCGGTAAATGATGAATCACTACCAATGCCAAACTGAATACTGTCGCCACCTATATTGACAGGTAAACCACCTAACCCAATAACGGGGTCTAGGCTGGCTTCGGTTTCTTTATCGGTTTCGGTTTTAGCGGCTTTTGTAGCTTGTGTTGACTCTTCAAGCTTAACGGTAATTATATCGCCGGTTCTAAGTGCTTTTTTGTCTGAATACAAATCATTAAATGTATTGGTGTTAAACAACGAGCCCGTTGCAACAACAGGCTCTGCTACAGGCTCTGGGTACATGGGTGCGTAGTAGGGGTCATCTTGAACCACTTCACTATTTTGCGTAGAAACACAGCCACTTAAAAATAAGGTACCTGCTGCAAATAAAATAACATTACGCATAACTATCCCCTTGTGCACGGTTATAACTGTTGATTGATGTAGCTCATCATTTCGTCAACGGCCGAGATTACTTTTGAGTTCATTTCGTAAACACGTTGAGTTTCGATAAGGTTTACCAATTCTTCCGTTACATTAACGTTTGATGTTTCAAGCGAGCCTTGAATAATAGTTCCTAAGCCTTCTACGCCTGGATTACCTTGAACAGGCGCCCCACTAACAGCGGTTTCGGTGTAAAGGTTTTGACCAATTGGCTCAAGACCCGATGGATTAATAAAGTCACTAATTGTTAGCTGGCCAATTACCACGTTATCGGCTTGCCCTGCAACGCGTACAGATACTTCACCATCTTGAGAGACTGTAATTGATTGCGCATCATCGGGTACATTCATTTCTGGCTGAACAACAAAACCTGCACCTGAGGTAACAATGCGGCCGTCTTCATCGGTAGTAAATTGCCCATTTCGCGAATACGCAATATTGCCATCGGGTTGCAGCACTTCAAAAAAGCCTTCGCCTGAAATCATCCAATCGAGTGAGTTTTCGGTGGTGAGCATATTACCTTGCGTAAACTCTTTTTGGTTAGCAACCACTTTTGCACCCGCACCTAGCATTAGGCCAGATGGCAGCTCGGTATCTTGTGATGAGCGCCCGCCAGGCTGGTTGATGTTTTGATACAGTAAATCTTCAAAAATAGCGCGGCTTTTTTTGTAACCTACGGTACTGGCATTCGCCAAGTTATTTGAAATAACTGAAATATCAGTTTGTTGAGCGTCTAGCCCTGTTTTACTTATCCACAATGCAGGATTCATAAGTATGCCCTCATTTTAAAGTTAAACTATGCGCATCAACTGATCTTGACGTTCGTCAATCTCTTCAGCTGTTTTCATTAGTTTTACTTGTAACTCAAATTGACGTTGGTGGTTGATCATATCGACCATTTCGTGAACTGGATTAACGTTAGACATTTCCAGTGCACCACTTAACACTTTTACATTTGCAGAGGTATCGACGGTTTGCCCAGGTACAGGTCTAAATAAACCATCGTTGCCTTTTTCAAGCTCTCTGCTGTTTCCTTCAACAACGCGCAGCGTGTCTACTTCTTCTAAAAAATTTGCAGGCGCGCCTTGGGGGCGAACCTGTATGGCACCATCTTCACTAAAACTTATTTTTTCAATAGGAACCGGTAAAATTACGGGGCCACCTTCGCCAATAACTTGACGACCATGGCTCGTTACTAACATACCTTGTGCAGTAATGTTTAGCGTGCCTACTTTTGTATAGGCTTCGTTTCCTGAGTCATCTTGAACGGCAAGCCAGGCGTTATCGCTCATGGCAATATCTAAATCACGACCTGTTTCGATTATGCCGCCAGAGGTCATGTTAGAACCTGGTCGCTCTTGCATTGAAAACACGCGCGTTGGTAAGCCCTCGCCAAATGCTTGCATAGAGCGCGCTTGCGCAAAGTCAGCTTTAAAACCTGTGGTGTTTGCGTTTGCCAAATTATTGGCTTTAAGTGCAAGCCCTTGTAGGCTTTGCTTAGCGCCAGAGGCTGCAATGTAGACCATTTTGTCCATAACATCGACTCACATAAAAAATCTCTGAGTTGATAAGTGCAAAATAGATGCCAGGTTAAATTTGACGCAATATAAGGAAGGTATTGAACGGTTCAGCTACGCTAGTTTTAGCGACATAGCTACAAAAAAGGCTAGAAAAAAGGCTGCAAAAATGCAGCCTTAAAATCTTAACCAAAAATAAGGTTAACTTATCGAATCTGCAAAATACTTTGCTGAATTGTTGAGTTAACTTCAAGCGCTCGTGAGTTCGCTTGGTAGTTACGTTGAGCGGTAATCAAATCAACTAATTCGTTTGTTAAGTTAGTATTTGATTGCTCAAGCGCGGATGAATTAATACTACCCAATGTGCCTGAGCCTGGTTCTCCTGCAATAGGCTCCCCTGATGTCAAACTTTTCTTCCAGCTCGTATCGCCTACTTGCGATAAACCTTGAGAGTTTGAAAAACGCACCATAGCAACTTGGCCTAAGAAGGTTGAATCACCATTACTATATGATGCTACTACTTTTCCATCTGTTCCAATATCAATACCCGCTAAACGACCAACGGTAGCGCCATCTTGCTCTAGTGCTTTTACTTCAAAGTTACTTGCATACTGTGTTGGAACTTTGTTATTAGTGCCAGCTTCATCACGCCAACTTACTGATACATCATCGGGAAAACTTGCACCATTAGTTAAAAGTGAAGTCAAACCTGTAGTAGCATCTGACGTTAAGTCTATATCAGAAAAAGTTGTAGCCGGTGACGCTACATTAGGCAAACCTGCAGATGTAAATTCAAAAGTATCTATTG
>Ga0208060_1000768_pt1 | contig 8989 bp, 6 predicted proteins | sample DeeseametaMP0901_FD_184200 | JGI IMG/M metagenome (GOLD analysis project Ga0208060, IMG submission 184200) | Marine microbial communities from the Deep Indian Ocean - MP0901 (SPAdes) | ecosystem: Environmental > Aquatic > Marine > Oceanic | place: East of Durban, South Africa, South Indian Ocean... | reverse complement strand
AGACACCATTAAAAGTGGTGATACATTTGGAGCCATTTTAGATCGAAATCACATCGCTTATCCACGTATTTATGAGATTGTTGAAAGTATTAAAAACACCTTTAACATTAGAAGTTTAAGACCTGGAAAACCATACACATTACTATGTGCTAAAGATTCTTTACAAACCCCACAAACATTTATTTATCAGCCAAACAAAGAAGATTTTGTAGTTATAAACTTTAAAGACTCTATTACAGCTTACCGCAGTACCAAGCCCATTAAATATGTAGAAAAGGAAGTTACAGCTAGTATAAATTCTACCATTTCTCAAGCATTAGAAGATAAAGGAGTCAGCTTGGTTTTAGCCTATAAAATGTCCGATATTTATGCTTGGACTATAGATTTTACAAGACTTCAGAAAAAAGATAAATTTAAGGTTATTTATACCGAAAAGTATATAGACGACACTATTTACGCGGGTATAGAAAACGTTAAAGCGGCATATTTTAATCATAATAAAGAATCATTTTATGCTTTCGAGTTTCAAAAAGACTCACTAAATGCTCCAGATTATTATAACGAAAATGCCAAAAGTTTACGTCGTGCGTTTTTAAAAGCGCCAGTAGAGTTTAAACGAATTTCATCACGCTTTAATTTAAAGAGACGAATTGCTTTGTATGGTAATAAAGTAAGACCACATAAAGGAACCGATTTTGCAGCAGGAATAGGAACACCTATTGTTTCTACAGCTAACGGAACAGTAGAAAAATCGGCTTACACCAGAGGAAATGGAAATTATGTAAAAATTAAGCATAATAGTACCTATTCTACTCAATACTTACATATGCAAAAACGTAAAGTAAATGTTGGTCAATATGTAAAACAAGGCGATGTCATTGGTTGGGTTGGTATGACAGGGAATACTTCTGGACCACATGTATGTTACCGTTTCTGGAAAAATGGTGTACAAGTAGATCCTTTTGCTTTAAAACTTCCCGCTTCTGAGCCTTTAGAAGAGAAATATAAACAAACTTATTTGGATTATATTAAACCTTTAAAAGAACAGTTAGACAACGCAAGTATTTCAACAAAAAATAAAAATGTAAAATTACCCGAAAACCAGATTACCTACAATTAATTATGCCCATACCAAAAATAAACCCCACACATACTCAAGCTTGGAAAGACTTACAACTTCATTTTAATGAGGTTAAAGCCTTGCAAATGGTTCATTTGTTTGAGGAAGATGCTAATCGCACTCAAAAATTAACCATAAACTGGAAAGATTTTTATGTAGATTTTTCAAAAAACAGAGTTATAGATAAAACCTTAGAATTATTACACCAACTAGCAGATCAAGTTCATTTAAAAGAAGCAATTGAGGCTCAATTTAATGGTGAAGTTATTAATGAAACTGAAGGTAGAGAAGTTTTACATACCGCTTTAAGAGCGCCCAAAACAGCACAAGTAATTGTAAATGGTGAAGATGTTATCCCGGAAATTTACGAAGTAAAATCTAAAATTGAAGATTTTACCAATGCAGTAGTTTCAGGACAGCAAAAAGGTTTTACAAGTAAAGCATTTACAGATGTTGTAAATATTGGTATTGGAGGCTCAGATTTAGGACCAGCTATGGTGGTAGAATCACTTCAGTATTACAAAAATCATTTAAATACACACTTTGTAAGTAATGTAGATGGCGATCATGTAAATGAAGTAATTAAAAAACTTAATCCAGAAACCACATTATTTGTAATTGTTTCTAAAACATTTACGACTCAAGAAACCTTATCTAATGCAAATACCATTAGAACTTGGTTTTTAGAGCATGCTTCTCAAGAAGATGTGGCGAAGCATTTTGTTGCAGTATCTACAAATATTGAGAAAGTTCAGGAATTTGGCATAGACGCCAACAACATTTTCCCGATGTGGAACTGGGTTGGTGGACGTTTTTCTTTATGGAGTGCAGTAGGTTTAACTATAAGTTTAGCTGTTGGCTATACTAATTTTGATAGCCTTTTAAATGGTGCTCATAAAATGGATACGCATTTTAGAACTGCTAGCTTTAAAGAAAATATTCCCGTAACATTAGCTTTATTAAGTATTTGGTACAATAACTTTTTTGGTGCCGAAAGTGAAGCGGTTATTGCCTACTCACAATACTTAAATCAGTTTGCAACCTATTTGCAACAAGGTATTATGGAAAGTAATGGAAAAAGCATCGATAGAAACGGAAATAAAGTCAACTATCAAACTGGAACTTTAATTTGGGGTGAGCCGGGAACCAATTCACAACATGCCTTTTTTCAATTAATTCATCAAGGCACCAAATTAATTCCAGCAGATTTTATTGGTTTTGCGGAATCACTTCACGGTAATCAGGATCATCAAGACAAATTAATGTCTAATTACATTGCGCAAACGGAAGCCTTGTATAAAGGAAAAACGGAAGCTGAGGTTATAGCAGAATTTAAAGCGAACCAAACTTCAGAAGAAACTATAAAACAACTTACACCATTTAAAATATTTGAAGGTAATAAACCTACCAACTCTATATTTATAAATAAGTTAACTCCAGAAAGCTTAGGAAAACTTATTGCGATGTATGAGCATAAAATATATGTGCAAGGTGTTATCTGGAATATTTTTAGTTACGACCAGTTTGGGGTAGAGTTAGGTAAGCAATTAGCAAATACGATATTAAAAGATTTTGATGCGCAGGATTTAAATCACCACGACCAGTCTACTCAAAATTTAATTAAACATTTTAAACAATTTAGATCATAATTATATGGAAACAGTAAGAGTATTACATCAGTATTGGGCCTATTTGGTATTATTAGTTTTAGTTTTGGCTACATTTAATGCCGTTATAAAATCAATTGGTAAAAAAGAATATGAGCCAAGAGATTTTAGAGTATCGTTATTTACATTAATTGTTTCCCATATTCAATTGTTAATTGGTATGGTATTATGGTTTTCTGCCGATTATTTTAGTGAATTATCTATGGGAGAAATTATGAAAAACTCTGTGTTAAGGAGCAATGTGGTAGAGCATCCTGTAGCCATGATTCTAGCAGTTGTATGTATTACAATTGGTTATTCTAAGCATAAAAAGCAGTTGTCGTCTGCTGGAAAGCTTAAAAAAATTGCCATTTTTTATAGTATTGCCTTATTATTAGTTTGTGCTAAAATTCCTTGGGATAGATTATTTTAAAAGTTTAAAATTTACTTGTTAAATAATTAACGGAAAAGACCCAGAGAAATCTAGGTCTTTTATGTTTTTATAAGCTAATAAGCTTAAATTTACAGTCTTAAAATTTTTAATATGAAAGTAGCAGTTGTTGGAGCAACAGGTATGGTAGGACAAGTAATGCTTAGCGTTTTACAGGAACGTAATTTTCCTTTAACCGAATTAATTCCAGTTGCATCAGAGCGTTCTGTAGGGAACAAAATTTCTTATAATAACAAGGAATATATTATTATAAGTTTACAAGATGCCGTAAATGCAAAGCCAGATATCGCTTTGTTTTCTGCAGGAGGAGAAACTTCATTAGAATGGGCTCCTAAGTTTGCAGAAGTAGGGACTACGGTAGTAGACAATTCTTCGGCATGGCGTATGGACGAAACCAAAAAATTAATTGTTCCAGAAATTAATGCTTCAGAATTAACTAAAAATGATAAGATTATTGCTAATCCTAATTGTTCAACTATACAATTGGTAATGGCTTTAGCACCACTTCATAAAAAATACAAAATGAAACGTGTATTGGTATCAACGTATCAGTCGGTTTCTGGTACAGGAGTTAAAGCAGTACAACAATTAGAAAATGAAATAGCTGGTGTTACAGGCGAAATGGCTTATCCTTATCCAATTGGTAAAAACGCTTTACCACATTGCGACGTGTTTGAGGAAAATGGATACACTAAAGAAGAAATGAAATTAGCCAGAGAACCTCAAAAAATATTAAATGACAAAACCTTTTCAGTGTCTGCAACTGCGGTAAGAATTCCTACTGCTGGTGGACATAGTGAAGCGGTTAATGTAGAGTTTGAAAATGATTTTAATCTTGCAGACGTAAGACAGTTATTAAGCGAAACGCCTGGTGTTATTGTACAAGATAATACGGCTACAAATACCTATCCAATGCCAATTTATGCGCATAATAAAGATGAAGTGTTTGTAGGTCGTATTCGTAGAGATGAAACACAACCAAATACATTAAATATGTGGATTGTGGCCGATAATTTACGTAAAGGTGCTGCAACAAATACAATTCAAATTGCAGAGTATTTAGTAAAAAATCAATTGGTATAATTTAAAAAAAATATAAAATTAACTGTTGTATTATTTTAAACCTTAAATTTACTTAGAATCTATTTTAATGAAACAATTTATACTTGTCGCTTTGTTCACTTTTTTCGCCATAAATTCTTATGGTCAAAAAGTTGTGGCTAATGGTGGCGAGAATATTTTCAACAAAGTAGAAGCAAATACCAATCCTGAAACCGTTTCCATTTCTCCAAACCCAACCACTAAATTTCTAATAGTATCGACTATTGAGAATTTAAACACTTATGAGATTTATGATGTTTTAGGTAAAAAAATATTAAGTAAACCCATTGTAAAAGACATTAATGTTTCTAACCTAAAAGATGGTATTTACTTTTTAAAGCTAATAGGTCCAAATCAGACAGTAAACAAGAAATTTATAAAACAGTAATCGTATAAACGTTACGTTAAAAAGCACTTACATATAGACTTGTAAGTGCTTTTTTTGTTAAATTTAGATTCAAAATCTTTATCAATGAAAAAATTAACCCTTTGTGCAATTACACTAGCTACAATTATGTCGTGTAAAACAGATAAAAAACAAGAACAGGAAGAATCCCAAATGGCTATTACTTATCCCGAAACCAAACGTGTTGACTCTACAAGAACTTATTTTGGCGTGGAAGTTAAAGACGATTTTGGATGGCTTGAAGACGATAGAAGTTCAGATACCGAAGCTTGGGTAAAAGCACAAAATAAAGTAACCTATAATTATTTAGATCAGATTCCTTATAGAGCAGCACTTAAAGTGCGCTTGGAGAAGCTATGGAATTACGAAAAAGTAGGCGCACCATTTAAAGAAGGTAATCAGAACTATTATTACAAGAATGATGGGTTACAAAATCATTATGTTATTTACAGAACAAACGAAAACGGTAATGATGAGGTATTTCTAGATCCTAACACATTCTCTGAAGATGGAACCACTTCATTATCGGGATTAAGTTTTACAGAAGATGGCTCTTTAGCTGCTTATTCCATTTCTGAAGGTGGAAGTGACTGGCGTAAAGTCTTAATCATGAATACCGAAACTAAAGAAATTATTGAAGATACTTTAGTAGATATCAAATTTAGCGGAACCTCATGGAAAGGCAACGATGGGTTTTACTACTCAAGTTACGACAAGCCTAAAGGTAGCGAGCTATCGGCTAAAACTGACCAGCACAAAGTGTACTACCATAAGTTAGGCACGCCTCAAAAAGACGATAAAGTTATTTTTGGAGCTACAGATGCAGAAAAACACCGTTATATAGGCGCAAACGTAACCGAAGACCAAAACTATCTTATGTTAAGTGCTTCAGTTTCCACCTCTGGAAATAAGTTATTCATTAAAGACTTAAAGTCTCCAAATGCTAATTTTAAACCTATAATAGACAATACCGATTCAGACACGTATTTAGTAGAAAATGTGGGTAGTAAACTCTATTTAAAAACCAATTTAAACGCACCTAACGGTAAAGTTGTGGTCGTAGACGCTAAAAATCCTTCACCAGAAAACTGGGTAGATTTTATTCCAGAAACCGAAAATGTACTTTCAATTTCTACAGGTGGTCATTATTTCTTTGCAGAATATATGGTAGATGCGGTTTCTAAAGTCATGCAATACGATTATGATGGTAAATTAGTTAGAGAAGTTAAATTACCAGGTATTGGAAGTGCAGGAAGTATTGGTGGGAAAAAAGAAGAGAAAGAACTGTATTATTCATTTACCAATTACAACACACCAAGCAGTATTTACAAATACAATGTAGAAACCGGAGAGTCTACACAATATTGGACCCCAAAAATAGATTTTAATAGTGGAGATTATGAGTCTAAGCAAGTCTTCTATTTTTCAAAAGACGGTACAAAAATACCTATGATTATTACCTACAAAAAAGGCACCGAACTTAATGGTAAAAATCCCACTATACTTTACGGTTATGGCGGTTTCAACATTAGCTTAACACCAAGTTTTAGCATTACCAATTCCGTATGGTTAGAGCAAGGTGGTATTTATGCAGTGCCTAATTTACGTGGTGGTGGCGAATACGGTAAAAAGTGGCATGATGCAGGTACACAGCTTAAAAAGCAAAATGTATTTGACGACTTTATTGCAGCTGCCGAATATTTAATAGAAAACAAATACACTTCAAAATCGTATCTAGCTATTTCGGGACGTTCTAACGGTGGTTTGTTAGTTGGCGCCACTTTAACACAAAGACCAGATTTAATGCAGGTAGCATTACCGGGCGTAGGTGTATTAGATATGTTACGTTACCATACCTTTACTGCAGGAGCTGGTTGGGCTTACGATTACGGAACCGCAGAAGATAATAGAGAGATGTTCGACTATCTTAAAAACTATTCTCCGGTACACAATGTAAAACCAGATACCGAGTATCCAGCAACCTTAATTACTACTGGAGATCATGACGACCGTGTAGTACCAGCGCACAGTTTTAAATTTGCGGCAGAGTTACAAGCTAATCAAACAGGTGCAAATCCAACTCTAATTCGTATAGATGTCAATGCAGGTCATGGCGCAGGAAAACCTGTAAGTATGCAAATACAAGAATGGGCAGATATTTATGGCTTTACCTTATATAACATGGGCTATAAAGTGTTACCCACACAGAAACTTAAAAAATAATTAAGCATTTTATCTAAAAAGGCGATACGTAAAAGTTTCGCTTTTTTTATTTGGGCAAATGGCAAGCCACCACGCTATACGCTATATCTTTTTTGTCATGAGGTTTCGACTGCGCTCAACCAGACAAAAAAGGATGCCGCTCCTATCGTTTTTGCAAAATTAGTAGAAAGACAAATCATCTAAACCAAAAAGCCCACCACATCTTCAATTTTAGAAATGAGTTGAATTTTAATGCCTTTTGGTTTAATTGAAATCTTATTGTATTTAGACACAAAAATGGTTGAAAAACCTAATTTTTCAGCTTCCAGAATACGTTGTTCTACGCGTTGTACAGGTCTTATTTCTCCAGATAATCCAACTTCAGCAGCAAAACAATAATTACTTGGCAAAGCTTCATCTTCGTTACTCGATAAAATGGCTGCCACTACGGCTAAATCTATTGCAGGATCGTCCACAGTAATTCCACCAGTAATATTTAAAAAGACATCTTTTGCACCTAATCTAAAACCTGCACGCTTTTCTAAAACTGCCAAAAGCATGTTTAAACGTTTAGCGTTAAAACCTGTGGCGCTTCGTTGCGGTGTACCATAAACTGCGGTACTTACTAAGGCTTGTACTTCTATCATTAAAGGTCTTACGCCTTCTAAAGTTGCAGCTATGGCATTTCCAGAAAGTTCTCCGTCTTTTTCAGAAATAAGTAACTCGCTAGGGTTAGATACTTCGCGTAAACCTGTGCCTTGCATTTCGTAAATCCCTAACTCGTTGGTAGATCCAAAACGATTTTTATTAGCACGTAAAATTCTAAACACATGGTTGCGGTCGCCTTCAAAATGAAGTACCGTATCTACCATGTGTTCTAATATTTTTGGTCCGGCAATGTTACCGTCTTTAGTAATATGTCCAATTAAAATAACAGGAGTATTAGTTTCTTTAGCAAACTTAATAAGCTCTGTAGTGCATTCTTTAACCTGAGAAATACTTCCTGCGGAAGACTCGATATAATCACTTTGAAGGGTTTGTATAGAATCTATCACCACAATATCTGGCTCTAATGCTTCAATTTGCTTAAAAATATGTTGTGTTTTGGTTTCGGTTAAAATAAAACACGTGTCGTTAACTGGATTAATACGTTCGGCACGCATTTTTATTTGCTTCTGACTTTCTTCACCCGAAACATAAAGCGTTTTATAAGGTAATTTTAAAGCTATTTGTAAGCACAACGTACTTTTACCAATACCAGGCTCTCCACCTAAAAGCGTTAAACTTCCAGGCACTAATCCGCCACCAAGTACTCGATTAAATTCAGCATCAAACGTGTCTAAACGCGTTTCTTTGGCAGAGTCTATTTCATGAATAAGTAAGGGTTTGGCATTTTTTGTTTTTACGGTAGTTGTGGCTTTCCAATCGTTTTTATCTGGTTTACTTACCAGTTCTTCCACTATGGTATTCCACTCCTTACAAGCCGTACATTGACCCTGCCATTTGGCAAATTGGGTACCGCAATTCTGACAAAAAAATGCCGATTTAAGTTTTGCCATATTTAGAAGCCGAAATCTGCTTTTAACTGGTCTGCTTTTTCTAACACTTCATCTTTGGTTATCCCTCCAATTTCTTCAAATATATAAGCATTTTGATAAGCTTTATAAGCTTTTTTAGGCTCGCCTATTTCTTCATAATAACGTGCCATATAGTATGGTCCAATAATATGATCTGGATATTCTTTTTTAGCAATTTTAGATAACTCTTCTAGAGGCTCCCATTTTTCCGACTTTCTAATAGCCGCATAAATAGCTCTGAAATCGTTAATTAAAATTTGTTTTTTGATACCAAAAAGGTCTTCTATAGTTGCATACTTTTCAATTAAATACTCTACTGGAGATCCGCTTAATTTTAAAATAACATCGGTATATTCTTTTTTACTAATAGGTTGATACACAAAAAAGGTGTTTTCTAAAGCTTTTGCAAATGAATGTGCAGGTAAAGAATAGTGAGATGGTCCTTCAAATGTATCTGCATTAAAAAAGAAGTTTTTATTATCTACC
>Ga0208060_1000767_pt1 | contig 8999 bp, 8 predicted proteins | sample DeeseametaMP0901_FD_184200 | JGI IMG/M metagenome (GOLD analysis project Ga0208060, IMG submission 184200) | Marine microbial communities from the Deep Indian Ocean - MP0901 (SPAdes) | ecosystem: Environmental > Aquatic > Marine > Oceanic | place: East of Durban, South Africa, South Indian Ocean... | reverse complement strand
TTTATCCAATTTCTTGACAAGTTTCTTTTGTTCTTCTTCTCGTTTTCTTTCTATGAAAGGTTTCTTATCTTTGGTTTTCTTATGTGGTTTGTGTTGATACTTCAATGGATAGGTTCTTTAATTTTAATTTTATTAATAGAAATTGGTTGAAAACCAAATGCACCTTCAGGTTTAAATAATACATTCTTTCCATCTATAGTTGAAAATTCACCAAGATATTTTGTTCCATCTTTCAAAACTAATTTATCCTGTTCAACCTGCCCCCAAGCCAACCCAATAAATAGTAGTAATGTGATGCGGTTAATCATATCCAAATCTACCCATAATCCCACAAACAAAAAAGCCCGTGAGGAGGCTATTTGAGCCAGAGGCGTTTCATTTAATATGTCTTTGTATCACTTCTTTTTGTGAAGAATCAACTCATTAATCGAACCGCCACTACCATTTCCTTGTGCATAATTATCGATTAGCTTATTTAAGCTTCTTTTCTGCTTTTTTAAGTCTCTTTTCTGCTTTTTTTTCTTTTGCAGTTTTAGCCGGTGCTTTTTTAATTGCTTTTTTAGAATCTTGACCTTTTCCCATTTTTCATTCCTTGTTGTTTTCTTGAATTTATAATAAATAACACAATAATGCGGGTGTATCTTTTATTTTAAGGGTACTACCCCTCATTTGGTTTTTACAGGTTAAAATTTTGGTTGAAATTTTAAGAGGCGGTTACCATAACAGAGACGTTACGTGCTTGGTGTATGGGAACAACAAACCCCGCTACTGGGCGGGGTTTGTTGTTATTTTCAATATTAGAATAATGACAAATGACTATAACTTTTTTAATAAGTCCTTTTTTGCTTTTTCAAATTCTTTTTCAGTTAATAATCCACTTTCTTTTAATTCGCCCAATCTTTCAATTTGAGAAAAAATTTCCATGTTGTCCTCGTTATTATCTTCTTCATCTTTTATAACTACCAAGTTAGTATGATTATGTCGAGGGTGGAAATTTCTCCACGGAGCAAGACACCAATGAAACCCATATCTTATATTTACGTGAGTTCTAGGATATATTACCACGTTATGAGATTGATGCTTATAAATATTATGGTGTTTTTTATGCCATTTCTTTCCATATGTCCTTTTTTCATTTTCTGCAAAAGTAATAGACAACATGCATAAAAGTGGAAGTAAGTATTTTATTTTCATTTCTACTCCATTTAAATAGTCTGATTAATTCGACACAAGTATTCAAAAAAGGTTAAGAACAAAAAAACCCGTAGAGGTTGGATTAATTATAAATAGTCCAACCAGAACTCAAGCATTTTATTAAATAGGTGAATCCTTGCTGGATCATCAGCAATACCGTGTTTACGCATTGGGTAGAACATCATGTCGAACATGATATTTTCCTTTACCAGTTCATCGATGAAATGCCAAGAATTCTGCGGGTGCACATTATCATCATAAGTGCCATGGACCAACAGCAAGCGGCCATGAAGATTTTTCGCAGTTTTAATTAAAGAAGTCCTTTCATAACCATCCGGATTATCTTGGGGCCGCTTCATTGCAAATTCTGCCCATTTTGTATCGTAATAGTGCCAATCGGTGACCGGTGCCACAGATATACCTGCCTTAAACTCCTGTGTATTGGTCATGGAGTTCAGAGTAAAACTGCCACCACCACTCCAGCCCCAGATGCCAACACGGTCTGGATCCACATAAGTCTGTGACTTCAACCAACGGATTCCATCCTTAATATCAACAATTTCCAAGGGACCGGAGATCATCAATGTGAGGCGATTTTCCAGTTCTTTGCTGATGGCCGTGGCGTAGCGATGATCAAATTTCACAACCAGGTAGCCTCTTTCCAGAAGCATATTGTCAAAGAAGAGGGAGGTTCCCTGCCACCGATCGAACACGGTAGGCGCAGATGGCCCTCCGTATATATGAAAGATCAGGGGGTATTTCTTCCCTGGATTAAAATTTCTCGGCTTCAGGATCTGTGCCGGCATGGGGAATCCGTCCGATGTGAGGATGGTAAATAATTCAGGTGTCTGTAGATTCAGTCCCTGTAGAAGTTCCGGGCGTGATTTAGCGATCACATGCAATTGTTCGCCATCCCTGCCGTGTAGCACAAGCGCAGGCAGGGTGCTGATATTGGAATACGTATCAAAATAATATTGACCGTTTGGACTGAAACCGATCTTATGCACCCCATCATCTTTTGTGATGCGTTCCATTCCACTGCCATCAAATCGTATACGATAAAGGTGCCGTTCAACAGAAGATTTTTCCAAAGCAGTAAAATACACCTGGCCATGTTCATTATCGATATTGACCACCGCTTGCCGCAGCCAGAAAGGTCCTCCGGATGATCGCAGTGCCCATGTACCATCAGTAACCTGGTTCAACAGGTTCCCATTATTATCGAATCTATATAAATGTGCATAGCCGTCCCGCTCAGACTGCCATAGGAAATCCCCAGACTCCAGAAAATATAGATCATCATTGATGTTGACCCAGCCTTCATCGGTTTCCCTTAAGACCTGGTCGAGATTTTTTCCTGTTCTCCGATCGATAAAAAATAGGTTTAATTCAGTCTGGGCCCGGTTCATGGTTTGAACGGTGAATCGTTTATTATCCGGGTGCCATTTTACGCGGCAGATATACTCGTACGGGTCCAGCTTTACCCACTTGATCCGTGGATGAGAAATTTCCATAACGCCCACCTTCACAATTGGATTATCTGTCCCTGCTTTCGGGTAGCGCTGGGTGATTAGCCGTGGTTCTTCGGGCTTGAAATCCACATAGTGCATTTTGGTCACCGGTGATTCATCTGTCTGTAAAAATACAAGTGCTTTTGAATCATCTGACCACCAGTAACCAATATCCTGCCGTCCAAAGATCTCTTCCCAGTAAACCCAGGAAACAGAGCCATTCAGAGTGGTTTCTGAGCCATCATGGGTCAGTCGCTTTTCCCAGTTTCTTTCCAGATCATAAATATAGAGATCGTTTTCTCTGACAAAGGCCAACTTTGATCCATCTGGAGAAAAACGGGGTGATTTTTCGGTTGTTTCCGTTTTGGTTATCCGGATGAATTCAGAATTTTCCATATCCAGGATGAAAATATCTTTTTTATAGATGTATAATGCCTGCAGTCCATTGTGATCGAACGCAAGGGGCCACACTAGAAATTTCGTTGAATCTTCTTCCCCAAGGTACATCTGCAGACTGACAACCGCTTTTTCACGATCAACTATGGGCTTGAGTTCACTGGGTTTCTGCGGATCCAGTTTCAGGAATGTTCTTTCTTCTTTTGGCTTGCGGACATCAAATAGAATCGCCGTGTTATTATCCAACCAGTGATATCGATGGACCGCAGCGATCGCCCGTGCTTTATCAGTGTAGATCCATTCAACCGTAAGTTTCTCAACCTGCTGGCCATTATAGGCAGTTCCGAGCAGACAAAAAGTAATAATAAATAGGATTCTACGATTCATGATCAATACGGTTAAGATTATTGGACTTTATTCAGGCTTATTACCCGTCATTTGCCAGCGCACCAGTTCTACGGGAATATTCCCGGCGTTATTAAAGGCCTGGAAAAAGTCTTTCATTAAAAAGGGCTTACCCTGTTCTTCCAATTGCTTGGCCCATTCGGTAACCAACCGTTCTATCAAATATTTCCCAGTGATATAGCAGGTGCCATATCCGGGCTGACGAAGATAAAGGTGTTGTTCAAACTGCAGCAGGTGGGGCTCCCGTTTCATCCAGCCCCGGGGTGTCCATTTCACATGTACCTGGCCTGCTTCTGCCATGGTCATTACATTGGCATGAGCGTACAAGGATCCCAGGCCACGGGCGGCACGCTGAGCAAGCAAAATCCATACAATTTCCCTGGAACGGGGACTGTCCTCGTACAGCCCTGCATGCATGAACATTTCTTCCACGCCAGTGGCAATCCCTTCATTCTTGTTATCAAAAATATTATAAAGCAGGGGTCCACGGCGAATAGGACTTTCATGTGGTTCATCCCGCATCTGAGCTAGATCGAACCAGTGATAAAAATGAGAATAAAGCGGTAGAGGATCATAATGCATGCCGATAGAAAAGAAATTGCGCTCATCTTCAGGTACAAATTGTCCCATATGTTCCCGCAGGGCCGGCTCCATGTTCGGCTTGATGGGCATGATCTCTTTTTCTCTTAAAAAATTCATGAAACGCTGTACTCCCCGCTCGGTGAGTTGGGCAAATTCTTCCGGCGTGTTGGCTGCTACCATGGGTGGGAGGTCCCAGTTACGTTGTTCCTCAAGTTTTAAGGAGGTCCAGGCTCTATCCAGTTCCCGCTGCAATAGTTGAACTTCCTCTTCCCAGGTCAAGGGCACCAGATGGACATTCTGCTGGTACCAGGTATAATTTTCCTTCCCAATCCCAGAAGGCCCGGTCTTACTGTGCGCCTGTTCTTCCAGCCAGGCGGTAAAACCTTCTGTTGCCTTTTGCGCATTTTCTAATGCGGCACCCAGTTCAGGCTGGGTTTTAGAACCTTGGAGCATCCCGGAAAGTTTATCCAGATCCTGGGTTTGCTGTCGAATATTTTCAATACCGGCGATCCACAGGTCCCGGGCGTTGCCAGTGAGATTTCTCCGGGCCTGAATCAGCAATGGCGGAATAACATTAAGATCGCTGACTAAACGCTTTTCCTCATCGCTGCTAAGAGGAAACTGGTATGTCCAGAGTTCTAGCGTGGCGTGGTTAGTAGGTCCTTCGTGGGCTGGTACATCGCTTTGATACATCCAGACAGTCTGGTAATAGGCCGGATCCCGGATCCAGGGCTTCAGTATTCGATAGTTAAAGTCATAGCCATTCATTTCGGCCCGCACGATATGCCAATCCACCTGATAGGGAACGGCCCAATCATCAATTTTGATCCGGTTTAGACGCTCTTCAAGCGTCTTAAAGTTTTGATGAGCCTTTTCGAAGCGATCGGCAGTGTAATCTGGGGCTCCATTCAGCCGGGGTGGATCTTCAAATTCCCGCCAGTCCTTAAATAGATCTACAAGGGCCTGGTATTGGGGAGGTTGACGGATATCTGGTTTCGCATGCATTGAGGTTACTCCCATAAGTAACACATAGATTATAAATAGAACTTTTTTCATCGATCAAATCTACTCATCATCCCACAAAAAAAAAACCGCTACTGCGGGGGGACTCTACTCTTCTTCTTCGCTTGAAGAATTTTCCTTCTTATCTGCTTCTTTAAGTGCAACATAAAAAATTATTCCAAACATAATCAAATGACATTAAACGACACTACTGGTACAGATTTTGGGAGCAAGTTAGCATCTGATAGTGTTGATCATCATTCTGCAGAAATCTTTTTAATTGCAGTAATTGTGAATTTCGTCTCTTTACCCCGGATTTCAAGCGTAAAATCTTCATCAATCTTTTTCCCAACTATGGCTTGGCCAAAAGGTGAATGGATGGTTACAACCAAGGGATAAAGATCCAACTCAAATTCGATGGGACCTAATAGGTAATAGTCTTCGGCCTCATCTTTGCCCTCTTCACGGATTGTAACCTTATTGCCAAATCCTACCTTGTCGGTTTCAATTTCGCTATACTCGATGATCTGGAATGGCGAATGGGTCTGCAGCAATTGTATCTTACGTACTATTAAACTCTGCTCCTCCCTGGCAGCGTGGTATTCCGCATTTTCCTTAAGATCTCCATGACTAGCTGCATCACTAATCTTTAATGAAGTCTCTCTCTTTAATTTATCAAGAGATTTCATTTTCTTTTCCAATCCGCGGTGTGTATCCCGCAAAATCAAAGTCGCCATATTGACATTCCTATTATTGATCGGATTAAATAAATTGTTATGTATTCTCTATTATCTTGACAAAACAATCGGACTGACATCCTGAATTGAGATAAATATTAATACTGAATTGAATAATTACAAAATGATTTGTGAAAATTTTAAGAGGCGGTTACCATAACAGAGACGTTACGTACTTGGTGTATGGGAAACAAAAAACCCCGCTAATGCGGGGGTTGAACTCGATACGTTTCATTTCAACAGGACCATCTTCCGTGTATGAGCAAAACCGCTACTTTCGATTTGAACAAAATAAACACCGCTGGGCTGATGACTGCCATCCCATTGGATGCTGTGATTTCCTGTAGATAATTCATCATTTATAAGTGTTGTGATTTCATGTCCAGCAATATTATACACCTTAACCGTAACAAGCTCTGTTTGAGGAATTGAGAATGCTATTGTGGTCGCTGGGTTGAATGGGTTCGGGTAGTTCTGATGGAGTACATATTGAATCGGGATAGCATCTGTATTCGTTGATAAAATAGCATCACATCCCACTCCAAAAGCTCCCATATTAACATTGTTATCGCCAGTACCTACACAAGGAGAGTTCTGTGCTAATGTATATTCACCGTTGTCGGGGGCACAGAAGAGTGGGTCGGCATCGATGTTGCCTACACCTTCCCAGCCTCCTTCTATATCACTATAGGATACTTGAATAGTTGAATTTTCATCTATATAAACTGCATTACTTGAAGCATAAATTATATCATTACTCACTATGCCATCACTGGACAAGTTCGCATACCCCACACTATTGGATACAAAAGTATTATTATGTGACACATACTGGCTCTCACTAGCAACTACCGCACCATAACCATCACCATATGCTTGAAAAATAAAATTATTACGAAGTATACAATTACTTCCATCAAGGATAGAAATAGCAGCACATATCACGCAATAGCCCATAGAAGGATTAATAATTACATTTGATTCAATTATATTGTTTGAATTGACAGAAACGATATACCCGGAAGGCTCTGCAAAACCTACATATCCATTTTCAATTCGGTTATTTTTAATAGTAACATTTGAGTTTTTGCTCAAAATAAAACCACCCAATACATAACCATTTCCAACGCTACCATTAGTGAACTCATTATTCATAATCAATGAATTTGAATTTTCACAATAAATAACAGCGGACTCACCACCTTGGAACAAATAGAAATTGTCAAATCGGTTATTGATAATTTTGGGAGAAGATTCATTGATATTAATTATAGCCTGGGATCCCTCTTCCGAATAAAAAATAATATTTTGAAAAGTAAATCCATTTAATACTGCTGTTGAATCCTCAAAACTTTCAAATAACACAATGGAACCGCTACTGTCACCATCAATAATGGTAGAAGATATATATGACGTATCCTGCGTGGTCAAATACAGCGACCCAACAACAATGTTCTTGCCGTTGTAGTTGATGCTCTCATTATAAGTCCCAGCTGATACTAATACTGTATCGCCATCACTGGCGGCATCAATACCTCCCTGAATAGTGGAATAATCTGCAGGAACATTTATGATATTTGCAAACAAAACTGTTACAGATAATAATAAACTTATGATTAGTCGTTTCATTTCAACCTCCTTGGTTAAACAAATTCCATACTAACAGGTTGAATTTCTGGTTCGGGGTGTTTTTCTAATGTCCAACTCATAAAGTTGATTATAACTAATGTCAAAATATTATGTATATATAAAAACTTCATAGAGGAATGTAAGGAATATTACATCAAGATATGAGATTTGGAGAAAAATTTTAAGAGGCGGTTACCATAACAGAGACGTTACGTGCTTGGTGTATGGGAAACAAAAAACCCCGCTACTGCGGTACTCTTGCTTAAATCCTTTGGGTGTGGTTTATTTCATCAGCACGATCTTCTTGGTCTGGACAAACTCTCCTGCCTGTATTTTGTATAGATAAACACCAGCACTCACTAGTTTACCCGCATTGTTGGTCGCATCCCATATAACTGATTTAAAACCTGCATCTTGGGTTGAATTAACGAGTGTCTTTACTTTTTTCCCAAGTAAATCGTAGACTGTTATGTTTACAAAACTATTCTCTGGTAGTTCATATTGGAGTTTTGTTATTGGATTGAACGGGTTTGGATAATTTTGATAAATAAAATAAGTGTTCGGTAAAGAACTGTTATTCTCGAGTGATAAAGTAGGATTTCCCGCATTGACCCACGCCGTCTGCCAAATAGATGCTAAATCAATAATGGCAGAATGGACCACATCAATCGTGAGTGAATCGAGTTCTTCCCAAAGAATGTTATAATAGCTTGAATTATAGTTTGGATCTTGATCAGAGGCCAAATCATCTGCAGCCAGTATATCACTCACATACGGATAAATTTCTTCAATATATCGGAATGTTGAATCAATAACTGAATTCCAGTATACACTTGATGAATCTGGTAAGGGTAATTGGGATAAGTTGTCATTCATCATTTGGGTTTCGTATCTTGAATGGATACCATAATTACCTGAAGATTGACCATTGTAGTTTAAGGTAAGATGTAAAGGTTGGTGTGAATCCGCAACATAATGGCCCAATTCTGCAGCGACTTGCCAAACATCATCCCACTGCCCACTAGCCATAAGAGACGATAAACTATCTGTCCATTCTTCAATAACCCAAGGGACTGTTCCATAATCTATGATGACGTCATAGCCATATTGCGATACAGCATCGTCCCAGTTATGTGGAAATGTGCCTTCAAAAAATTCGGGATAATAATCGATATCTATATAATGATAATACCCAGGCAAATTATCTGAATCCGGATCGGTTGCATGTGAACGGATGTAGCTCTGGTAATCTTGAAAAAATGCCATTTCAGGTGGTAAGTAGTCCACCGCAAGTTCATTTATATAGCGGTGCGTCTGCCCGCCCCATGCATAGACTTTCTCTTGCGAAAAGAGTAAAATAAATAATAGCATTAATATTATACGCTTAATCATTTCCAAATCTACCTACCATCCCACAAAAAATAACCACGTTTTTATTTTCACGGTTTTAATTCGTAGCGTACATCTGGATTCTCGGAGTGTGGCTCATAATCTTCCCAGAATTCTTCAGCAAAATTCAGGCCGGCCTTTTCCATAACACGAA
>Ga0208060_1000743_pt1 | contig 9160 bp, 5 predicted proteins | sample DeeseametaMP0901_FD_184200 | JGI IMG/M metagenome (GOLD analysis project Ga0208060, IMG submission 184200) | Marine microbial communities from the Deep Indian Ocean - MP0901 (SPAdes) | ecosystem: Environmental > Aquatic > Marine > Oceanic | place: East of Durban, South Africa, South Indian Ocean... | reverse complement strand
AGACGGGAATCGGGAAATCTATATCGTGGATTCTGACGGTAACAATACCATCAGGCTCACAGATGATTCCGCAATGGATTCTAATCCTCAATGGTCTCCAACCGGAGGGCAAATTGCTTTTGTCTCTTACCGGGATGGTAATGCCGAGCTTTACGTAATGAACAGCAACGGTCGATAACGATTCCGGAAATAACTTTGTTCGGAGCAGATGTTGGGCTGGGTTCTGTGGTAAAAATGAATCGAGACACATTGGAAGGTCTTACGATTATTGGTGGTTTCGCTCTTTCTAGCGGTGGATTTATAATTGGCAATACAAGCAGAGCGGATATTATGAATTGTGTATTTTTCAGAAATAGAACATTTAGCTCAACTTATAGCGGAGCTATTGTTAATTTTGGAAATGTATCTATATTAAACACAGTTGTGTGGAAAAACGGCGGTGAAATAGATTACAGACTGTATCCTCGATCTGCCACCTATACTGACAGCGATGAATTTAGAGTGCAGTCCGGTACGGGAAACATTAACACAGATCCTTTTTTTGAAAACCCATCAAATGGGAATTTTCACCTTCAGTCGGATTCTCCATGTATAAATGCAGGCAATACCGATAGCATATATAATAATTCAAACGGCTCACGCAATGACATGGGTATCTATGGCGGGCCTTATGGCGATGATTGGTAGGGAAAAAATAATATATTAACTTCCGTTAGATTTATACTCTCTTCACCGCTGGAGACTTCTTTTTCACTATAGGATCTGTCCCCCACTACATTGACTTCTTCGCCTTTTAAAACGGCTGGATTTAACCCAATCCATATATTCCCAGGTTTTAACACAACAATAGTTCGCATTTCATAACCAATATGAGATGCTTGAATCCTGATTGGATAATGATCTGTCCATTCCAAATTGAAGAAACCGGCTGTATCGGTAACCGTTCCTATGTTTGAATTTATAATAGTTAAATCCACACCAACGATTCCAACGCCCGTGCGAATATTAACCACCTTACCGGTTGCAGGAATTCCTGTTTGGCAAAAAACAAATGCGAATAAACAGAAAAAATGAACTCTTTTATATATTTTTACCATAAAATAAATGAACACATTGTGTCATGTGTCCTCGATAATTTAATATTCCAAACGTTATACATGTTTAAAAAATTCGGATAATCGGATAAAAAAATTAAAAAATAATTTAATTGGTATATAGTTAATATTTTTTCTATTTTCGACCGCTGATAACGAATCCCTGATTACGTTAGATTACTTGTAATCAATAATTACAATAATTAATAAGCCAATAAAAAACTGGTTTATAATCATTAAACAAAAACAAGAGGTTAGTTCATGAAAAAGCTACTCACTTTAATAACAATGGCAATTGTCGTTGTCCCAACAATGCTCCTATCTCAATCCGGCGGGAAGGTTTCCGGAACGATTTTGAATGAAGAAGGATCTCCTCTCGGAGGTACGAACGTCATTATTGTAGGAACCACCTATGGGAGCGCTTCTGATGAAAATGGTAAATATTTCATATTAGATGTTCCTGTCGGCACTCACTCTGTTCGTGTAGATTATATTGGATATAAAAGTGTTACTGTGAAAAATGTGAATATTTCCGAAAATTTAACAACAAATCTGGATTTTTCACTAGAAGTGGCTGCTCTTGAAGGAGAAGCTGTTGAAATTATTGCTGAAAGACCGATTATTAATACATCTGCAACAAACACAACTCGAATAATTGATAAAGATATTATCCAAAATATTGCTCTTCGAGGCATTGAAAACCTAGTGGCGTTGCAAACGGGTGCGGTCAGCAGCGGCGGTCAAATTTATGTTCGCGGCAGTCGAAGCGGCGATATGGCATATTATGTTGATGGTGTTTATACTGTAAACCCTTTTACGCTTTCTAATACCGGCGTGGTCAGTACGAACGCTATGGAGCAGATTTCATTCCAATCCGGCGGTTTTGATGCGCAATTTGGAAATTCAAATGGCGGCGTGGTAAATACAACCACACGAACCGGCGGTGAAGCAGTTTCCATGGGTGTTGAATTTGTAACAGATCTTGGAGCTGCTGCAACCGTTGACAAAGATGAGCTGCATAGCTATGGTTACCAATTGATGAGCTTTGATGTGGGCGGTCCTTTAGGAGATAAGATCAGATATTTTGGTAGTTTTGAACGCATCTCCATGGACGATGCAAGTCCATCCGTTTCTTACTATCCATCCATAGAGCGAGCCGAAGGAGATTCTGCTGCAGGCGCCGCAGCTGATCCTCTTGAAGCTACAGTATTGGTCGACTTCACGAGTGATTCCACCTCTATAATTTATTCTGATTATAAACGTTTATACGGCCCCAAAGATAATGCCGGGCTAACTCGTGATTTAATGACCGGGAATATAGTTTTTGATATGGGAACGATCAAAGTTAAAGCCGGTGGTTCGTTTACCAAGAAAGATTCGCGGGGAGACCTGGGTGAAAGTATGACAATGAGCCAGGGAGATTATCCTTATACATATACACTTTTGAACTCTGCAAATACTCCTTGGTACGAATCTGCGACTAAATCCGGGTATGCCAATTTTACTCTGCGGTTAGGCTCAACATCGTTTGCAAAAATCAACCTCAGTTATTATAACTATGCCCGGGAATATGGTGACAATCGCCATAAAAACAATATAATGAATTATGGCAACCCGGACGTTGCCGGTAATGAAGAATTAATTGATTGGGCTCAAAACCCTCTTGCTGTAAAGGATTTTGCGTATTTTACTAATTTTGGCAGTGTCTATGATGAATATCGAATAAATAATATCAGTTATATTGGAGCAAAAGCTGATTATCTTAATCAAATGGGTAGTCATGAAATAAAAACCGGTTTTGAATACCGGAAACATACCATTCGGGACTATCGTTTGGCTCAGCCTATGGAAATTGCCGGTGGTTATGACAAGGCTTCCCAGTCCGGTCAAGATGTAAATGATCCGACCTGGTTATATACGTTGTACAGGAATGCATATACAATGAATATTGGATATGATCAACAAGGTAATGAGGCTGATAGTTATGATGCAAGCACAGGCACTACAGCCCCCGGGGAACCGGTGATTATGGGCGCGTATATACAAGATAAGATAGAGTTAGAGGATCTTGTATTGAGTATCGGTTTACGGTATGACAGTTTTGACTTTGGGTCAGAGGCTCCGGCAACCTGGGATGAAATTTTTCTGGATAATGGTCGTATTGATCATAATGCATCAGGTTATAAAACAGTGGATTCATATACGTATATTTCGCCACGAGTTGGTGTCACATTCCCAGTGACAGATAAAACAGTTCTGCATGCGCAGTATGGAAAATTTGTCCAGCATCCCATATTGAATAGGTTGTATTTATCCGATTCTCATTTTGCAGCAAATTTGAGCCAGGGGAATATGACCGTATCTCCAAATGGAGGTTTAAAACCGGAAAAAACAACGCAATATGAAATTGGTTTTGCACAGCAATTCGGAAATTTTGCGGCCATTGATTTGACCGGTTATTATAAGGAAGTCCGTGACTATACCTCTATGTCCAATCACGTAGGATCGACGGTTAATGGAGCAGAATTTAGTTGGGCCCAGTATGAAAATGGTGACTATGGTGTGGTGAAGGGACTGTCCGCCGCTTTGAAAATGCGCCGGATGCGCGGTGTTTTAATTGATATGAACTACACAATACAGTGGGCAAACGGAACTGGCTCTGATCCGCAAACGAACTGGAATGTTGCTTGGATCGGTGATGATTATCCAACATCAATTAATCCGCTTGATTTTGATCAGAGGCATACGGGATCAATTATGGTCGATTACCAGGCAGGTAAAGTTGCCGGTTTATTTGATTTAGGTATTAATGCCTTATATCGACTTGGCAGTGGCACAGCTTATACGCCATCGGTGATGCAGTCAGCTGTTTTTGGTCGAAGTTGGTACGCGCCTGTTGCTGGTATAAACTCCAGTTATAAGCCGTGGACTTCAAACTTGGATATTAGAATCAATCTCTCTGATTTAGCCGGAACGGGTGTATCGGCTTATATTCTTATACTGAACGCCCTGAATACAGAAAATGTCAATAATGTGTATCCGGGAACAGGTTCAACGGGAGAAGATGGTTGGATTGAAACAGCTGAGGGACAAATATGGTCTAAGGGGAATGTTTTAGGCTCGACCTTTTACGAAGATCGTTTGAAAAATCCCAGCCGCTGGGAGAGCCCAAAAATGATTCGCGTTGGTTTAACGTACAGCCTGTAATTTCAATAAACAGAGGTAACAAAAATGAAAAAAAATCTATTCATTAAACAGATTAGAAGCATATTATTCTTTTCTTTTCTTTTCTCCATTATGACCACAGGGTTAATAGGAGAAAAGAGAGGCGGCAGATTAAATTTGCCGGGCCCATTATACAAAGCAGATGCCGGACAGTTTGATGGTAATCGAATACGCGATGACTTGGAAAACAATGGTATGCTTGTATCCCATCGGATTACAGGTCATTCGGGAATGGAATGGCCTAAGGGTTCCCATCTCTACATTAACTTTGCTTCAGGACTCTGGATTGCAGGTAAGGTCGACGGTCAAATCCGAACCGCTGTTGCAGAATATGGGCCTGAATTTGTAGCCGGACCTTGGGGGAGTGATCAAGGAGCCTCCGAACACAAGCTATATATAGTAAATAAATCTGATTTAGCAGATCCTCTGGCAAGTGATGATTTCCAGAACTGGCCAGTCGATTTGGGAGCGCCTTGGGTAGATGAAGACGGAGATGGGGTTTATACTCCATTGCCGGCAGGGCTTGACCACCCGGAATTTATCGGCGACCAGGTGATTTGGTGGGTGATGAATGATGGCTATCAAGCACAACACTCCATTTTTAACACGTTGCCTTTGGGCGTTGAATTGCAAATGACCATTTGGGGATATGATAGACCGGACGCTTTTGGTGATATGATGTTCGTTAAAGCGTTGATCATCAATAAAAGCGGTGTGGATGTTGATTCGACCATTATTGGTCTATGGGCAGACCCCGATCTTGGTGATGCAGGGGATGACTTTGTCGGATGCGATACAACCCTCAGTTTAGGTTTTTGTTATAACGATGGCGCTGATTCTGATTATGGTGGAGATCCGCCGGCTATAGGTTATGACTTTTTCCAGGGACCCATTGTGGAATCTGCCGGTGATACAGCTTTTGCCTATGGCAGGCTTATCCCGGGTTATAAAAACCTCGAAATGAGTTCTTTTACAAAATATATTAATGGCGATCCGGTTTATGCTGATCCGAATACTGCGGAAGAAGCATACAACTATATGTCTGGCTACCTCAGGGATGGTTCACCATTTATTAACTCTGAAACAGGTGAAGCAGGTATGTTTGTTCACCCGGACGATCCAAACCTTAATACGGGCTTCGGTGATGGCGTTTGGGTTGATTCAGATGATCATGCTTCAGGCGATCGACGGTTTTTAATGAACGTTGGTCCATTTACACTTGCAGCTGAGGACTCTCAGGAAGTCGTTTTTGGTATGATAATTGCTCGCGGTAATAGTGCCCTTTCCTCAATTACAGCATTGAAACAGGTCGATCAATTGGCGCAGCTCGCATACGATATTCAGTTTGCGTTACCTGCCTCTCCAATTTCTCCGGATGTTGCAGTAAGTACATCTAATGATGCTATTCTGCTCACTTGGGACGACGGTGTGAATGCAGTAGAAAGCTACGCGGCATTAGATGTGATTGATAAACTCCCCGTTCCGGTCTCTTTTGATACAACCTGGGTTACGGACATTATATTTGGGGTGACATCGGATACAGCGATCGTTGGAACCGATACAACGATTACGATGGATACGACTTATACATTTATTCAAATAGTAGATAACATTGACACCACTTTCGAAGGTGAGAATACTACATTTACTTTTCAGGGATACAATGTTTATCAATTAGAAACCGCATCCGGGCAAGGAGCCGCAAAACGAGTTGCCACGTATGATTTGATTGATGGAATTACGGAAATATTCGATGATGTATTTGATGCAACCCTTGGTGAAATAATCAATCGCCGTGTACAGTTTGGTTCTGACAGCGGTATCAAACGGAGTATTGAAATTGATACAGATGGTTTAAATGGTGGAATTCCGCTGAAGACCAATCGAGCATATTACTTTGCTGTGACTACTTATGGATATAATCCCTATGGAATTCCGAGAACATTGGAAAGTTCGATGAACATAATAACTATCCGTCCGCAAATCGCAACCACGCGAGATGAACCCGTGACCAGTTATGGTACATCGTCTATCGCCGCCACGCATAGCGTCGGCGCTTCAGACGGATCAGCTGTTGCGGTGATCATTGATCCGTTATTGATTACAGGTGATGAATATCAAATTTCGTTTCGTTTTAATGCTGACACTACAACCCTTGTCTGGGACCTGACCAACACCACCACCAGTACACTGCTGGTTTCGGGTAATCCCATACAAGGCGGCGTAGATATGGAGAGCGGAGACGATGTTGGAGTCGGTGCAAATCCGATCGTTGAGGGATTACAGATAATAGTAAGTGGTCCGCCAAATGAATTCAAGGACTTCTACGCTACCCATAATGCCGATGGCGCTATCGATGGTTATGCCGGCGCTTCAGCCGATTATAATGGTTATCCCGGTATGGGCCGAGATAATATGGAAAACCAGCAGACTAATGGCTCGACGTGGTTTATTACTACCAGCAACGGATCCAACAAAAACTACGAGGATTTCTACCCTTACGTGACCCGTTATGCCGGAGGATATGGAAATCCGGATGGCGGTATGCAGTATTTAATTCCTGACGATTATGAGTTCCGCTTTACCGCAACCGGGAGTAAGATGCTTAATAGGGGTACAGAACTGGTTGTTGATACACCGCTCGAAATCTGGAATATTGGTGATGTTAATGATCCGGATGACGATTTTCAGCTGATGGGTATATTCAATGACTCTAATGAAGATGGCGAATGGAACATGTATCAGGATGACAGCCCGATTTCCGGCGGAACCAATGATCCGTACATGGAAGGATTTTATGTATTGGAGCATGCGGATAGGGCGCCCGGTATTGCCGGCTATGACGCTATGGTAGCGGCCCTGACTGCTGATCCCAACGCCAGCGGAGCATATATATGGGCAACAGGCCCTGGATTACCACTTTCAGCTGATGGTCAGATCACTAGAGTCGTTTTGCTGAACATGACATTCGCAAACTGGAACGGTGGCGATGTGGAGGCTGATCCATTTGTAGTCGATGCGGATATACCTGAAGAAGGAACTATATTCCGGATGGTGACCACCAAGCCCAACGCCTTGAGCGATGTCTTCACAATTGATACAGATAACGCTAAGACCGCCACAGTGGCATATGATCCAAAAGAAATCAATGTCTGGCCAAATCCATACTTTGCATACAACCCGGAAGAGAGAACACCTCTTGAAAGACAAGTCACGTTTACACATCTTCCAGAAGACGGGACAGCGACAATTCGCGTGTTCAATCTTGCCGGTGAATTGGTTAGAAAAATGGTTCACAATGATGGAACGCAATATGAAGTTTGGAATTTAACCAATAACTTCAATATTCCCGTTGCTAGCGGAATGTATATTGCCCATATTGAAACTGCTTCGGGAGATAAATTACTTAAGATAGCTGTTGTTCAGCCCGAAGAACGCATAGATGTCTATTAACAGCAAAAGGAGAGATTAATAATGAAAACAAAATACACAAGTCTAATAATTGCGGGTGCATTACTTGCTACAACCTTTGCTGGGACAATTAAGTCAAGAGGCACTGCCGGTGCAACTCAGTTGTCTGTACCTGTGGGGGCGCATGGCATTGCTTTGAATGGAGCAAATCTTGCAACTGTCAGTGGTGTGGATGCACTATTCTTTAACCCGGCGGGAGCATCCAACTTCGATAAATCATTTGAAGCTGTGTTTACAAATATGTCCTATATCGCGGATATAGAGGTAAACTATGTTGCACTTGTCGCCAATGCCGGTAAATCCGGCGTATTTGGCTTTAGCGTGAAATCATTTGATTTTGGTGAAATTGTCAGAACATCAGCGGAGAATACGGAAGGAACAGGTGAAACATTCTCACCTGACTTCATGACTGTCTCCGCTACATGGTCAAAAGCATTGGCTGACCGTATGCGTGTTGGGGTGAATTTAAAATATGTCCAAGAACGTATTATGCGAACATCAGCGAGTGGTATGGGTGTAGATATGGGTGTTCAGTACAGTTTCGCTAATCTTCCTGTCAAAATCGGAGTCATGCTGAGCAATCTGGGTTCCAAAATGCAGTATGCAGGATCAGATCTGGAACAGAAACTTTCACCTGATGAATCAGAAGATGGCACAAAGAATGAAAGCTTTCAGATTGTATCGGAAGGGTTTGAAATACCTGCTGAATTAAATATGTCAATAAATTATGAGGTCATACCCAACCTTTCCCTCATGGCATCCTTTAACAATAACAGCTTTTCAAATAATCAGCTGCGTTTGGGGGGTGAATATAATACTACCATGGGAACATCATCTTTATGGATTGGCGGAGCGATAGCAATTGAAAGCATTGATGATGAAAAACCGGACGATATTGATCAAAGTGATTGGGATGAATATGGTGGCTCTAACTTTGGCACTACTTTTGGAGCAGGAATTAATTATCCCATCGGAAATATGATTGTTTCTTTAGAAGTAGCCCAAAGATCAGTTGTAGATTATTTTGATAATAACCTGGTCTATTCGATTAAGATAGCCTTCTAAATTATTTTAAAATCAGAAGGAAATGGAAAAAGCCCCAAGAGGGCTTTTTCCATTTCCTATTGTGAGCATTAACCAAAAACAGGTACATTTTACAGTCTTAATTATTATTGGCATATTTTTATTAATTATAATATTTCCACCTGTACCAAACATTTTAATCAAAGTGACACCTCATGCATAACACCGATTGTCTTTCATTCTGATCGAGACGGGAATCGGGAAATCTATATCGTGGATTCTGACGGTAACAATACCATCAGGCTCACAGATGATTCCGCAATGGATTCTAATCCTCAATGGTCTCC
>Ga0208060_1000719_pt1 | contig 9369 bp, 10 predicted proteins | sample DeeseametaMP0901_FD_184200 | JGI IMG/M metagenome (GOLD analysis project Ga0208060, IMG submission 184200) | Marine microbial communities from the Deep Indian Ocean - MP0901 (SPAdes) | ecosystem: Environmental > Aquatic > Marine > Oceanic | place: East of Durban, South Africa, South Indian Ocean... | reverse complement strand
CTCTGTAATCAAGACCCGCCCTTCTGCATCAAATCGGTCTATGCCCAATCCTTCCTGAACATTGTGGGGCTCGTCCCTACAGAATGTCGCCACACCACTATAACCAGCTTTCTCCGCTGAATGCCAATAGGTATGATAGCCATGGTCTTCAATGAGGGATGTCCCCAGTTGATCCACTCGCGCTTTTGTTTCCTGAAGACAAACAATTTCAGGTTGGGTTTCATCTAGCCAATCTAAGAATCCTTTTTTCTCTGCGGCACGGATGCCGTTTATATTCCATGAATATAATTTCATTTATTCCTCAATTATTGGGTTGGAAGTTGAGAATAATTGCTGAATTACGATAATGATAATTACAAAATTTTGTTAATTACCGTTGTAATTTCTGCCCCTAAATTTGAAGGCGATTGATGGAACCAGATGTAATAAAGACATTAATTGAAGCGGGAATTCCCCAAGCTAAAGTAGAAGTGGTGGATACAACCGGCACGAAAGATCACTTCAGTGCCATTGTGATTAGCGACCTCTTTGAAGGACTCTCCCTTGTTGAACAACACCAAACGGTGTACAAAGCAGTGGGGAACCATTTGACAAAAGAAATTCACGCGCTTCAACTCAATACATATTCGCTCGCGCAATGGGCACAACATAATTCATAGGAATCAACAATGGAATTAACCGAAAAAATAAAATCAGATATTTCTGACAATTCAATTATCCTGTTCATGAAGGGAACAAAGGATATGCCAATGTGCGGGTTCTCAAATCAGGTGGTGCAGATACTCAATCATTACGGCGTAGATTTTAAGGATGTAAACATTCTTGAAGACCCCATGATTCGAATCAAATTATCTGAGCATTCCGGATGGCCCACCATACCCCAATTATTCGTTAAAGGAAAACTTGTGGGTGGCGCTGATATTGCCATGGAACTCCACGAACGGGGTGAATTGTTGGATATTTTAGATACATCTGAAAATGAATAGAATTTGATTTGGTGATAAACCACCTCATCTTATAATTTCGCCACCGCTCTTAGACCGTTTCTCAATATTTTGGCCCGTTCGTCTAGTGGTTAGGACTCCAGGTTTTCATCCTGGCAACAGGAGTTCGATTCTCCTACGGGCTACATTAAAAACCCTCGCTATTTACGAGGGTTTTTGTTTTAATGAGTAACGGACACTTTTTCCCGCCAATCTTTATACCAACTAGCAAATGTCCACCAACCCCAAAATGTATCTTTTTTAATGGCGCGAAAAATGACTCTCTGATATTCTAAAGAATCTTTAGGAGACATCCAGTAAGTACGCCTATGATTTCCATGCAATCCTTTGATCACCAGCCATTGACCTTTCACATATATTAAGGTATGTTTTGAGGCATCTCCTCCGGTGGGATTAATTAAATACACATGAATGAGGTCTTCTACGCCAGCCAGTTTCCTTCGCCAGTTTATTGATAAAACCGGGGTTTGAAGGGTCACCCTTGTCATGGGCGTAAATAATACATCCATAATTCTCCAAGATTCACCTGAATTAATTTGACCATCCTTTGCATGAACCACCATATTTTTAATATTCTGGAGCTGTACGGGAACAATAAAATCCACTTCTCCTTCATGAATTCCTTCTTCAAAGGAAAATTGTGTACCTAAATGGTGTATGGTAAACTGTTCACCCGTTTCTTCCACATGGATACCCAGGTGTTCAAAAACACCATCAAAATAGGTTAATAATTCAGGCGTTTGTAAAATATTCTGCCAGGTGTGTAGAGACGACGCAACTTGGGAATTCAGGGAAGTGATAGCGATAATACTGAGTATTGTTTTTTTATGGCAACCTCCTTATGGTGTAACCATTGGTATTTTCCAATGGAACCGAAAAGAAATATAACTTTAAACAGTTAATGTTCGCTAATTTTTTCCATGAATTTCCCCCTTCATCCAGCACTGGTGCACTTTCCCATTGCATTTTTGTATGGGGCACTTATTCTCCATGCGATTCAACTATGGCGACCGCACTGGATGTGCCGAATTATCGGCTTGTGGTTATTAGGCATGTCTGCCGTCATTTCTATTGCCACATCTATTGCTGGGGAACGGGAAATGATTCGCGCTGGTCAAATAGGTTATTCGACTGAAATTATTGAAATCATGAACCGCCATGAGTTTATGGGAAATATTGTTGTTTGGGGATCCATCACACTTTTCATTATATGGATAACCTTATTTTTTAAAAATATGGAAGATCGCCGTGTGGATATATTGGCCTTTGCATTTCTGGCCTTACTGGTTTGTGCCGTTTCTTTTACCGCCTATTTAGGTGGACAATTGGTATGGGTTCACGGGGTAGGTACCCCATAAAATAGTCTATTTTATCAAACCAACCATTGGATCAACTACATGACCAACGGGCTGGTTACTGATAAAATCATAGCCGAGTAGATAGCCTAATGTTGTGGCCAATTGACTGGTAGCGATCGTATCAGTATTGGTCATTTCACCAATTGCAGGCGTATCCGGACCAATAATGGCTGTCCATAGAAATTCAGCCCCCGGCACACCATCGCCATGTGAACCCCAGGCACCATGTTCATAACTTCCACGACCATGGTCAGTTGTTATCATCATAGTTGTTTTACCCCGATACATTTCATTGGATTGTGTCCAATCCCAAATCGCTTTTATATAACCATCGGACCGGTTGGCTGTATTTAAATATTTGTCATATTCTCTTTGATGTGCAAACTCATCCGTTTCATCAAAAGAAATATATAAGAATCGAGGTTTATTCAGTTTTAAATATTCAAAAGCATATTCAAACGTAAACGCGTCCCAACGTACAGCACTGCCATACCATGGAGAGGGAACATCTTCAATAAATGTGTTGAGCCACTGCTGTTTTGGAGTAAGCTTTTCATCATAAAATGGGTACCCGCCAGAATTAATAGTAAAATCATTTCTTTCCGTATTGATAATCCAGTCAAACACATCCCAAGAAGCAAATGCGGCCACACGATCCTCAAAGCCTTCCTGCTGATCCAAAAATTCAAGCAAATTGATATTTGGATTCCATTCTTTTTCATTACTATTCACACTATCGTCATTAAAGCCAACTAACAATTCATTATATCCTGGGTAGGAAAACCAATATGGGTTGGTCAATCGCATGACGCTCCCTTGTTCTTTATTCCCATAGATTTGACCCTGTTCTCCAATCGTGTTCCAAAAAAAGGGGAAAACTAATTTTCGTCTTTCACGATAGTCCTCAGACCAATATTTAGCAGAAGTTGCTTCAACATCTTTTACGAAAAAGGTATCAAGTACAATATTTTCATCGGCGCCATAAAATAAATCTTCCCAACGTACACCATCTAATGTAATTAAAATGACATTCTCAGTTTGGTACCCCTTTTGGTTTTTCGAATCATTTTTTCCACATCCAATCAGAATTAGACATAGAATAAAAATCTGCTTTTTCATTGATCATCCTTTTTGACATAGATAACAAAATAAATAGAGTGTGTTGATGAAAATAATCCATAGCCCCCTTCAATATTACTTTCCGGTAAAACATATTGGTTTTGAGGCGGACCCATTGGAAAGCCCTTGAAATATTTTCGAAACGATTCATCCGCGACTTGAATTTCTATCAGGTGGGGACCATAATAGTTAAATGACAGCCATCCAAAGTCTAAATAGTGCTGACTCAAATGCCATACAATTGGGTTAGCCCAATAATATTCTCCATCATCATTTACCATCATATGTCCTTTAAATATATGGGCAGAAAGGGATGTATCTACAATCGCATTTGCAGGCGTCGCATCCATTGCATTACTAATAAGCCTGATCATACCAGGATCACTGTCCGCCTTCCAATCAACCACGAACATGGGTATAGAAGCAAAACTGGTTGTGTAACAACTTCCCTCTTTATAGGTCACTGTATCCATTTTTAGGATAGAAAAGTCTTTGGTTTTCATTGCAATAGAGATTTCCTGTTGGGTATTTTCATTGAGAAAAAGGTTAATCGGATCGATGATTATTTGTTTACCCTCACATTGGTAATTGGTAGTTTTAACCGATTGAATATGCAGACTGTCAGGAATGATAGTTTGAGACCTCAACTCTTGACCATTCCATTCAACCGATAATTCAAATGTTTCGTTTGGTTGAATCTGGCCTGCTCTATGTCCTACAATGTATCTCCCAGAATGGTTTGGATCAGACTGAAAAGGATATACTCGTGATCCTGTCCCGATAGATACTACCGCATCCGTAATCCAGTTGGCTTCCGCCTCATGGGCTTGATTAATATCATACGATCGTGAAACATAGATGGTATCCATCATCCATTCATTGGCTTTCAGATTTCCAAAAACCACCACTTTTTCTTCATATTTATCCGCATCATCCACCGGTTCACAGGATGATAATAAAATACCAAATGTCATCCCAATGAAAATAATTCGGTTAAAAGTCAAAACTCACTCCAATACTAGGGATAATGGGTAATCCGTTTATCACCAAACGCTGGGGTCGGCCTTCATCCGCTTCATCTATTTCTTTATCCCCATCATCATCCATCCCATTTTGAGTGCTGCCAAACTGGTATGCATACCGGAATACATTTTTATGCCAATAGGAATTAACGATTTGAATAAACAAATCCATCTTTTTTCCTTTCACACTTGTATGCCATACAGCACCCAAATCCAACCGATGGTACAGAGGATAGCGGCCACCATTCCTTGTGCCGGGAATGGTTCGATAGATCTGATTGGACGCGTCAGGTACTTTCTCAATATAATACCCTAAAATGGGCGTATAGGGCTGGCCAGTTTGATAGGTCCACTTACCGTTAATATCCCATTTTTTATTTAATCTGTAATTACCGATAATATTAAATACGTGTCTCCGATCCCAGTTGGTATAATATTCTTCTCCATGGAATTTTTTGCGTGAGAGTGACCATGCATATGATGCCCAGCCGTTTAATCGCCCCAATCGTTTTTCAAGAAACAATTCGAATCCATAGGCATGACCGTCTCCCACATCCACCAAATCATCCAATGTTTCATCTGGAATCATTTCGTCAACCGTAGACCGAGTATCCACAAATGTCAGGAGATTTTTCATATCTTTATAATAGGTCTCAATCTGCACATGATAGGAAGAGCCGAAATATTCTTCATAACCTAAAACAACCTGAATGGCAGATGCAGGATCCACCGAGGAATCAATGGCAAACCAAGCATCTAAAATTTTAGGATTAAAATCATCTTGGATCGTTTCCATAAATTGATGATATATGCCGGTTGAAAAATTTATATAACGATCATTGGTCAATAAATATTTCATCCCAAGCCGAGGATCCATAAACCAGTTTTCGGCGGCCTTGTCATAATAATTCACTCTAAATCCTGGTTCAATCATTAGCTTTTTTGAAAGCCAATATTTTGTTTTTATATAGGCCGCTGCTTCAATCGGGTGAGACCGGGTATCAAAAATGACACTATCCAAAAAACTGCTACTATATACAAAATCCAAATCCTTTATTTCTATTCCAAACCGGACTTGGGCATCCTGGGACGCAAACCATGTCCAATCAGAGCGAAAGGTTAAATCATCAATATAATCTTCCTCATTAATGCCCGAATCACCCCCGAGTCCAAAAAATATATCGAATCGACTTTTTGCCAACAACCAGTTTGAAACCAACTTTGTATTAAAAAATTTGCGGTAATTCATACTGATGGTGCGATTCCCCCATACACCTTTCAGCATTATCTCATCCCAGAATAAATCATCTTTCCCCGTATAAAACGACATAGAAATCCGATCATTTTTCCCCACATCCTGAAAAATATGTCCCTGCAAATCATAAAAATAATAGGGGAAATCAAAACTGGTTCCTTTAAAAACTTGATCAAAATATGTCCTTCTGCCTGACATGAGCCATGCGCCCTTTCCAATGGGTCCTTCCATGGTGGTTTGTGCCGAAAGAAGGGACACGGATCCTTTGCCGTTAAATTTATTTCTATTTCCCTCCCGGCTCCGCACATTCAACACTGCGGACAATCGGCCGCCATATTCCGCATTGAACCCCCCTTTTAAAAGGTCCGCTTCTTTAATGGCATCCACAATAAAGTTGGAAAAAAATCCTCCCACATGAGATGGATTATATACAGTGATGCCATCAAGTAAAATTAAATTTTGATCCGAATTGCCGCCCCGAATAATTAAACCTGTGCTGAATTCAGATTCTGTTAATACGCCTGGCAGACTTTGGAGAGAACGGAATAAATCGGCTTCACCTAATTGGGGTACATTTTTTAGTTGACGCATATTCAGGGTATTCCGACTGATTTGGATATTGACTCTCCGGTCAACCTCTTCGCCTGTTACCTCAATCAAACTCATTTCGATTGGCGTTATTTCCAATGTGACAGAAAATGCTAAGTCAACGTCATTTTTGAGAGAAACTGATTTTTTAAGTGTATTATATCCTAGATAAGAAACAACGACCGTATAATTCCCCGATGGAATTTCACTGATAACAAAATATCCATCATGATTTGTAGCCGTTCCTCGATCCGTCCCTGCCAAATATACATTGGCACCGATAAGAGCTTCACCAGAACTTTCGTCGGTGATAAATCCATAAATCTGATTGAATTCTTGGGATTGAAGAAATCCCAGTAACAAGATTAGGACTAAACTATTTTTTCCCCAAGATGTCGTCAAGAATTTCCCCTGCATGTGTATTGACGTTCATTTTTTTGTATATTTTTTCAATCCGTCCTTCCGGACTAATGAGAAATGTCACCCGGCTTGACCATAAACGTCCTTTTGTACCATATGCTTTGGATACATCTTTTCCTTTATCTGATAATAAAGTGAATGGAAGCACATGCTTTTTCTTAAATGATTTTAATGCTTTGGGTGAATCATAACTGATGCCAAATACAATGATGTTTGCTTTTTCATATTCACTGAATGCGTCGCGGAACCCGCAAGCTTCTTTCGTTCATCCGGGCGTATCGGCTTTGGGAAAAAAATAAACCACCACTCTTTTCCCTCGATAATCCTTAAGGGTTACTTTTTGTTTATCGTGAGATAAAAGTGTAAAGTCCGGAGCCATATCTCCAACTTTGAGGGTATCACTTTCCTTCTCAAATATTTTTAATGTAGCAAAAAGAAATCCAATTGCGAGTATAATTATGAGTATTACCTTCATTTCCCTAACCATTTTGTTTATTTAATGCCTGAAAATCGATAGGGTAAAATAAACCTATTCTCATAACCATCCTTTGAAATATATCAAATTTTATCACAACTCAGAAAAAAAGCTCAAATCAATCTTCCCTTTGACTCCGAACAGTCGCAAACTCCCTAGGGACAGTTAAGAGAGATTTTCTCGGATCTATTAAACTATATAGCAATCCAAGTTAAAAGCAGATAAATCCCAATTGTTATACCCATAATGGCGAATTGAGGTCGAACATACCAATCAAGGCGAAGGCCGCAAGTGCTTCCCAGGCGATGCCCACCAACGCTTTATCCCCAAATACGGAGCCATTTAGCCCTACCCAATTGTTCTGTGGAAAGATTGGTCAGTAATAAGGAACCTGCATCCACGGGACATGCCAAGGCACGGTCACCGGTAAAATATTCTTCTGAGGCATTATCAGATTTTCTTATGCCATGAACGATCCGATATGTAAAAAAGGCCACAGCACCTGTAGCCAAAACGAATGAAATAATGGAAATTGTATTCATTTAATCCAACTTCAATTTTGAAAGCTTATTTAAATCTTCCCCGCCTTCAAAGGGAATCAACATGAATGAATATTCATATTTATCTGAGTTCAATAAATAATGATTGTGGGGTTTGGCGCCCCAACTGTTGTCACCGCCTACACCCATTTGTTTATAATCGATGAGCCAATCCACATGATCTTTGGGTTGAATATCTAACTTCCCATGCTTTTGACTTTTTGGCACGTGGTCCAAATCGGAATAGGGGTATTGATGAACACTGCCGTCAAAAGTGGGTAATCCCGTTGCCATGAGGCCCACTTTTCCGTTGGATAAAGCCATCCAGCGTATATCTGTTTTATTCCCCGTTTCCTGAGGACGGACATACCGATACGATTGATCCCATACCGATCCCGAATAATGGCCAATGGCCGCAGAAGTTTTACGGTCCCAGTAGGATTCATGGGGTCCGCGTCCAAACCATTCTACCTTTTTAAAATCATTGGGCATATCAAATTTCATGCCAAATCTTGGCATTTCAGAATGCAGTGAATCCTCAATTTCAATTTTTTGTTTCACTTTAATTGCACCATTCCCATATACATGATATGTGGATGTGAGTGTGGTGCTGCTGAGTGAATCCAAATTGATTATTAAAATTTCTGCCGTATTATTTTTGAGGGATCCATATAGTATTTTGGTTTTCATTCTTGAACCGGCATATTTCCAAAGCGCTGTCCTTTCCGGCATGCCATTCCCCAAATCATTATCCGTAGGAGCTCGCCAAAAATGGGCTTCAGCAGGTGATTTTATTAAATCAATTCCATCGACAGAATATTGGCTTAATTGACCCGATTCTCTTGAAAATATTGCTTTGAACCCCTGACCATATATTTGTATCCCCTTATCATTTTTAAAAAGATTTATTGCAGATAGCTCCGATGGATTTGTAATAATCGGTTTTCTGTAAATGGGCAATTTAAATTGTTCCCAGGCAACCAAATGCCCTTTGGGAATTAATGGTTTTTTATATTTTGTTTTCACTTGAATGGTTAAAAAATACTCAACACCTGGTTTCGGCCGAATGCTGGAAAGATTAAATATCATTGTTCTTGATTCTCCAGGATCAAGGTCTAATGTTCCTATTCGCCCCGAGGAAACATTCACATTATCTCCTTTGATTACCCACGTAAATGTTAAGTCACTTAGATCTATAAAATCATACTTATTGGTTACTTTAACTCGACCGCGCTTTAAATTATTTGCTTGAAACTTTATGGGTTGATAGACCTTCTTCACTTCATGAATATGGGGATTCAGACTGCGATCGGCTGTCACCAACCCATTAGCGCAAAAATTGGAATCATTTTCTGCAAACGCTATGCCAAAATCACCGCCGTAAGCCCAATATTCTTTTCTTGTTGAATCGGTTTGTAAAATAACCTGATCGGCCCAATCCCAGATAAAACCACCCTGGAGTGATTTGTATTTTTCAAATGTTTCCCAATAGTCAGCCAGATTCCCCACACTATTTCCCATTGCATGGGCGTATTCACATAAAATTAATGGTCGCTCAGGATTGGTTTCTGCATAAGTTGAAATTTCTT
>Ga0208060_1000713_pt1 | contig 9417 bp, 6 predicted proteins | sample DeeseametaMP0901_FD_184200 | JGI IMG/M metagenome (GOLD analysis project Ga0208060, IMG submission 184200) | Marine microbial communities from the Deep Indian Ocean - MP0901 (SPAdes) | ecosystem: Environmental > Aquatic > Marine > Oceanic | place: East of Durban, South Africa, South Indian Ocean... | reverse complement strand
AAGTCAACGAGCTTATTAACCTCATCAGTTCGCAAGGTGTTGCCGTATTACTGATCAGTCATAATATGCAGCATGTCGTCGAAACATGCGACAGAGCTGTTGTACTTTACCAAGGTCGATCAGTCGCCGATGTTGCAGTTTCAGAGGTAACTAAAGAAGACTTAGTAAGCTTAATCACAGGCGCTAAAACAGCGGCATAAAGGAGTATGAGAATGAGTATAGAAAAAAAAGTAGCCCAGTTAATCGACACACTTCCCTTAGCCGAAAAAGTTGGCCAACTGTTTTTACTCGCATTTGCAGGAAAAGACTACGATTACGCAAAAACATTAGTCAAACAGTTTCATGTTGGTGGTTTTTATATCACAGATGACAACGCTGCCAATCAAAAAGAAGCAACCAATATGGCTGCTATGTTGCAGCAGGAAGCTGCTTTAAGAGCATGTGATGTCCCATTGTTACTTGCAGTCGATCAAGAAGGTGCCTGGGGCATACTTACACACTATACAGATTTAGGCCCCGGAAACCTTGCGCTTGGGCAGGTAAATGACCGCTCATTAACAGCTGACATGTATCAAGTGTATGGGGAACAAATGCAGCACATTGGCTACAACACTCTACTCTCGCCTTGTGCAGATGTTAATGCAAACCCTAATAACCCGATTATTGGTTTGCGCTCTTTTGGGGAGGAGCCCGTGGCGGTTGCTCAACATGTCGGTGCAGCAGTTGAAGGGGCAAATAAGTCAGGTAATCTCTGTTGTGCAAAGCATTTTCCAGGTCATGGAGATACACACAGTGACTCGCATCAAACTTTACCTTCTGTGGATAAATCTTTTACCGCACTCATGCAGCAAGATCTAGTACCATTTAAAGCCGCTATTGAACAAGGTGTTGGGCTTATAATGACAAGCCATATTTGCTACCCGCAAATAGACCCCGACAACCCAGCCACATTATCAAAGATAATTTTGCAGGATATTCTACAGAAACAATTAGGCTTTAAAGGGCTTATTATTACAGACAGCATGAATATGTGGTCTATGAGGCGTAATTATGAGCCAAGCGAGGCCGCAATAAAGGCACTTAAGGCAGGGGCTCATATTGTCATGTTAAGTGAAGAACATTACGAAAACAGTACAACTCCCTACAAAGAAATTCAAGCTGCCACGATTCAAGGTGTTATCGACGCCGTTAACAATAACGAGTTATGTGAAACCGTGATTAATGACAGGCTTCAACACATATTAGTGTTTAAATATACGCACTTTGCAGATGCAATTAGAACGCCATATAGCCTAGTTAATAAAGCCTCAGATATTGCAAAACTTGCAGCAGAGAAAGCGATAAAAGTGCTGAGAAATGAAAATGGACTTTGGCCACTCGACAAACACCAATTTACCTTAGCTTTTGCAGCGAACCCGCAAGGTTACGATAAAATAACTAATGACAGAGGGATTGGTCCTAACGATCCCTTATCTGCTCAACATGTCATAGTAAATACACTAAAACAGCGAAATACACCACATACTCTTCTCAGTTATCAACAACTACTGGCTGCGCTTAATAGTGAAGAGTTTCGGCTTAAAGAACCATTAGTACTAGTAACCGAAGATTATCCTTTGCCAGGCGAGTCATTCGATGTTTTAGACCAACAAAACATACTCAAAATGGCCGTTGAAAAGTGGCCAGATCAACTTGTAGTCATTGGGATGCGCTCTGATTACGAACTTGCTAATCACCCACGTTTAAAAACCTATATTTGCGCATACTCTAGCCGAGCTATTAGTGCTGAAATAATTGCAAAGCTGCTTTAACACGCTCATAAAACAACCAAATTAAACTTGACAATTAGTCAAAATGATTTAATAAATAATTAGTAAATCAATTTTATTAAACATAATGATAACAACAAAGGGGTAAACAAATGAAAACCACCGCGGCTTTAAAAACTCATTATTTAACGCTATGCATTATGACAGCACTATCAAGCACTTCATTATCAACCTACGCTCAACAGAATGAAACTCAAGCGCAAGAAAACAAGGAAATGGAAACCATTGAAGTCCGTGGTATTCGTCGTAGCCTTACTGAAGCATTAAACACCAAGCGCTTCGCAGACTCTGTTGTTGATTCAATTTCAGCAGAAGACATTGGTAAGTTTCCAGATAAAAATATTGGTGATGCTATGCAGCGCATCCCTGGCGTTACGGTAGTGCGTACTTTTGGCGAGGTTGCGGGCGTAACAGTACGTGGTACTGCACCAGAACAAAGCATGGTGTTACTTAATGGACAAAATGTTGCCAGTGTTGGTTGGTTTGACTTAGGCGGTATGAATCGTAGCTTCAACTTTGAGATGCTCGCAGCAGAGCAAATCTCTGGAATGGATTTATACAAATCAGCAGAAGCTGACATCAATGAAGGCGCAATGGGTGGTACTGTTAACCTAAAAACAAGAAAACCGCTTAACCTAGATAGTGGCACCGTATACGCCTCTGTTGAAAACAGCTATCACGCCAACGCTGAAACTTGGTCTCCTGCATACTCTGGTCTTGTTAGTTGGAAAAATGACAACGAAAACTTCGGTATTTTAGTCGCTTACTCAAACGAAGAGTCAAAAGTATATCGTGAAACGTTATCAAACTTTGGCCCAGCGGGTAATGCCACATTTGTTGATACAAATGGTGTCGAACGTCAATCATATGGGGCAATGTCATCAATTCTATTTGATGAAGATAGAGAGCGTAGCAGCTCACAAATTACTCTACAATATGCTCCTAGTGATGCGTTGAGTATGGATTTAAATTACAACTTGTTTGAACTTGAAAACAGCCATGTAAACTCTGCTCAATTTGCCATTGTGGGATTTGGTCAAATGCAAGGTGACTCTGTTGTGGTTAATGACCAAGGTATTGTCACTGCAGCAACGTCACTTGCATCAGGCCCAGGCCCAGCTCCTTTGTTTAATAACACCGTATTACGAACTCCGAAAATGCAAACCGATGCCCTTAACTTTTCACTTAACTACAATGCGGACATTTGGTCTGCTGACTTTGTAGTTGGTCGTTCTGATGCTAAAGGCCGTACTTTACAATCAAGTACTTGGTGGGGCGATATTACAGATACAGCAAACTCGAGTTTCAGCTTTGATGTTGCAGGCCCATTAGAGTTGGTGCCTACGAACCCAGACTACATGAAAGATCATAACAATTTTGCACTATTCCAAGAGTTCACATACATCAACTACAAGCGAGACAATACTATTGACTATGCACAGGCTGACTTTACCTTTCAACTTGAATCGGGATTATTCACATCTGTTCAAGCAGGTATAAAGATCCAAGAGCAGGTGTTTTCATCGCAAGGTGATTTCCAAGATTTAGATGTAGTAGCGGCACAAGCTGACAACTTAACTTTAGCTGATTTTAATGGCGGTTTTGTATCTGGCTTACACAGCGCTGAAGGTCGAGCAGGTAGTTTGTCAGCATTCCCTGTTGCTAGCACCGCTATCTGGGATTACGCACACAAAAACAAGCCTTCTGAAATTACAGTAAAAGATGCATTCTCAATTGAAGAAGACATCACTGCCGCCTACGTGAAAACTAATTTTTCTGGTGAAGGCTTTAGAGGTAACATCGGCTTACGTTATGTCGATACAGATATCCTCTCAACCGGCAGTATAAATGGCGAGCCTGACAAAATCAGTAAAAACTACAGCAACTACTTACCTAGTTTAAATTTGGCGGTTGATTTATCAGAAGATATGATTTTCCGTTTTGCAGCAGGCTCTGCAATATCACGTCCTGATTATGACGATATGAAAGTTGCCGATATCATTTCACAAAGCTTTCAAACTGCCAATGTAGGTAGCCCAGAGCTAGACCCTTATAAATCAGATCAGTATGACATGGGTGTTGAGTGGTATTTCAGTCCCTCTTCAATTATCGGTGCAACATTCTTCATCAAGAATATAAGTGATTATATTGAGCAAACCACAGTAAAAGAAAACTATCCAGGCTGTGGCCCTGAATGTCTTGTAACGCGTTCAAGAAATGTCGGTACAGCAGATGTTCGAGGCATAGAACTGCAATATCAGCAAGACTTTGATAATGGCTTTGGTATACAAGCAAACTACACCTACACAGACAGTAGCCGTACAAATTCAGCGGGAGAAGAAGTTCCAATTGAGGAAGTTTCACAAAACTCATTTAACCTATCTGGTTACTACGAAAATGATATGTTCAGTGCGCGTCTAGCCTACAACTACCGCGATGACTGGGTTCGACAATATAACGGTAGTAGCCTAGACAGTATGAACGACCCATACGATCAATTAGATGCATCCATTGTTTGGCATGCCACAGATTATCTAGATATCACCCTTGAAGCAGCAAACCTATTAAATGAAGCCCTCGTCTTACGTCAACCAAAAGCAGGCAATATTGTTCATAGCGTAGATGAGTTTGGTACCCGTTACTTTGTTGGCGCAAGCATACGATTCTAAAAACCTATTTATGCAGTTATTTGCTTATACCAAGTTAGGTTTCAGCTTCCCTCCTCTGGTCTTTTAGCTAACGCAGAGCCCCATGCTCAACCATAAGGCAAGTTGCCCAGCTTGCCTTACTTTCCAACCAAAAGCTAAACCCACCACATTAGTAAAAACATTTGACTTATTATCAAGGTCAACTACCTTTAACATTGAGGTGAATAAATCGTTAACAAAAAAGCACCTTAAATCCAACTTCATGGATAGCTAATATCATACTTTTTAACTTCTGCAGTAAAGACTAGGTATGTGTTGAAGGCCATGAGTAACAACATTATCAACAGGAATAATCGAATGAAAATTACAAAAACAGCGGCAATAGTTGGCCTACTTCTTACTAGTAACGCATCAGCAGGTACCGGTGTGCAAAGCTTTTTAGATAGTCTAAGGGACTTCGAATCTGGTATTAACCCAAACCTTGCAAACTTTTACAGTGATAATCTAAATAACCCTGTTTACACGTATGCAAAAGTATCGGCACCTGGTCGTATGATCAGAGACTGCGCAACAGGCAGTATGATCCCTGAACCAACCACTATCAGTGAATTTTTTACTAAGCTTGGAATTGACGACATTTACAATCCTCAAACGCCAAACGACCCTCAAATGTTCAAAAACATGCAATACAACTCAATGAATGCATGGGGTTTTGTTGGTTATCAACTAGGTGAAGCAGTCTTAATTGACGCGGGATACTACAGCCCAAAAGTTGTTGAAGTTGATGGTGTCGAATACGACAGTTTCTATGTATTTGTAGATGACTCGACTTGGATTGGCTGTGAAACAGAAGCACTTGTCGAAATTGTTGGATCAGGCGGTAACATGATTCTAGCAACAGACGTAAACAAGTGGGAAGGTAACTTTGTAGGTAAAAATGGTGTTAATTCATTTCAAGATCTGCTCATTCCAGACAATCAAGAATTAGTCATGCGCGATGCAATGCGCTTTAACTATGGTGTTATGACACAGTTATTGCAAGACGCTAACATGACATGGTCACAAGCATTAGCTAAAAGTTGGCCTGGCACTGACGATGATGGTAATGCTATTCAAGTTCAAGCAACTATGTCTGGATTATTAGCTGCAGCTCACCTACGCGGGGCATGGGGAACAGCTAGGCTACTTACCAATGATGAAATCACTTGTGATGAATTAGGCACTTGTATTACTAAGTATGTACATAAATTTGGTGGCTACAATACAATTTTTGATACCCCTGAAAATGATACGATTGAAGGTTCACAGTACGATGAAAGACTATCGGCAGGCTGGGGCAATGACGCCGTTATCACAGGCGGCGGAAGCGACATTATTGAACTTCATGAACAGGCAGGATCTATCACTACGCTGAACGACTTTACTATTGGTGATGATTTAATCGTACTGAGAGATTGGCAAACTGCGAGCCCGTTAGCTAACTTAACAGTTGCAGATGTAGCGCAAGGGGTTGAGTTAACATTTTCAGGTCAAACAATCTTAATCAAAAATGCCTCTGCCAGCCAAGTAAATCAGAATACAGCCAATGTTATTGCTGAATCCAAAATATACGAAATAGCTTGGTCAGGTACGCAAACAGTAAATGGCTTTAACCCTCTACTAGACAAAGTTCGCGGCACAGCAGGCATTGGCTTCAAACATTTAAAAGCCTACGAAACTGACACATCGCTTGTTGTCGGTGTTCAAGCACAAGACGGAGGTATTTACAGTTCGATTGAGTTAGTAGGCTTAACTTTGTCTGATCTTACACCTGAAATGTTCGATAACGTGACGGGTGGCTTTGACCGTTTAGGTTATATTGTCCCATTAAGTAACCAAAACTGGGGTTGGAATGTTGAGTTAACAATTAATAATTTTGATATTGATAAAACAGTAATCAGTATGCCGTTATTTAACTACAGTTACTCTATGTTGGTGCTAGCACAAGAAAATAATGACACTGTTATTACGCTGAATGAATCTTCATCACAGGGAGATCAAAAACGTTTAATATTGAAAAACATTGATGTTACGAGCCTAACAGCTGCTAACTTCGAGTTTGTGTCTGGTAGCTTTAGTGACGCATCAATTGAAATTCCTGTTTACTTTGATATATCTGCTCAAGTGATTGGCAGTGGTGGCGCAATCTCACCAACTCCTGATGCTAGTAATGTAATTGCCGCTCAAGGTAACCAAGATTTCACTATCAACTTTATCCCTGAAGCAGGCTATCGTGTGGCTTCTGTAAAAGTGGATGGCACTCTTATCGCGAATCCTCAAAGTTCATATACATTCAGTAATTTATCAGCTACTCACTCAGTTGAGGTCACATTTGAATTAGGAAGTAGCTGCCCTACTGCTTGGGACTCAACAGCAATCTATGTAGGCGGAGATCAAGTTACCTACAATGGTCAAACCTATGAGGCCAAATGGTGGTCTCAAAACCATCAGCCAGATTTAGGCGACCCATGGAAACTAGTTACTCCATGTAATTAAGCCATACTCATGCCGAGGCACTTCACCTCGGCATATTTTTAAAAAATAGCTAAAAATTTAAATCTTTTGGAATAAACCTTTCACCCACTCGTTACCTCTATGTCAATTCGCAAAAAAGAGGACGAGACAATGACAAACTTCAAACAATCACTTATCGCAATCTGTGTCGTAACTGCAACAGGCTTTTCAGCGGCTTCATCAGCAGCTGACGTGCAACTATCAGTAGCATCTGAGCAGCAAACAGCAAATAATAGTCAAGTTTCGACTGATTCAAACCAAGCAACGTCGAATACGACACTGATACAATCAACTCAAGTGTCGGGCTCGGCAACAACACAAAATTCATCAGCTGGTGTGAATACTGAAAGCTCAAATAGCGGCCAAGCAAATAATCAAACAACGCTTGAAAACGATGAGCAGCAGCCTGCGGAAACTATGCCAGAGCTTGGTTTAACAAACTCGGTATCAAGCGCTTCTCAAGCTGCCAATACCGTAGCGCTAGCTGGTGAATCAATGCTGTCAACTGCGACATCTGCTGTTAGTAATGTGGCCGTCGCGAACACCAATTCGAACACAATTAACGCAATGCAAAATCAATTGACTCAGCAAACAGATGTATTAGCGTCTTTAGAGCCTAGTGAGCTAAGCTCTGCTGGTCTAAGTCAGGCCTCGCAAATCACTAATGACCTGCAATCATCACTGATTAGTAATGTACAACAAGCTGCAATGAGCTCTGTACAAAGTAGTGTTGAGCAAACCATTTCATCAACTGTTAGCAACAGCGTTAACCAACAAGTTGCTGAGCAAGTATCCGCAGCGACGACTACCGAAGTCGTTAATAACATTCAAAACAGCTTGAACTTAGGCCTTTAACCAATAGCGTGCCGGGTTATCCCCCGGCGCTCCTTTAGGAGATTATTATGCGTACAATTAATAAGCTCATCACCTTAAGTGCGTTAACCACAAGCATTCAAGTGTTTGCTACGGATGTGACTTTTCATGCTGATGCACAAATTGGCTTAACAACTAACTCTGATTTAGCCATTAAAGAGTTAGATGATATTTCTTCACAAAGTGATACAGGTTCAATACTTAAAGCTGGCGTTAGCGCTGAGTTACATGCAACTGACAACCTCAAGTTCACACCAAGTTATCGATACGAGCAAACCAATTATCACCAGCTTGACCAGTATGACTTGGCATTGCATCAATATAGCCTTGATTCTAGCTATAGCATTTCTGGTACTGATGTCGGTATTCGTTATGACGGTGCTTTAGCAAAAGTAGCAAAAGAAACATTTTTAACTTTGGATCAGGTAAGTTTGTATGTTGGCCATTACGTTAATCCAACAACCTATCTGCGTACTGCAATTAGGGCATCAGATAAACAATTCGCCACACAGTCAATGCGCGATGCAAAAGGGTTAGGGCTTGATTCGAACCTGTATTACTTTATTAATCAGGGTAAAACGATGCTGCTTTTAGGCGCTAGTTTAGATAAAGAAAATGCTGATTCAGAGCAATTTAACTTTAAAAGTTGGGGCTTAAATACAGGCATCACTCATCGTTTTAAAGCGTTTGATATAAGCAATAAAGCAGGATTAAGATGGCGCTATCAAGATAAAAACTACCAAGAAGTTATCAGCCAACCACTTACACAAAGCGAGCCATCTCGGGATGAAAGTCGCAGTGTAGTCAGCGCATTTTGGCAGCTTTCTGTTTTTGACTCTTTGCAAATTGTTACTGAAGCAGAGTACGGCGATTATCAATCTAAGCTGGCAGCAAACACCTATACCCAAAGTATTGCTTCGCTGTCATTAAAAGCCAGCTTTTAATCGATTACGCCATGTCCAAACACCGCATCTTTGCCTACTTCACCTAAATCATTCGCTTGTTGCTGTAACGCCTGGTAAATGTTTTTAGGAGAAGCATTTGGCTTTGCCGATAAGCATGCAGCCGCCGCTGAAATACGCGGCGCGGCAATAGAGGTTCCAGATTCCCGACCAAGATCCCCTCCAGCTTTTAACGTCATGACATTGACGCCTAATGCCGCAAAATCAATATAATCACCTCTGTTTGACCAGCGATAAATTCGGTTTTGGCTATCCAGTGCCGTGACAGCAATGACATGTTGGTATGCCGCAGGGTAAAGTGGCAGCGCAGCAGGTCCTTCATTGCCTGCAGCCGCCACTAAAGTTACTTGTTTAGCCGCTGTGGCATTAATTGCTGCCGCTAAAATAGCGTTGTCGGGCCCTGTAAAACTCATATTGATAACAGGCACCTCGTTAGCAACCAACCAATTAAGTGCTTCAACTATTGCTGCTAATGTCGCCCCTTGTGATAAATCAGACTGCTGATAAAACACCGCCGCGCTGTATAATGTTGCCTCAGTTAATAACGGCATG
>Ga0208060_1000707_pt1 | contig 9472 bp, 8 predicted proteins | sample DeeseametaMP0901_FD_184200 | JGI IMG/M metagenome (GOLD analysis project Ga0208060, IMG submission 184200) | Marine microbial communities from the Deep Indian Ocean - MP0901 (SPAdes) | ecosystem: Environmental > Aquatic > Marine > Oceanic | place: East of Durban, South Africa, South Indian Ocean... | reverse complement strand
ACCTTCGCCTACTTCAAATGTAACTTCTGGCCAATCTTCAAGTTTAGGCGCTTTAAGATCGGCTGGGCCTGAACCATCTAATGTGAAGTGAACGTGACGCGTTGCTGCACAGTTCGGGATCATAACCACTGGTTTTGATGCTGCGTGAGTCGGTGCCGTTTTAACTTTCACATCAACTACGGTTGTTAAACCACCAAGACCTTGAGCACCAATACCTAACTTATTAGCACGTTCGAAGATATCGATACGCATTTTTTCTTCAGTTGTTTCAGCGCCGCGCTCAATTAGCTCGTGAATATCAACCGGATCCATTAATGATTCTTTAGCAAGTACCGCAGCTTTTTCTGCAGTACCGCCAATACCTATACCTAGCATGCCAGGTGGACACCAGCCCGCCCCCATGGTTGGTAATGTTTTCTCAACCCATGCAGCCACATCATCAGATGGGTTAAGCATAACCATTTTCGTTTTATTTTCTGAACCGCCGCCCTTCGCTGCCACCATTACTTCTACTTCAGCGCCTGGCACTAAGTCAATATGAACAACTGATGGTGTGTTGTCTTTAGTGTTTTTACGCGTACCAGCTGGGTCTGCAACAATTGATGCACGTAATGGGTTATCTGGGTTTAAGTATGCGCGACGTGTACCTTCATCAACCATTTGCTGTACAGTCATGTCTGTTTTATCCCACTTAACATCCATACCTACTTTTACGAAACAAGTAATGATACCTGTATCTTGGCACAGTGGACGTTTACCTTCAGCAGACATACGAGAGTTAATTAAAATTTGCGCAATGGCATCTTTTGCCGCTTTGCTTTGCTCTTTGTTGTAAGCTTTTTCTAAGGCTTGTACGAAATCGAGAGGGTGATAAAAAGAAATGTATTGCAATGCATCTTCAATGCTATCAATGAAGTCTTGCTGACGAATTGTACTCATTACGGGTTCCTTAAGTTTTTATCGCGTAGCGCTGTACGTGATCCTGAGTAAACCGGTGACGAAGATTTACTCTACGGGTTAGTCATGGCATCACTATAAAGGAAATCATAACGCTGCCAATCAAATTTAACTTATGATACCCTCCTCGCCCGTTTCGGGCTAGTTATTCAGGGCAATGTAGATGATAAACGATGAAAATTTGTGCATAAAATTAGATTTAAGTGGTGATTGCATCGCGCTATATAGTCATTTTGCTCATTTGCCCCATGCCGTGTTGCTCGATTCAGCCAATAGCGAACATGTGAATAGCCGCTTCGATATCATCGCTATTGCCCCATTAAAGCAATTAGAAGTGCGTGAAAATACCTGCTTTGTCGACGGCAAAGCACAATCAAGTGATTGTTTTAGCTTGATGAAAGAAGGCCTTCAGGAATTTAATCACACAGCAAACTCTAATAACCTGCCTTTTACAGGTGGTTGGCTTGGCTATTTTGGTTATGATTTAGGTCGCGTGATTGAAAGCATGCCAACTACTGCCGAAAACGACATTAACATGCCGCAAATGGCTATTGGCCTTTATCCAGATGCCCTTATTTATGATAAGCAACAGCAAAGCTGGTTTTACGTCTGTCAGCCAAATCATAATCGCTTAGCGCTATACCAGCAGCACCTAAACGAAACACCAGCAAGTGCAGAGTTCGCGCTACAAAGCGACTGGCAATCAAACATGAGTAAAGCCAGCTACAGCGAAAAGTTCGAGAAAATTCAAGCTTATTTAAAAAGTGGTGACTGCTATCAGATCAACCTTGCACAGCGTTTTAAAGCTGAGTTTTCTGGTTCAACATGGCAAGCCTATAAACAACTTCGAGAAGCGAATAAAGCACCGTTTTCAAGCTATATAAATCACCCTGATGGCGCTATTTTATCTATCTCCCCTGAACGTTTTATTGCTATTAATCAGGGCCAAATAGAAACCAAGCCAATTAAAGGAACCCTCCCTCGTTTGGCTGACTCTGAACAAGACCAAGCGCAAGCAACCCGTTTACAACAATCTGAAAAAGACCGCGCAGAAAATGTCATGATTGTTGATCTGCTACGCAACGATTTAGGCAAAGTGGCTCGCCCAGGTAGCGTCACCGTTCCCTCGTTATTTGCCATTGAAAGCTTTCCGGCTGTGCATCATTTAGTAAGTACTGTGCGCGCAGAATTAGCGGATGGCAAAGATGCCGTTGACCAAATTCATGCCGCTTTCCCGGGTGGTTCAATTACCGGAGCGCCGAAGATTCGCGCTATGGAAATTATAGAAGAGCTCGAGCCGCATCGTCGTAGTGTGTACTGCGGCTCAATTGGCTACTTGAGTGCTTGTGGCAATATGGATACCAGTATCACAATCCGTACTTTAGTGTGTCACAAAGGTGCAATCTATTGCTGGGCTGGCGGTGGCATTGTGGCTGATTCAAAGGTCGACTTGGAGTACCAAGAAACTTACGATAAAGTAAATAAAATACTGCCTTTATTAAAGTAAAAGTTGAAGTAACTACCTTGAATAGCCAGCAAATAATTGCCCGTTTTAGTTTAAGTCAAACCACAGAGCGCCCAGCTAGCATTCGCTTTAATGCCGAAAAGCGTGCCAGTGCCGTAATGTTACCTCTGCTTGATGTTAACGACGAAGCGCATTTGTTATTGTGCAAGCGACCTAGTTATTTACTTCATCACCCGGGGGAGATTTGCTTACCGGGTGGAAAGTATGAAGAACAAGATGACACGTTAATGCACACCGCTCTTCGAGAGCTCAATGAAGAGCTTAATATTGCGACTCACCAAGTGACTGTCCACGGTAAATTACATCAGTACGCGACTCTAACCGGTTTCACTATTGAACCTTTTGTGTGTGTGCTTAGTGAGGGCACTACATGGCAAGCAGATCCCAACGAAGTTGCTGCCAGTTTTTTACTACCCTTATCTTACTTAAGTAATCAACAAAATTGGCAACCCCTCCCCTTTGAGCGAAATGGTAAAACCATTACTTTGCAAGGCTTGATGACCCCCCATGGTCTGCTTTGGGGAGCAACAGCAAGCATTATTAATAACTTTATCAAGCAGCTCGCCCTACCAGTTTAATTATCCTGCTTTTAGGGTTACACAGACACGTTTAAACGTTATCATGTGGCACCGTTCAAAGGCAGGTAGTATGCCGTTAATAGAAAAATGAGTAGCAAATTATGATCAGTGCATTCGATATGTTTAGTATTGGTATTGGCCCATCGTCATCTCACACAGTTGGTCCGATGCGCGCTTCGCGTTTATTTGTAAACGAACTAGAAGAAAAAAACTTACTTGCAAACGTCACCGATATTAAAGTTGAGCTATTTGGCTCACTCGGTCAAACAGGTATTGGCCATGGCTCTGGTAAAGCTGTGATCTTAGGCCTTGCCGGTTATGATCCAGAAACCATTGATGCTGATTTAGTCGACGATATCCTCGCAAAAATCGAAAAAGAGCAGGTTATTTATTTAAACCAAAGCCATAAAGCCAATTTCCCTAAGCAAGGTGCGATTGTATTTCATCGTCGTAAAACTCTACCAAAACACTCAAATGCAATGGAAATCATTGCTAGCCAAAATGGCGAAAAGTTATTCAGCAAAGTGTATTACTCAATCGGTGGCGGCTTTATCGTCAGTGATGAAGAGTTCGAGAACGAAAAACAAAAAGCACTCGAAATTCGCGAAGAAAACCCAGCGCCTTATCCGTTTAACACGGCTAAAGAGTTATTAGAGCTATGCCGTGAATCAGGGTTTAGTGTATCAACACTTATGATGCATAACGAAAAAACCCTGCGCAGCGAAAAAGACATCAAGGATGAGCTGTTTAATATTTGGCAAGTAATGAAAGCCTGTATTGAGCGTGGTATGCGTACAGAAGGGATTTTACCAGGCGGATTAAAAGTAAAGCGCCGTGCCCCTAGTTTACACCTTAAATTAAATATTGAAGTAAACAACGACCCATTACGTGCGATGGACTGGGTTGATTTATTTGCCCTTGCAGTAAACGAAGAGAACGCTGCCGGCGGCCGTGTTGTTACCGCACCAACCAATGGTGCTGCAGGTATTTTGCCAGCAGTATTAATGTATTATCACACTTTCATTAAAGAAGTAGACCGTGATATTGCTACTCGTTACTTATTAACGGCGGCAGCAATTGGTATTTTATATAAAAAGAATGCGTCAATTTCGGGGGCTGAAGTTGGTTGCCAAGGTGAAGTGGGCGTTGCTTGCTCAATGGCAGCGGGTGCACTAACTGAAATCATGGGTGGTAATGTTGTACAGGTTGAAAACGCCGCTGAAATTGGCATGGAGCACAACCTAGGTCTAACTTGTGACCCTGTTGGCGGTCTTGTACAAGTACCATGTATTGAACGTAATGCAATGGGCTCAATTAAAGCAATCAATGCGTCACGCCTTGCTATGCGTGGTTCTGGCGAGCAAAAAGTAACCCTTGATAAGGTCATTAAAACCATGCTCGATACAGGTAATGATATGAAAACGAAATACAAAGAAACCGCTCGCGGTGGCTTAGCAGTTAATATCATCGAGTGTTAATTTAAGCATAATAAAAAGCCGCTTTAAAGCGGCTTTCTTATCTCTATTTTACTGGTAACTCAATGTTTTCGAAGAGTTTATCAACATCTTCTTGGTTACGTAATAAACTTGCTCGTTCAACCAGCTCTTTCGTTAAGTGCGGGGCAAAACGCTCAATAAAATCATACATGTAGCTACGCAAGAAGCTGCCTTTTCGAAAACCAATTTTAGTGGTGCTCGCTTCAAATAAGTGACTTGCATCAATACAGACTAAATCAGTATCTGTTATTTGATCAATCGCCATAGACGCCACAACACCCACACCTAGCCCTAAACGAACATAAGTTTTAATTACATCAGCGTCCGTTGCAGTAAAAACAATATGCGGCTCAAGGCCATGAGCATTGAAGGCTTTATCTAATTCAGAACGACCAGTAAAACCAAACACATAAGTTATCAGTGGGTATTTAGCCACATCGGCAACCGTTAAGTTATCAGCCTTTTGCGCAAGCGGGTGTGTTTTTGCCACAACAATACTGCGATTCCAGTGATAGCACGGCAACATAACTAAATCAGAGTATAAATGTAGTGCCTCAGTCGCAATGGCAAAGTCAGCATCACCGCGTGCTGCCGCATCAGAAATTTGCTGTGGCGTTCCTTGATGCATATGCAGAGAAACTGCCGGGTACTTTTTCATAAAGCCTTGAATAACATTCGGTAATGCGTAACGAGCCTGAGTATGAGTAGTCGCAATGTTAAGTTTACCTTGATCAGGCAAAGTATGCTCATTAGCAACCGCTTTAATACCTTCAACTTTCGACAATATCTCTCGCGAAATATTAATTATTTCGTTACCGGCACTGGTTACATGGGTAAGGTGTTTGCCACTACGGCCAAAGATCTGTACGCCCAGTTCGTCTTCAAGCATACGAACTTGTTTCGAGATCCCCGGTTGCGAGGTAAATAAACTTTCGGCTGTCGCTGAGACATTCAGTTTATGATTTTGGACTTCGACTATATATCTGAGTTGTTGTAGTTTCATGGCTGCATTGTAAACGTTGTTATTGTTTATTTATAAAGGCTGCAAAGCGCAATGCCAAGCGATATTTCATCGCGCTATACATTTATATCGATTGTTTCTAAGGCTAACACATTAAATTAATGCTCGGTAGCCGTGTTTACTCGCAAAATATTCAATAAAGATGTTAGTTTAGCGCTATACTCATTATAAAGTAGTAAACTTAATAAGTTTATTCGAGATAACTACCGCAAAACTGTTCAGATCTAATCTTTTTAAGGTAATATAAAAAAATTAGATAGTTAAAACTGAGATTTAGTAATGATTGTTTCTATCATCATCATGCTCATTGTTGCATTAATTGTGATCGCATTATGGGTCAGTGCTGTGCAACAACACAAAGAAAAACAAGAAGCAGAGCGCCGCAAAGAGTTAACTAAGCAAAAGAAAATCATTGAAGAAGCAGAAGACGTGCTGCTTAACAGTGCCAATATTCCCATGTCTGAGAATATTCTACGTATTATTCAGCGCCGTATATATGATGCGCTTGCAAGTATGGTACAACTCTCTCCAAGTTCTAAGGAACTCAAAAGTCGCTTAAATGAAGCTAAACAGCGTTTAGGGGGTCCAATTGAGGCGAATAATAGCGACTCATTAGTGTTACCAGACAACGATAAGCAGCTTATTTCTTTAATTCAAGGAATAAAAAAACTAAGGGCAGTGCTACGCTCTGAACATAGTAAAGGTAAAATCGAGAGTCAAATATTTGTTGCCGAAGATAAACGCCTTGAAAAACTACAACTTCGAATCAACGTAGAAAGCCAAATTAAGCGTGGGCTTTCAGCTCGCTCAGCAAATATGGTGGGCTCTGCCAGACAGTATTTCGAAAAAGCACTGGCAACGCTTAACTCAGTTAGCTATAGCGATGAATATGTAAACTCGAAAAGACAAGAAGTTGAAGGTTATTTAGAAACGATTAGCTCTGAGTTGAAAGCATCAAATGCGACGTCACTAAAGAAGAAAGCAGAACAAGAGCAGGACGATTTAGACGTGTTATTCGCACCAAAGAAAAAGTGGTAAACCACTTTTTCTTTGCTTTGTGAAAATTAAGATAAAAACGCAAACTTAACAATAAACAGCGCTGTTAATACCCACACACTAATACTGATTTCATCTTTTTTACCACATACCAACTTCACTGCAGTATAAGAAATAAAACCAAGCGCAATACCGTGAGCAATCGAGAAAGTTAACGGCGTCATTAATAATACTACGCTCACTGGAATGGCATCTGTCATATCATCCCAATTTACCAGCTTTAAGTTTTGCATCATTAACACAGCTACATATAAAATTGCACCTGCCGTTGCATAAGCTGGGATCATGCCAGCAAGTGGCGCAAAGAACATCATTAACAAGAAACAAATGCCTACAACAACAGCAGTTAGGCCTGTACGGCCGCCCACAGACACACCTGCTACTGATTCAATGTAAGACGTTGTTGTTGACGTACCAAGCATTGAGCCTGCAATGGTAGCTGTGCTGTCAGCGCTTAATGCACGACCTAAACGAGGCATTTTACCTTGTTCATCAGCAATACCTGCTTTTTGCGTTACAGCAACTAAAGTGCCTGAAGTATCAAACAAATCAACAAATAAGAACGCAAATACCACTGTTAGCATTGAGATTTCGAATGCTGCTGCAAAATCCAATTGCATAAAGGTTGGTGCAATTGAAGGCGGCATTGAAATAATTCCTTGATATTCCACAAGGTCTAAACCAAGCGCAATAGCCGTTACTAGTAAAATACTAATAAGCACGCCGCTTTTCATATCGCGGTATAACAGTGCTGCAATAACAAAAAAGCTAAAAATCGCAAGTAGTGGACCTGGGGCCGTGATATCGCCTAACTGCACTAAGGTTGCAGGGCTTGCTACGATAATCTCGGCGTTTTTCAATGCAATAAGCGCTAGGAAAGCACCGATACCTGTGGCAATAGCACGCTTTAATACCAGTGGAATAGCGTCTATGATCCACTCTCTCACCTTAAATAGGCTTAAGAATAAAAAGATACAACCAGACATAAAAACTGCACCTAATGCAGCTTGCCAAGTGTAGCCCATGCCCAAAACAACACCATAAGTGAAGAAGGCGTTCAAGCCCATACCCGGAGCCAGTGCTAATGGGTAGTTTGCCCATAAACCCATAATAAAACAGCCAATTGCAGCAGCAATACAGGTTGCTACGAATGCCGCACCTTGATCCATTCCCGCTTCTGCTAGCATGGCAGGGTTAACAAATACAATGTAAACCATGGTAATGAATGTAGTGATGCCAGCAATAGTCTCGCGGCGCACAGAGGTGTTGTTTTCAGTGATTTTGAAAAGTCTTTCGAACATGTTGAACTTTAAGTTGAGATTAATTGGCTAATTTTATCATATTTTATCTCAATAAGAGGACATTTTACCTTGCAATGTTCTAAACTAATAAGGTCTTTTATTTCAAGAAAATAACTAAACTATGTCTGATAATTCGCCAGTAGGCTTAGATTTAGAGCAACAGCTTGATAATGTACTTGCCTTTATTACCCAACCCGATAAAGGGTCGGCGCCAAATAAAAGTACTCAATCTGTTGAAAACGTACTAAACAAAGCTTTGTATTATTTAAAAAATGAACAGCCTCCCCTTGCTGCCAAATGGATGCGCTTAGCAGCTATGGCGGGTAACCATAGAGCGCAATTTTATATGGGGCTGTTTTTCATCAAAGGACAAGGTGTTCCGCACAGTGTTTTTCATGGTGCGGTGTGGCTAAGTCTGGCAAGTAGTCAAGGTTATGAACCTGCAACGGCTGCACTTGATGATCTTAGAAAGCACATCAGTACGCGCAGATTACATGATGCGCAGAGCTATGCAGCGACCTTATACGAACAAATCCACCAGCAACAGTTTGCTCATTTAATTCCTCGTGATCCTGACGCCAGCTAACACGCGTCAGGTTCTACAACTCATTAATGCACTCTTGTCAGTTTACTCTCAAATGTTATGAGACCTGCACCAACTACAAGCAATAAGATACCTATAAACTCAAGCCACACATGGCCTTTATGGGGCTTGATAATAGGTGTTTTTGAAGTAAGGCTATATAAGCGCCTGCCTTGCTCGCCAGATTCTACAAACGAAATACCTTTATAGTCCGCTGAAATAATAAATTTAAAATCATGCCTGCTAATCATTTCTCGACGTTTAGCATCTATTTTCTCGCGGCTTTGTTCTACGAGTAGCGTACGCCAATCATGAAAAATGCCATCTGGTTCACTATCTTTCACTACACCATATGATTTGTACTCATAGAACGTTGTATTGAATAGCTTTTCTTGATGCCCTAAATAAAACATGGCACAACCTAGCGCACTTAACAGTATGGCAATATAGACGAGTGAGCGCTGTTTAATGAATTGCTTATTACTTTGTTGCTTATACCAAGCTTCAATGTCAGGCACATTAATCAATCTCGCTTTATCTACAGAATGTTTTAATGGCTTCATAAAGTCGCAAATTGTTAGATTGAGCGCCGTTAATATTGAACGAAATGTGTCGTTTGAAGGCACTGATTTATCGTTCTCAAGTTTTGAAAGGTAGCTTTGCTCTATTCCCACTTGCTCAGCAAATTCTGGTTGGCTTAGTTTTAGCTCACTGCGATAGTGCTTTAGTTGTGTTCCGAATGTACTCATAACGCATTTCCTTTTTGTTGTGGAGTCGCCATTCTTTGCTATTCATGCAGATATAAGAAGCTGAATAAATAGGAATAATGAAGAATATTAGCAAGATAGGAAGAAATTTACGAGATACGAGATACGAGATACGAGATACGAGATACGAGATACGAGATACGAGATACGAGATACGAGATACGAGATACGAGATACGAGATACGAGA
>Ga0208060_1000705_pt1 | contig 9487 bp, 8 predicted proteins | sample DeeseametaMP0901_FD_184200 | JGI IMG/M metagenome (GOLD analysis project Ga0208060, IMG submission 184200) | Marine microbial communities from the Deep Indian Ocean - MP0901 (SPAdes) | ecosystem: Environmental > Aquatic > Marine > Oceanic | place: East of Durban, South Africa, South Indian Ocean... | reverse complement strand
AAACAGCTGCCGACTTGTATGCACAAGCTGCTGCTAAGAGTTCAGACCCTGAGCATTATCGTAAGCAAGGTACACTTTTACTTGTAGCTGAAGACTACAAAGGCGCTATTAAAGCACTAGAGAATGCTCTAGAGCGTGGTGCTGAAGACCCTGAGAAGATTCATTTCACGTTAATGGAAGCGAACTTTTACGCAGGTAACTTCAAGTCTGCTTACAAGCACGTACAAGAAGCTAAGAAGGATCGCTCTCTACGCCGCAACGCTGCAGCGTGGGAGCCTTATATCAAGGAAAAAGCGAAGAACCGCGGTATTAGTATCTAATATGTGGTTTTAGCAAAAAGCCTCCCTTTGGGAGGCTTTTTTTTGCCCTTAATTTAGTAAGTGAGCTTTTCTCGAATAGGATTATATTTATAGGGCTTTAACACCAATCCGCATAAATCATTAGCCTCTCAGCGGTATTTAAAATGTTCGTAATCGCGACTTGTTAACGCAGGTATAGTGGCTCTACGCCAAGCTGATTATTTGTATTTTCAGGCTACAGACTACCTATTATTTGAAAGCAGGCAGAAGTGCTTCTCTTATAACAATAGTGACTTCTTTTAACCCACTTGCTTTTAGGTTTTCTTTGTTAAATGTAGAAACAAGTTGCTTCGCATTCATATCTGAATGTGTAAGTACTTTTCTGAGAAAGCGCTTCGTGTTAATGATTTCAACAAGACGCCATAGCGTATACAGTATTGTGTTATTTGGCTTGTTCAGTTGAGTATTTGCGCTTGGTGTAGGGTGAGTCTCTGCATAACGCGCAATTTTATGTAATATCGGCCAAACATCATCTAAAGTGCGTGTGCCTTGGGTAAAATGTACTAACTTTTCTACATAGATTGTCAGTATGCTAATGGGCACGTTGTCTAACTGGTTATCGAATTGAAAGCTCTCTTTGAGTGCTATCAATTCAGAAAGCAGTTTTTTTGCTCTGTTGGAATGAGGATATAACGCTAGTGCACTGGTTTCGCCACTGGCTTTATTAGGCTTTCGCCCATAGTCTACAATCTCAAATCCATTTCTTGTCCAAAAACTGTCTAACTTAAGTGTCGTTCCATAAGAAGTACAGATAGCGTCAATACTTTGCTTTTTGGCTTCATTACTAACTCTTTGTAGCAAGTAACTGCCCATACCCTTACTCTGCGCCACCGTATCGACGGCAATACGATTAATACGCCAATATCTAAACGTTGCTGTTTTTGCATCAGCAGACAACAGAGCAAGTCTTTGCGCACCTAAATGCCCTTTAGGACGACGTTGTCCAGACGCAATCCCCAATGCGGTATCGTTCAGGTAGTCGCTACCTTCAGCGTTTATGATTGCAGCACCTATCACGTTGTCGTTGAATTTAAGTATGGCAACAAGTACATCCGGGCTATCCATCAAGCGCATAAAATCATCGGGCGTAGTTTGATAGTGGGCTAATGAAAGTAGCGACATTATTTGCTGAAGCGCCTCTTCGGAAATGCTTTTAAACGAACTTATGGAAAAATCGTAATCTATCTGTGGGTTAATACTGTTTTTGAAATTAATCTTGCCAATATTGCGCGCCGCATCTCTGTTCTCAAATAAACAAGTCGTATTGAAAAAGGCTTCAATGGGATCATGTTCGAACCATCGTAACGGCGTTGATAGTCTTAAATGAATAGCAGAAGGCGGTAAACTAGGGATGAGTTTGTGAATAAAGCCACTGCCTGAGCCTTCATAACCCAAAAGCGTAGTACTAAGCACCCACTGCTTGTGGTTTGCTATAATCCGGTATACATCCGGGAGGGGGATTGAAGCCGCTTCATCAACAATTACAACGTCATACTTTTCATCTTCTGTGGAATATAACAAGGTACTGTCAGGGGGCACCCATTTTACACTGCCTAATGTCGTTGTCTTATTCTTATCACCAAGGCTTAGTTGTGTTCGAATGTTAGCGGTGGATGGTTGTTGTGTTCTGACACCGGCTATTTCTTGCTGTTGAATACGTGAAAGTACGTTCTTCACATTATCGAAGCGTTCACTGGTTAATAGTACATTTTTACCCTGTCTGATTAGGCTTTCAATGAATATACCTAATAATGATGACTTGCCTCTGCCTCTTGGGGCAGTAATTAGCGCGTTTAGTTTATTAAGTGAGTGTGCTTTATATAAACGACTGTATGCCTGCTCTTGCTCTTCTGATTTAAATAGTGAGCCTCTATAGACGTTTGATGTTAAGCCTTGGCTAATGCGGTACATAGCCGTATCTGGAAGTGTGGTTTTTTCTTCAGTGTGAAATGCCACGTAGTCGTTGTTACGCAGGAGCTTTATAAAGCGTTCGAGGTATCGACTTTGTGTAAGCGTAAACCCCTCCGACAAGAACGAGACCGAAATATTGTTGACCCATTCACTCAATGCAGGGCAAATAAGTATTAAACAACCACTGCGTTTAACGATACCCGCCACTGCCATCACGTCGCCAGGTTTGAATGAATCGCGACAGTCTAATGTGGCAATGTCACATTCGCTCCCCAGTACTTGTTTGCGGTTCTTTCCCTTAAGTGTATCGCCAGCAAAATTCACAACGCTTATAGATGAAACTTCATCTACAAAGGCTTGAACGCTACGTATGGCAGCTTCACAAAAATCATCATTGCCAGATATTACAAGCATTCTCCGGTGAAGCGGGCAAGTCACGTTTGATAAGTGTGAAGCGTGAGAGCTTTTTTTGCAGCCATTTTCGCCGCTATTTTCAAAGTAGGGGGCTAATAGCCATTCGCGTAATTGAGTTAGCGCCATGAATCAGTTTTTTCGGTATAATCTAACGCTATAGTAGCGATTTATTATGAGGAATTCGAATGCGCTTTCTTTCTCGGCGTCTAGTTATGCCAAACGACCTTAATTACGCCAATTCTTTGTTCGGTGGCCGCGCGTTAGAATGGATAGACGAAGAAGCTGCAATTTGGGCTATTTGTCAGCTAGAAACTAATTGCTTGGTAACTAAGCATATTGGTGAAATTAGTTTCGAATCACCGGCTATGCAGGGTGATATCGTAGAGTTTGGTCTAGAAACTAAAGCTGTAGGCCGTACGTCTATTACCGTAAGCTGCTTGGTACGCAACAAAGCAACCAAGAAAACCATCTGTTTTGCAGACGATATCGTTTTCGTAAAGGTTGACCCTGATACGCGTCAACCAACCGCACACGGCAAAACGTTGGAAGGTTTAAAAGCACAAACTGACGATGAAGTACGTCGCCTAAATATGAATATTGACGCTGAATAGCCCTAAGCTTTCAACGCCTTATATCATATATAAAACCTTACGTTAGCTTAACGTCTTATCTGCTTGACGGCGTGTATCGAACTGGTAGACTCCGTCGCAGAAGTTGAGTTTGCTAGTTTTAGCAGCGCAACACTATACCAAGGGGTGTCCGTTTTCGGTCTGAGATCCACATTCGTGGGAACCCTTAAACCTGATCCGGATAATACCGGCGTAGGGATGGTTCACAATATAGCCTTATCACCTGCCGTTAGACCCGGATCTTTTTTCTTAAATAAGAATAAGAGATCCCATGTATAAAACACTTTTCACACTTTCACTGCTTGCTAGTTCCGTTGCGGCCTATGCGCAACAAACCAATGTAAGTAACACTTCAGATAGCACGCCATCAGATATTGAGCGCGTCATCGTATCTGGTGATTTTCGTCAAACTACACTCGACCAGTTAAGTGCTAGCGCGACCATTTTAGATCAAGAGCGTCTTCGCAGTAGACAGCCGAGCCATATCGACAGTGTGCTAAACAGTATTCCAAACGTAAACTTTGCAGCTGGTGCGTCTCGCGGCCGCTTCGTGCAAATTCGCGGTATTGGAGAGCGTAGTCAGTTCGCCGAGCCTATCAATCCTTCTGTAAGCTTTATCGTCGATGAATTTGATTTTTCAGGCCTTGCTGCGGCAGGTCTTATTTTTGATACTAAACAACTAGAGGTATATCGCGGACCTCAGGCTACCTTATACGGCACAGGTGCATTGGCCGGAGCGGTTAAACTCTCCAGTAATGACGTGGGTAGCGACGCCCCAGACTACGTTGAAGCCCGCATTGGGAACAAAGAGAGTTACCGTATTGAAGGCGCCACTGGTGATGATATCAACACGGATTGGGGCTATCGTGTTGCGCTGGTTCATAATCGCAGTGATGGCTTTGTAGAAAATACGTTCTTGAATAGAAGCGATACCGCGAATATCGATGAAACCGCACTGCGCTTTGCCGTTGAAGGCAGCGTAGATGAGCGAACCACACTTGCACTTACTTATCGCTGGTACGATATCGATAACGGTTACGATGCATTCTCGCTAGACAATGACAACAAAACGCTGTCTGATGAACCAGGATTTGACGAACACCAAACCCACGCTGTTAGCGCGCGCTCTACAACCAATACAGCAGCGGGCGACTTTATTCTAATTGCCACCCATGCTTCTCACAATATTGCTTATGGCTACGATGAAGACTGGACATTCACAGGGTTTCACCCGTGGGGTTATACGTCTTTTGACGCCTATTATCGCGATGTAGAAACTCAGACCGGAGAGATGCGTTTCGTGTCGTCTGACAGTGCCGCACTTTTTGATGGTATGACTGACTGGACAATAGGCCTATTTTATAAAAGCACGGAAGAAAAGCTGCTGCGTCAGTACACGTATTTGGATAGTGACTTTGCCAGTGAATACACGCCTACGACGACCGCTATCTATGCTCAGACTGAAAGTCGTTTGAACGAAAATTTAGTACTTGTAGCAGGGTTAAGAGTCGAAAACTACGATTTTGATTACGCTGATAACAACCAGCTTACTCGCGCGTTCGATACCACCATGGTAGGCGGGAAAGTCGCGCTTCAGTATACACAGGGCGATCACTTCTATTACGGCAGTATTTCACGCGGATATAAAGGGGCAGGCTTTAACCCCGACAGCCGCGTGAATGACAATCAGCGATTCTTCGACGAAGAATATAACTGGAACTACGAAGTAGGCGTTAAGGGCCCATTATTTACACCTGACCTAATTGCTCGCGCTGCAATTTTCTATATGGATAGAAAAGATACTCAGGTGAGCGATTTTGACGTTATCACTCGTGATGACGGTACGGCAGGGTTCGTAGATATTATTGATAATGCTGATTTAGGAACAAACAAAGGAGCCGAGCTGGAGCTTAGCTGGATTGCTAGTGATGCATGGCAGCTAGATGCAAGTGTTGGATATCTAAGCGCTACCTTTGAAGGGTATACGCTTGCAGACGGTACTGAAGTGTCTGAGCAAAGACAGGCTCAATCACCTAAGTGGACCGCAAACCTGTATAGTGAGTACGCACTTACAGATAACATGCTTTGGCGTGTAGATGTAGATTACAAAAGCGAATACCGTTTTTCTGACGGCCATGATGTAACCTCGCCAAGTACTACGCTGGTTAATTCGGAGATTGTGGTGTTACACGGTGATTGGCAGACATCACTGTGGGTACAAAATGCCTTTGATCGTGAGTACTACACCCGTGGATTCGGTGGTTTCAGCAACGACCCTCGCGATGAGTATGCCTTCGATGAGCCATATTACCAAATAGGTAACGGTCGTCAGTTTGGCGTTACTGTTAAGTACGCGTTTTAAAATAAAAGGAAACAGACATGCAAGTTATGGTTGAACTGTCGTTGTACCCATTGGTTAACGAATACATTCCACCTATTCAAGATTTCATTGATAGGTTAAATAGCTATAGTGATATTGCAGTTTCAACAAGCTCAACCAGCACGCAGGTTACAGGTGACTATGGTGTGGTTATGAAAGTACTTGGTGAAGAAATGCAAAGGACCCATGAAGAAGTGGGGCAGGCTATTTTCGTTGCTAAGTTTTTAAACTTTGATGCCATGCAATCTAGAAAATCATCTTAATGGCTAACTTTTTTTCTGAGTTTACCTCACAAATTGCCGCTACTTCGCTTTTAGAGTGGGTAGCGGTTGTCCTCGCTATTGCCTATGTGCTGTTAGCCGCAAAACAGAACAGCTGGTGTTGGCTGTGCGCTTTTGTGAGTACCGCAATTTACACCTGGCTATTTTGGCAGGTGACTTTGCCATTTCAGTCTGCGCTTAACTTCTTTTATATGATAATGGCGGGATACGGTTATTATCAGTGGTCGAAAGGGGCGGAAGATGGCGATGTTAAGCCAGTGCTTCATTGGCCGTTCTGGGCTCATTTGCTCATTGTGCCGAGTATGTTATTGCTCGCTTGGGTTCTGTCTGAGGTGGCAGGCTCACAGTTCAATAGTGAGTACCTACTATTAGATGCGAGCATTAATTTATTGAGTGTAGTCACAACATTTATGGTGGCGCATAAAATCCTGCAAAACTGGGTTTATTGGTTTTTCATCAATTTAGCGTCCGCCTATTTATACCTGCAAGTGGGTTATGCATTATCTGCTTGCCTGTTCTTAGGCTATGTTGGTTTTGCGGTATTTGGGTATTACCAGTGGCTAGTACAATATAAAAAACAAGGTGAACAGGTTGGATATCATCGCCACGCTGCAAAAGGCGCTTAATCTTAGCGACAGTGCGAAAATTTCGTCACACCCTGCTGGAGCGGTAAATCACGTTTACCGCGTTCAAGAGCTCGCAGATAGTCAGTTACCCTCGATTGCAAATAACCTTCAAAGTAGTGGGCAACCAAAGTCGGATCATAACCCTGTCGACTTAGCGGTGAAATGGATGGGCGATGATGACTTTAGTGGGGTTAATCGTGCGCACCAATTTGCTTTGCAGCAACAGCTTTATAGGTTGGGAGTAGCGCCGCAACCTATATGGTTAAGCGATGATGAAACCATCTGGGTTGAGCAGTGGCTAGAGCACAGTGACAGTGCGACGCTTTCAATGCTTGAGCTGGCCAACACCCTCGCTCGTATTCATTCTTTGCCCATTACCGCTAGGCCATTAGATTTAGCATCAAGATGGCAGCATTATATTAATGTTGCACAGCTCGATATGAGCAGTGAGCTTTATCTAAAAGCCCAATCATTGCGGAAACAAGTAATAAAAAGTGAACAAGACGATGACGACTATGTGTTATGTCATAATGACTTGCTAACTAATCACTTATTACTGAGCGCAGATAACTCACTCAAAATTATTGATTGGGAATATGCCGCCATGGGAAACCGCTACTTCGATTTAGCAAGTTGCTGCCTTATCAATAAACTTGAAATCAATGAAAGTAGAGAGCTCGTTAAGCATTACGCCAAGCTAATGAATATCGATGAGCACGACGCGATAGCGAAATTTGATCTGCACACCGAGATTGTCGCTATCACTAATGACCTGTGGTTTGCTGCGCTTAACGCCAATAAGGTCTAATTGTCATAAACTGCTCCGCATTTAAAAGTGACGCTGCATAGAAGCCGGTTTAAAAGCGAGCAATAAGACAAAACACAGGTGATGGATAAAGCCTATTTGGTGTTATTCGATTGAAAAAACAGCGCATTGCGTGTTAATTAAGCATGCAGTGCATGGTAGTGATAAAAAGGCTTTACCTTTTTAATGTCATCCGTATAATGCACAGCGCGCTAGGGGTGTAGTTCGAATTGGTAGAACAGCGGTCTCCAAAACCGATGGTTGGGGGTTCGAGTCCCTCCACCCCTGCCACTTTCTCTTCTTATGAACGTTTACGTTCAAATCCTAAATCGTTTCTTTGTTAAATTCTTCTTAAATTCTATTGGTTTCTGTTGCTAGTGTTTAATTTGCTGCAGCTGTTTTATTTCCTCTTATACCAAGGGCTAGGCATTATAAATTCGCGAATAATACTTAAGAATCAACGCTTATGAATTAACGCTTGAGCATTAAAGAGCAAGTACAATCCAAGCAAAAGAACGCGATAGTTATTCAACCAAGCCTGCAACTTTAGTAAACTAAACAAATATAATGAACTATTCACGTTAGGTGTTTTTACGCAATGTCTCTTACTTCATATCAGCAGGCGGTTTTACAGGAAATGGGGATCCCTGTTTGGATCACCAAAGACGCCTACACTGAGCTAAAGCAGGAAGACCAAGCGAAACAAAACAACGCCAATGCAGCACAACGCAACGTCGGCAGTACAAATAGTTCATCGACACAGTTACCCTACAGCCAAAACGCTCAAACCAATAAGCCGCCTTCAACGCCAATATCTCAAGAAGAAAAGCAATCACGGCTTGCTCAGTTGAGAGCAAATGTTGGCAGTAGCGCGAAAGATAAGGCTAAGCCTAAAGACGGCGGGGCAGCAAAACTTTCCACGCTTGGCGCATCGCACAATGAAGGGAAAGTAGGGCAAACCGAAACAGGTGCTTCACAGTCACACAACACTTCGCCGTCTTACGACAATGCGGTTGCCTCGCAAGAGTCTTTAACAAAGTCTATTGGCGCAAAAGGGCCGGTATCGCCTGAAGGTATCCCGTTAAGTGCCGAACAGAAAGCAAAATCACAGCAATGGCTGAAGGACTTACAGCTAGCCTGTGTTCAGTTGGGTATACCGTCACAGTGGGCTAGCACCATAATGATTGGTCGTACGCTATCGGTAAGCGAAACGGCCATTATATTGCCAGCCACACCGCTTAAACTCACAACTGTGCAAAAACGGGAGCTGTGGGCGCAGCTTATCAGCGCAGCACGCGAATTAAACCACTCCGCTAACGGACAGTAGTCGCGTCGATGAAGTTAACAATCGTACCGCCACAAGGCTTTAACGAGCACATTGAACTTGCTCATGCTATCCATCAAGAGGCACAAGTGTCGCCTTGGAAACTAAGTACCTTCGCGGACTGTTTCACCAAACCCTATTACGGGGTGTTTGCCTTTGAAAATGACAAGATTGTTGGCTATGCCATCATGCTTGAAGTCGTTGACGAAGCCACGCTGATGGATATTGCGGTAGACAGTGCCGCTAGAGGCAAGGGTATAGGTCGCGCTTTAGTTGATTTTGTCATTGAGACATCGGTGAAAAATGCAATGCGTGAAATGTGGCTAGAAGTGCGTGAAAGTAATCATACTGCTATTGCGCTTTATGAGAGCTCGGGGTTTGAGCATATAGAAACCCGCAAAAACTATTACACCGTAAAAAATAATGATGACGGGCATGATAAGAGTAATGGAAACAGCGCACAAAAAGAAAACGCTAAAATCATGAAGTGGACAAACCCTGCCTTCTAATATTCCCGTATATCAAAGTTTCCACAAGGTTTTAAAAAGTTGACCGTTTGGTCGATAAATTGGCGTGTTTACACGGTCAGGAAGGTTTCAATCCCTTGCTAATTCACTTATATTTGCGCCCGTAAAATTCTCCGCCTACATTCAGCTTATCGGGCGGTAGAAACTTCTCTTAACGCAGTTCGTGTAATTGGATTTTTTAAAACGCATGTCTTCATCATCGGTGGCGGAAAAAGAGCAATCAAAAGGCAT
>Ga0208060_1000700_pt1 | contig 9522 bp, 9 predicted proteins | sample DeeseametaMP0901_FD_184200 | JGI IMG/M metagenome (GOLD analysis project Ga0208060, IMG submission 184200) | Marine microbial communities from the Deep Indian Ocean - MP0901 (SPAdes) | ecosystem: Environmental > Aquatic > Marine > Oceanic | place: East of Durban, South Africa, South Indian Ocean... | reverse complement strand
ACCGTTTACGAACGGTACACCGATCTCGATTTTCTCACCATCAGCAACTAAAAGTACTGAATCAAATTCAACTGCTGCACCAGTTTCAACGTCTAATTTTTCAAGACGAATCGTTTGACCTTCAGTCACACGATGCTGTTTACCACCACTTTGGAAAACCGCGTACATAATTAACTCCGTCTGTGCGCCCTCAAATCGACGCAACTAAAATATTCTTCGATAGGGCGCGAAGTTTACGCTAATGCATAAAAACTAGCAAGCCTATTTTGTAATTAAAATGAATAAAAAGTAGCTGCATTGAGAGCAATTCAATATTTCCCCCATTTTATATTAAATTGCCCTGTTGCCAAGCGCTTTTTAGTGCAAAGACAAAATAAATTTACGTGTCGCTATGCCTACTCCAGAACCCATTGGCTGCGCAATAAATAGTCGCGCTTTGAGTGTGAAATATACAATTAAATACCCTAATTAAGCGCTAATTAAGGTTTTTAACTCGGTTTTTTTAATGAATCGTCACAAAATATCGAGCTAGTGCTTTTTTTGTTGTACAATCGGCGCCGTTCACACATAAAAATTGGCTCGGAGATCAATGGATATAAAAGCTATCCAGGCGTTAATCGAAAGCGATATGAATGACGTCAATCAACTTATACACGCGCAAATGCGCTCAGATGTGGCGTTAGTCAATCAACTTGGTTTGTACATCGTTAACAGCGGCGGCAAACGCGTACGCCCAATTCTGGCAATATTGGCAGCAAGAGCTTTGGGTTACCAAGGTAAAGATCACATTACTTTGGCAACGATTGTTGAATTTATTCATACTGCAACACTATTACATGATGATGTTGTTGATGAATCTAACCTGCGCCGTGGTACACCGACTGCAAATGCCGAGTTTGGTAATGCTGCCAGCGTGCTGGTTGGGGATTTTATTTACACCCGCTCGTTTCAACTTATGGTGGGGCTGGGCAAAATGCAAATTATGCAAGTGCTTGCTGATGCCACCAACGTGATTGCTGAGGGCGAAGTATTGCAACTTATGAATTGCAACGACCCTAATACCACCGAAGCAAGTTACATGCAGGTTATTTACTCTAAAACGGCTAAATTATTTGAAGCCGCTACAGGGCTTGCAGCTATTATTACCGAGCAAGATAACAGTGTGTTAGATGCGCTTAATTTATATGGTATGCATTTAGGTACTGCTTTTCAGTTAGTTGATGACGTGCTTGATTACAACGCAGACGCTGACCAATTAGGTAAAAATATTGGTGATGATTTAGCAGAAGGTAAGCCAACCTTACCGCTAATATACGCTATGAAGCACGGCAGTGATCAGCAAAGAGCCCTTATTCGTGATGCCATTGAGCATTGCAATGGTATGGATAACCTTGAGGCTATTTTAACGGCACTTAAACAAACCAACGCACTTGAATTTACAATGCAAAAGGCGCAGCAAGAAGCAGACAAGGCCATTGCCTGTTTAGACTTTTTAGCAGAGTCGCAGTACAAGCAAGCGTTAATCAGCTTAGCGCGTATAGCTGTAGAGCGAGATCACTAACTTTGCAGCCTCCCTTAATTAGTATTTAAGGGCCATAATTTTCGAGCAATAAAAAAGCCTGCATAAGCAGGCTTTTTTGTGCATAACTTGGCTATTACGCCATGAAATCAACACCTTCTTTGATGTCTTTTTTCAGAGTTTCAAGCATGTCGTTTTTAGCTTTTTCTTCAAATGCGCTTAGCTCGCCGTAAGAAAGAATTTCTTCTACGCCGTTTGTGCCTAAACGTACTGGGTGAGCAAAGTACTCTGCATCGCCATTTTCAACAGCAACGTATGCGTAATCTACTACGTCTTCACCTTGTAGACCTTTAACTAAAGACATACAAAAACGTGCTGCAGCAGCACCCATAGATAATGTAGCTGAACCACCACCCGCTTTAGCATTTACTACTTCAGTACCTGCATTTTGGATACGTGGAGTAAGTGTAGCTACTTCTTCTTCAGTGAAGCTTACGCCTTCAACTTGAGAAAGTAGAGGTAGAATGGTTGTGCCAGAGTGGCCACCAATTACTGGTACTTTAACGGTTGCTACGTCTACGCCTTTAAGCTCAGCAACAAATGCTTCTGAACGAATTACGTCAAGCGTAGTGATACCAAATACGCGCTTAGCGTCGTAAGTACCTGCTTTTTTGAATACTTCAGCAACAATTGGCACAGTGCCGTTTACTGGGTTAGTGATAACACCCACTAACGCTTTAGGACAGCTAGCGACAATGCCTTCTGCTAATGTTTTGATGATACCTGCGTTTACGTTAAATAAATCCGCACGATCCATACCTGGTTTACGTGGCATACCCGCTGGGATAAGTACGATATCACACCCTTCAAGCGCTTTATTTAAATCGTCTGCGCCAAAACCTGCTACTTTAACATCTGTAGGGATGTGAGATAGGTCAACCGCAACACCTGGTACAACTGGTGCAACATCGTAAAGTGATAATTCAGAACCAGCTGGTAAGCCTGTTTTTAATAATAAAGACAACGCTTGACCGATACCGCCTGCAGCACCTAATACAGCAACTTTCATTGGAATTCTCCGTAATTTGAGGTAGGAAATATTTGTGGCTCTTAAGATAATGAAATTAGCGACTAAAAACAAATTTATCCTGCTTATTTCAGGTATATTTTCGACCATAGTTGTAAACTTTGTTGGTTTATCGCAGCAAACTGGCAAGTTAACTAAACAACTGCTGCATAATTATTCATTTTTGTGTAGAATTTGCATTATAAATAACAAAAATGAATAAAGACTATGCAACCACAAGACAAACAAGAAGCGCTGGTAAAAGCGTTTAAAGCACTTTTAAAAGAAGAGAACTTTGGCTCGCAAGGCGAAATAGTCGAAGCATTAAAAGAGCAAGGCTTTGACAATATAAGCCAAAGTAAGGTGTCGCGCATGCTTAGCAAGTTTGGCGCTGTGCGTACCCGTAATGCTAAACAAGAAATGGTTTATTGCCTACCCGCAGAAATGGGCGTACCGACTGCTAAAAGCCCTCTACGTCAGCTTGTTATTGATATTATGCATAACGAAATGATGATTATTATAACCACCAGCCCAGGCGCTGCGCAGTTAATTGCCCGCTTATTAGACTCACTAGGCAAAGCTGATGGTGTATTGGGCACAATTGCCGGAGATGACACTATTTTTATTGCGCCAGCAAAAATATCTGAAATAGACATTACACTAGAGCGCGTACGCATTTTATTTGATACGGTTTAAAGCTGTTTTAAAAAACTAACTGACGGCGCAAAAAATGCTGAGCCCATATCGGCTTGAGTAAAATCAAGCCAGTGGTCGTAACACTCCCCTTTTCCTATGCGGCTGTTAAGTACCTTTTCAAACGCACTTCCCGATGCAGAGCATGTAATACTTAGCATGCCTTGCTCGTAAACATCGCCATACGGCATGCTTTGGTTAAGCAGTATTGCTTGGCCGCTCTCATCTTTTAGCTCACTTCTAGTCGCGTGGCTAGTATCTACCTTTGGCTCAATTAAGGTGTTATCTAAACGTGTGCGCCCCATAATGTGTTCTTGCTCGCTTAGTGATAAATGCTGCCATACGCTCAGGTCATGCTTATAACGCTGTACATGAATATAGCTGCCTTGGTGTTCAAAGCTCTCGGGGTTATTAACCAGTGCCGTGATTCGTTTTTGGCGTCCATGTGGGGTGTCGCCTGCATAAATAAAGCCGTTAAAGTCTCGCCCATCTAAAAACCTAAAATTGCGAATTTGTTCAACTAGCTCTACATCGGGCGAAAACAACTTTAATATTTGCAATGCAAAAAGGTGATTAACATCTTCTCGGTCTGAGCGAATTTGTATGAATAAATCACATGGCTGTACGCGCATAACAAAATCACTGTGATTTATATTAGGAAAGCTTTGCAGCTCGCTTGGGATATATTCAGGTAGTATATGCGGCCAATATTGCGCGCCTATAGCCACCATGCAAGAGAGCATGGCTTCGGAGAACTGATCACTAAACTCTTCTTCAATTGCGCTTACGCGCTTAAGCTTTGCGCGCAATGACTCGTCTTGACCATCAAATACATTAAAAAATAAATGCAAACCGTGTAAGTTTGCTTCAGCACAAATCCCAGATTGCGCTTGCGCCATTGTTATTCCTTAGCTTTATAAAACACAGCGAATAACACATTTGTTATGATTCGAAAAAATTCACCGTGTGAGGTTTTATTTTTATTATAACCTGCTCATTTATTTCAAATGACTGGCCATATTGTGCGGCAACTTCAATCTCTTGCTCTGCAATTACAACAGTGTAAACATAAGCCGAGCCTATAAACCGACGGCTTAAAATGCTCACACTTTGAGGGTTATCGGCCTGCGTATTTTGCGCAAGCTCAATATGGTGTGGACGAATATACACCACCCCTTTTATTGCACTGTGCGTATGCTCATGCTGCGATTGCACGACACCAAAAGGCGTTGTGTATTCAGTTGCCGTTAACACTTCTGCGCCTAAGTATATGCCCTGACCCAGAAACTCTGCAACCTCCTTTGTCTTTGGCACGGCAAAAAGCTGCTCTGGTGTACCTTGTTGGGCTATTTTTCCTTGGTGCATAATGGCTAGCGTGTCTGAAAACGCAAAGGCTTCTTCTTTTGAGTGGCTAACAAATACCGCAGAAACCTGCTGCGCTTTAATAATGCGCCTAATATCAGCAATTAACTCAAAACGTACTTGTGTATCTATGTTCGAAAAAGGCTCATCAAGAAGCAATAAACTAGGCTTATAAGCCAAAGCCCGCGCAATAGCCACGCGTTGCTGCTGGCCGCCCGAGAGCTGATGAGGGTAGCGTTTTGCACACCCCGTTAAATGCACCAGCTCTAGCATTTCCTCTACCCGTTGCTGTTTTTGAACTTTGCTTATTTTACCCAGCCCAAACGCAATATTATCGGCCACACTGAGGTGCGGAAACAGGGCATAATCTTGAAACATCATCCCTATATTACGGTGCTCTGGTGATACAAATGTATGCTTATCGCTTACACATTTGCCATCTATAAATACACTACCTTCATTTATTTCAATAAGGCCTGCAATTGCTTTTAAGGTGGTTGTTTTACCGCAGCCGCTGGCTCCGAGCAAACACACAATTTCGTCTTGACCCACCGTTAAATCTAAATTGTGTAGCACGTGCGTGCCACTGTAGTGATAATCCACACCTTGTAAATTTAAACGGCTCATTTAACTGCGTTGCTCCATAGAACGATTAATAAAATACAAGGGGATCAACCCAACCAAAACAATAAATAAAGCGGAAATAGAAGCAAGCTCAAGCTGCTCATCGCTCACATATTGAAATACATGTGTGGCTAAACTTTCAAAGTCAAAAGGCCTTAATAGTAATGCGGCTGGCAGCTCTTTCATACACTCAATAAATACAAGCAATGCAGCTGTTAAAAGACCCCGACGTAATAAAGGAAGGTGCACTAAGCGCAGTGTTTGCCCTTGGCTTTTACCCATAGATTGGCTAGCCATATCCAGTGATGGACTAATACGTACAAAGCTCGATTCTATAGCACCGTGCGCAATGGCATAAAAGCGCACTAAGTAAGCCACTATAATAGTGATAATGCTGCCGGTTAGTAATAAACCTATATCTAGGTTGTAGCTCTCAAGAGCTGCATTTATTGAGTTTTCTAACACGGTAAGCGGTAATAACACAGCAATAGCCAGTACCGTACCTGGCAGTGCATAGCCGGTGCTCGCTAAGCGACCAGGTATTAAAGAATAGCCTTGCTTTGCCACACGTTGATAAAAAACGATTAGTGTAGCGAGTATTATGCTGATTACGCTTACAGTAATAGCTACTTTTAAACTTTGCCACGCGTAACTAAAAAAAGCCGTGTTCCACGCTTTATCAAAGTAAGTTATTGCATAATTTAGCAATACCAACATAGGTATAATAAAAGCAATGAGCAAAATAACACTGCAAAATGACGTAGCCAGCCATGCATGTTTACCTTTAAGTTTGTATAACGACTCGCTATTAACACCTGATTGACGCTCAAACACGGCTTGGTTACGCCGACTAAAGCGCTCCGCCATTAAAGCTAAAAACAGCAGTAACAACATAACGCCCGATATTTTCGCTGCAGCCGTGAGTGAGTAATAACCAAACCATGTATCGTACACTGCGGTGGTTAAAGTGCTCACTGCAAAGTAACTTACCGTTGCATAGTCGGCCATGGTTTCCATGCTTATGAGCGCAAGGGCTGCCACAATTGAGCCACGAGAAAGCACTATGCTTACTTTAAAAAAGCTTTGCCAGGGCGATAAACCCATTAATTGACTAGCTTGCACTAGCTTAAATGACTGCTCTCGCAGTGCGGTTTTAAAAATTAAAAATAAATACGGATACAGCACAAGTGCAATCATTACAATAGCGCCGGGCAAAGTGCGAATATCAAAAAACCAATAATCCGTTGGCGAGTGCCAATCAAACCACTCTCTTAGGGCTATTTGCACAGGGCCTGCGTAATCTAGCAAATCGGTATACACATAGGCTATTAAATAGGTAGGCATTGCAAGGGGCAGCATAAGCGCCCATTCAAATTGCTTTTTGCCGGGGAAGGAGCAATACGCACTGAGCCAACCAAGCGGTAGCGCAATTGCACAGCTAAGCAGGCATACGCCAAAAATAAGCAGCACAGTATTAGTAATATAATCCCACAGCACGGTATCCCACAGATGAGAAAATACCTCTGAGTCGCCTTGTAAAGATTCATATATCAGAAAAAACAGCGGGGCCGACAATAAAAGCCCTGTCGACCAAGCAAAGAGCTGCCATTTAGACAGCTTAAATATAAAATTCATTAAAGGTCGAACTTCACCTCATCTATTAGCTTAAGGGCTAACGGACGATATTTACTGATCTCATCAAGTGCTAGGCCGTCTTCTTTAAAGCTTCCCCAAGAGGCCACTAAACTTGATAGCTCAACGCCTTGCTTAACCGGGTACTCCATATTTACTGAGGCATACATATTTTGTGCTTTAGTTTCGCTCATAAACTCAATAAGCTTAAGGGCATTATCAGGGTTTTTTGCATATTTAGTAATGACAGCACCCGAAACATTTATGTGTGAGCCGCGATTTTGCTGATTAGGAAAATTAATATAAACAGACTCAGCCCACGCTTTTTGCTCGTCGTCTTGAAGCATTTTGCCAAGGTAGTAACTATTACCTAAAGCAAGATTACACAAACCTTCTTTTACCGCTTTTACCTGCGCGCGATCGTTCCCTTGTGGCTTACGTGCTAAATTAGCTTTAACACCTTCTAACCATGTTTTAGTTTTTTCCTCGCCGTGATGAGCAATCATCGAAGCAACTAAGCCAAGGTTATAAGGGTGCTTGCCAGAGCGTGTACAAATTTGTCCTTTGTACTGGGGGTTAGCCAAATCTTCGTAGGTGAGTTTAGGTAATGCACCTAGGCGCTCTTTTGATGAATACACATTACGAACCCGCTTAGTTAATGCCACCCACTGCCCGTCGCTATCTCTATACGACGCAGGAATATTGTTTTTAATGCGATCACTTTTAATACTTTGCGTTAAATTTAGGTCCTCTAGCTGAATAAGTGCACTAAAATTAGATGTTAATACTAAATCGGCTTTACTGTGTTTTCCTTCACGCTTAACACGCTCTATTAACCCTTTTTTTGCAAAAACCACATTCGTTTTAATGCCTGTTTGCTTAGTGAAGTCAGTTAAAATAGGTTGAATTAAAAACGGTTGACGAAAAGAGTAAATATTAACAACATCGCTCGCAAACGCAGGCGAAGCGCTAATAATACAAGTAAGTATAGCCAGTGCAGTTCTCATATCAATTTACCTAAATAGTAATTATTTACAGGGGATTTTATCGTGATAAGTGAAAATATACACTCTTTACATAAATGTAAATAAGTAATTAATGACCAAAAGGGAAATGCCGCGTAAGACATCTCTTACAGAGCTGACAGCTAATGAGTAAAAAAACCTATAACAACCCAGCAAAAACAATGTAAGCATCTGTTTTTATTTGATTTTTTATAAATACTCATTTTTTATAAGTAAATCTATAGCCGTTTTAACCTATTTTAGTTGCACCAGCACGCTACAATTACTACATCAACCAAGCAGTGATGCTTATCGAGTAAAAGGAAATGGACTGCTTACTCGAACAACCAATGATTAGGTTACTACGGACAACACGGAAATTAGGACAGGCTCAGGATGAGTATCGCAATGGATTGTTGCACAAAGGAACGTATCAGGACGATACAGCAAGGATAACAACAGCGGATAGTTGTTTAACAGGATGTGATAGGAATTAAATGGACAGGCCCTTGAGGCAACACAATGGAATTGTAAATTAATGGACTGCACTAGGATGTGCCAAAAGGAATAGGTAATAGTTTTTACCACTACAGGATGTACAGGGATTTAAAGGAGATAGGCCCGGATAGCCTAAATTACATAGAACTAAAAAGTAATATCGTAATCACATGGATAAGTAAAAATTGGAGTTGATTAAGTTCAATTGCAGGATGCAAAATTAGAAGATTCCGCAAGCGCGCCTAGAGATAGAGCGCGCTTTTCTTTGCCTAAAATTAAGTTACTGTGGCCTGCCCTTATTTCGCTTACCAAGTAAGTACGCATCACGAAATTTTATAAAGTGCTGTTCAAGCTTTAAGGCGGCATCTTGCTCACCTGCGAGCGCTAACACCATAATGCCTACCTCAGCAGTGCCTAACTGGTATGCGTGAGGTGCAACGCGTAAACGGTAATCTGATAGTTTATCAGCGGTGATCGACAACACCGATAAATTATCTAGGTACGGGCTTTTGCGGATCATTTTTTTAGCTTCGCGCCAGGTACCATCTAAAAATATAAATAATGGCTTTTTGCCAGGCTCAATGTTTACTTCGGTGGTTGCCCTGCCCGGCTCTACATCTTCAGCTGGAAATATCACCATAGGTTGATAATCAGCGTTGTTTAGTAAAGCTAATAGCTCAGCGCTTGGCTCTGTTCTGTCCCATCTAAATGCATAGTTGTCAGGGACTATTTCAGCAATTAAACGCCCTGTGTTTGACGGTTTAAAGCTTTCATTATGATACATTAATAAACACACGCCAGCATCGCACTGCGCTTGTTCTACCCCCTCACATATACAGTAATGCTTAGCAATTAAACACTGCTCACAGCGATCCATTTTGCCGCCACGGGCATTAAATTCGCGGCGCGATTCGCTAATTTGCTGAGCACGCAAAACTAATACTGAGTTATGTTGGGGATTTTTCAAGGGGGCTATTACCTAAAATTTGTTCGGCGCGTATTGTAGCTAAAATAAAAGGGAATAGATATCAGCTATCAGCTATCAGCTATCAGCTATCAGCTATCAGCTATCAGCTATCAGCTATCAGCTATCAGCTATCAGCTATCAGCTATCAGCTATCAGC
>Ga0208060_1000691_pt1 | contig 9623 bp, 9 predicted proteins | sample DeeseametaMP0901_FD_184200 | JGI IMG/M metagenome (GOLD analysis project Ga0208060, IMG submission 184200) | Marine microbial communities from the Deep Indian Ocean - MP0901 (SPAdes) | ecosystem: Environmental > Aquatic > Marine > Oceanic | place: East of Durban, South Africa, South Indian Ocean... | reverse complement strand
GGCGCACAGGTCGTTCAGCATAAGTTCGGTATTCAGAGCAAGCGGCCAAAACGAGACCGAGAGGTATTCTAGGTAGATTATTGTCGACCGAGACAGGCTCATCAGTCCCACCCTCTACAACCAGTGCTGTCGCCGGACCGGAGACGCTGCCCTCGCCCTGCGCTTTTTCTAAGCGTGGTTCAAAATCATAAGAGTCTTTATTTGAATTCTGATAGTGCTGCTCAGAAACAGCATCATTGGTGCTCATATTTTCTGTTTCACAGCCATCCAGAAGGTTTCTGGCGTGATCTAAGGCTGACCCCAAAGAGTCTTCGATGCGCCTAAGGTCTTCCATTTCGAGTTTTCTGCGAAGATCTCGGGCCATTAGGGCCGCAAGATCAGAGAATTGGTCCCAGACGCCCTGATCCGGACGAAGTGAGCGCCCGTACTCGGCCAGCCCTGCGAGGTCACGCCGCATGAGGCTCACAGTGGCACGTAGGCGCTTGTACCGCTCTTCTGCGGCCCGGACGGTCTCAGCGGCCTCACAAACCTCCTGGAAGCGTCGAACGAGCGGAGAGAGGTCGAACCCAAACGCAACCTTTTCGTCGCCGTAGCGGCGGGCATAGCGCTTCCCATTGGGGCTATCGCGCCGGACAACAAAGCCAGTCTGCACAAGGTTGGAGAGGTGGCGCCGCATCGTCGAGCAGGGCATGCCGTTCAGGCGCTCGCAAATCGCCTTGTTGGACGGATGTACAATCAATTCGCTGTCATTGCCTCCGAGAATTGTCGCTTGGTGAAAGCTGACCAGCGCCTGAAGCACCGTCAAATCCCGATCGGACAAGCCGAACGCGACTCGAGCGGCAGCGAGCTCCCTCAGGACCTCCCACTTGTTGGCGCCGACTGGGGGCAGGTCTTCCTGGGTCGCTGCCTGATGTTTCAGGATGGCAGCATCTATCGTTCGCCGGAACGGCGTTACGGGCGTGTAGTCCATTTTGTCATTCACGAAGACAAAAATATCCCGGTCCGCGAATCACTTTGGACTTGCGGAAAATAGCTCCGGACACTACCTTGAAGGTGCTAGAAACAAGTTAGGGTCTCGTGGAGTGGTCGCTTTGCGGGACCTTTTCTTTTGCCTTTTCGTGCCTCCTTCTTTGATTTCTGCTCTTCCTCAGTCTTCCGACCGCTGCTTCCAGCGTTCGTGAAGGTCTTCAATCATGTCATGCACTTGCGTCTCGACCCAATCGGCGAAGTCTCCATCCGCCAACTCGATCGATAGGCCCTTGGCAGTGCGTTTGACCGTGCCGCCGCGTTTGCCGCCGATCTTCAGCGGGACGCTGGAAGGTGGGGCAGGGGAGGGCGACTTGGCCGGTTTAATCGCCTTGGTCACAGCCTTTTCTACGGCCAGGAACGTTTGGATGGACGGGTCATTGGTAGAGGCAATGTCATCCACCACCATGGAGGTCTCGGCATTTTCACGTGCCTCTTTCGCGATCCCGATAAGGTCCTCGCGGTCCAGACCATTCTCGTCGATGGCCCGACCAAGGGATTCCCATCGGGGTCGGCCAATGCCATGGGCGGCGCCAATGGCGCGTACCAGATCCGGCCCGACCATGTCCGCGATCGCGATCGCCATAGATATGGACGACTTCGTGACGGTAAGAATTTCTGCAACCTGAGATTGATTTCCGAAGCCGGACGACACAAGGTCCTTTGCGAACAGGGCCTTTTCAATAAAAGACAAATCGCGCCGACCCATGTTCTCCGAAATCTGAGCACGCAGAGCGCTGTCGTCATCCAGGTTGGTGACTAACGCGCGAACCTTGGTAACCTTATCGGACTGACGGATCGCCTCCAGCCTGCGTCGCCCATAGACCAAAAGGTAGCGATCATCTTCACCCGGCGCACGTCGCACGAGGATCGGAACAGTCTGACCGTTCGCCTCAATCGCATCGCGCAAATCCATTACATCGGCCGGGTCAAGCCGGTCCGCCATACGCCCGTCTTCGATGCTCGCCGGGTCCAGTTCCCAAACATGATGGGAATCGACCGCGTCGCGGGCGGACCGAAGGGCACGATTCGAGGTCATCATCGGTGTCACAGCACCTGTCTGAGGGGCAGGGGAGGGGGCCCCAGCTGCCGCGAGACTGTCCAGCATTGACATGCGCTTCTTCTTGCCACTGGTCATGTGCGCCCCCAGGTTTTCTGGATTAGGTCGGCGATCTCGTCATTTAGCGTATTCAGGCTCTCAATCGCGCGATCATAGGTGGAACGCGTGAACGCGCTGCGTTCCACTTCATAAAGTGTCTGCTTGGTCAGGCCCGCATCTGAGATGGCTGTAGACTTCAACATGGGCGAATTCAGCACGGCTTCGCCGTACATTGTTCGCAGGAAAGCCACGATGCGGTTCTGCGGCGCATCCTGCGGCTCGTAGCGGGTCAAAACATAGCGCATCCAGTCATGAGACATGTCAGCGCCGCTCTCGGCAATCACGTCCATGAGGTCGGCTGTCATGCGGAGGAATTGCGACATGGACATCACATCGAGCATCTCTGGATGGATGGTCACCAGAACGCCCGTGGCCGCGGACAGGGCGGACATGGTCAGAAAGCCAAGCTGCGGCGGGCAATCTATGACGACCACGTCGTAGTCCTCATCGACCTGGGCCAGCGCCTCCTTCACGCGGAAGAAGAAAAGTCCGGCATTGCCCTGCGCCAGCGCGCGCGGGGTGTCGTGCTCGAACTCCATCAATTCGAGGTTGCCGGGGATCAAGTCCAAATTGGGGATATAGGTCTTGCGGATGACCGACCGGATCGGCTCCGGGTCCTCATAGCGGATCGCATCGTAGAGAGTGCCGCCATCTTCGAGGTCCAATTCCGGCTGAACGCCGTGCAGCGCGGTGAAGGAAGCTTGTGGGTCAAGATCAATGCCCAGCACACGATATCCGCGCAGGGCAAGCCGTTGGGCGAGATGGGCAGAGGTTGTTGTTTTTCCGGACCCGCCCTTGAAATTCATCACGCCGATGACCTGAAGATGATCACCCTCTCGTCGTCCGGGAACGTAATCGCCCGGCTTGCGAGCGGTTTTTTCAAGGAGCACACGCAGCGCTTGGATATCCTGCGCCGAGTAAAGACGACGGTTGCCGGCGGTCAGCTCGGGAGAAGGCCCTTTGCCATCCAAGTTGAGTTTGCGAAGATAGGAATCGTTTACGCCGAGCAGCGCCGCAGCCTCACCAGAGGTGAATTTGCGCATGGTCTTCTCGGCATCGGGTGGAAACAGGCTCTCACGTTGCGAATGCAACTGGTTCGCCAGCCATTCCGAATGCTGGCGGATCACCGCGTTGAGATCCTCATGCACAAAGGTATTATCCATCTGCCCTCTCGCTTCCGAGACATCGCGTCTTTGGCGTGTTCACGGAAATTGACGTTTTTTGCCTCGTTTCCGTGACTATTGGCGCAAGAGTCGGATTCGCGCAAGGTTTTTCCACATCTAGTGGGCGGGTCGTCACCGAACACAAGGCTGTTAGGCTTCCTGCTGCATGGTGTAACGCACCGCATCTCACGAAAAGGGACAGGGGAGAACTCTTGTCGGAGGGCTCCAGCATGGCTTTGAGCGCACCAGAGCTTGCCTTTTGGCAGTTCTGGATATACATTATTGGATGTTTATCCATGCATGAGAGGACAAGATGCAAGTTGCCAAATGGGGAAACTCCCTTGCCGTCCGGCTACCCGCGGATCTTGTGAGAGAACTCGGCTTAAAGGAAGGCGATCAGGTCGACCTGGTAAAGGACGATGGAACCATTCTTGTGAGACGCCAACCTCGCGCCGATGAAGTTCTACAAGGGCTAAGGCGGTTTCGCGGAAAACTGCCCAAGGACGCGCGTCTAAGCCGCGACGCCGCGCATGAGCGCTGAATTCGCAGACACGAATGTTGTGCTCTACCTGCTCGACGATGGTCCAAAGGCTGAGAGGGCGGAGGAAATTCTGGGGCAGGGACCCCGGATCAGCGTTCAGGTCCTGAACGAAGCGATGGTAAATTGCCGACGGAAAGCTGGTCTCAGTTGGGAAGATACCGGAGCGTTTCTTGAGGGTATTAAGTCCTTATGCCCTGTCGAGGACCTCACGATTCAAACCCATCAAGTGGGTCGCGCGTTGGCAGCGAAGTACCAGTTATCGGTCTATGACTCGATGATCGTGTCTGCCGCGCTGATCGCTGGGTGCACGACGTTATGGACTGAGGACATGCACGACGGATTGCTGGTCGAAGATCGGCTGCGCGTCGTCAATCCATTTGCCTGACCAGCAACCCAAGTCGCTCCGCCCGTTCCAACAGCATCCTGACGGAGGACGGTTGCCAGCTTGTACGTCCCCGTGGAGTCCGCTCACGCATGGATTCCAATCGGTCGCAGATCGCCTGTAGCGTGATATCGGGGTCCGAACCTTTGATGGCCGCCACGATGGCAGGCAGGCGATCGTCGGTTTCGCGGCGTCCGGCGCGGCCAAGCACTTCATCGGGCAGAAACCCGTCGCGCACATATGCCTTTACGGCGCGAAGCAAGCGGCTTTGCGTCCAGCGTCGATCATGGGGCAGGGGGCCATTGATAATCTGCAAGACGTCTTCCCAAGCCATATCGGGGCGCAAGCGGCGCACATGGGGTACCCAATCCTGCGCGGTCTCGTTCAGGCGCTCCATGTAGCCGTCCTGTCGCGCCAGCCGCACCTTGCGCAGCGCGACGGGATCCTTGGCGCTTAGCCCAGGATTGCCACCAACGCGACCCTTGGCGCGCGCAGAGGCAAGCCCGGCCTTTGTGCGTTCGCGGATCAGAGCGCGTTCGAACTCGGCTGCGGCGCCCAGAACCTGCAGCGTAAACTTGCCCTGCGGTGAGGACGTGTCGATCGGGTCTTGCAGGGAGCGGAAGAAGGCACCCTTCGCCTCCAGACTCTCGATCACCTCGAGAAGATGCGACAAGGACCGCGCAAGCCGGTCGATCCGCACGACGACCAGCGTGTCGCCCTTGGCAATCCGCTCCAGCACACGTGCAATCACGGGCCGCGCGCGATTGCCGCCCGAGGCGTGCTCTTCAAAGATCTCGGCGCATCCCGCAGACTGCAGTGCCTCAGTGTCGCGTTTAATTCCCGATTTCAATTGTAGCCGTAAGCTGAAACTGAGGCGCTGGAATTTCATCTTAGCGCTTCACCAACGCGTCAAGATTCCTGAGCTTCACAGCCCTGCGGCTTTGGTCAGGTTCACCCTGAACCTGTCGCGCCTGCGCTGGTAGCGCCGGGTCATCTCGGCCGACGCATGTCCGAGTTGCTTTTGAACATAGCGCTCATCAACCTCTGCCGACGAGGCGAGCCCGGCACGCAAGGAATGCCCCGAGAACATTGCCAACCGTTTGGCTTCCGGCAAATCGGATCTGATGCCACTCTTCATAACGGTTGCCTTGATCAGTCGCGCTATGTGCTTGTCGGAGAGGCGGGACTCGAGGGCACGCTTGCCGTCCCGCGAGGTGCGCACGAAGACCGGCCCAAAGTCGATCTTCGCAAAGTGTAGCCATTGCTCAAGCGCGTGGACGGGACAGGTCTGGTCGCTTGAGCCACGCCCGACCTCAACCTCGCGCCATCCGGTCTTGGCATTGAGGGTGAGCAGGGCGCCGCCGTCGAAGACTTCGACCCAACCGCCGGAGTCCGGTGTATCGTCCTTATGCACATCGAGGCAGACCACCTCTGAACGGCGCAGGCCACCTGCATAGCCCAAGAGCAAGATCGCCCGGTCTCGGAGCCCGCGGAGATCGTAGGGAAGGGTGGCCACCATGGCCTGGATGTCCTCAGGCAGGATTGCTTCTTTCTGAATCGGTGGGCGCGCATGCTTGCGCTTAATCCCGGCCAGGACGGTGGCGACATGGCGGTCCTTGCGATCAAGAGTGAACCCCCGCTGCCTGTAGTTCCAAGCGAGGCCGGAGAGGCGGCGCTCAATAGTGGAGACCGAGAGAGCAGGGGACGCCCCGGTCGCGGCGGCCAGGTCCGCCACATAGAGCCCGACCATCTCGGGCGAGGGGGGCAGGGGATCCGTCCCTTTCAACCGGCACCAACGGGTGAAGTGTTTCCAGTCGGCCGAGTAGGCCTTGTTGGTGTTCTCAGCTGTAGAGGCCTCGGCGTAGTCGCGCGCGGTGTCGATCAGCCGGTCGAGTGCGCCGGAGCCGGCCACATGGGCGGGCAGAGCGATTGAGGTTCCGTCCCGAGAGGTTCTCTCGTCGCGCTCGTCACTGTTCGGCGCGGTATGGGGTGCTGAGCTCGAAATCCCGGACTCAGATCCGCCCGAACCCTCGATTTTGGTGCTGTTATTTGTGAGATTACCCATGCTTCCCAGCATATCATTTTTATGTCCGATAACGCAATGTTATTGGACAAAACTGGATACGGCAAAGCGGGGCGGTTAGCACAGTATGTGGTAGAACAAAGCGCCGCCATCGGATAGTGTTGTGGCATGGCATATGCTCGAGCGACCTTCATTGACGACCCTGATATCTTACCTCGGATGCCGCCCTGGGTCACTTCCGCACGCCCCGAAACCCATGAAGATGTGGCGTTTTTGTCGGGCGCGGCGCTCGCGCATCTGCATCTGGTGATCGGGCGCGATGACGTCCCCCAAGCCTTGTTGCGGGAAAGTTTGGCGCTGCGCGCGGCGGAGGCTTGTGTGGTACATTCGGGGCGGCCGGAAAGGGTGGCAGACTTGCGGGATGCGTTGGCGTTTCTGCAGCCGGGTGACAGCCCGGGGCCAGCGGGCGAGAGTTATCTTTCTTGGCGGCGCGCGGTGGAACGGCCGGTGGCGGCCAAGGCATTGAACCGGGCGCTGCCGACTTTGGAACCGGAACAGATCGCAACCTGGCTCGAAGTGGTGAAGGCGGCTCCGGTGACTCAAGCGGCCACCGTCCTGGAGGCCGTTCTTGGAGATCGACCCCGCGACTTCGCCGCCGCACTGCTTCTTGCGGATGCAACTTTGGCGCAGGCGCTCGGGTGGAGCCATGTCCTGCCGCTTCTGGCACTCGGCCTCAAGCGCGGTGATCTTCGAAAAACCGGCGAGGAGTTGCGGTTGACCTGTCATCAGGCAATTGGGAAGGCAGCAGTTGAGACAACGCACCAGGCCATCGATCTGAAACGACGCGCTGCACGGCTCAAAGAGGCCGCACCGAAACTGCGAGCCAGGGGTTCTGACAAGGCAGTGGCCCATTTTCTGGCACGGGATGCCATTGCCCCTACCGCGCTTACCTCACTGCGGTCCGACCGGGCAGCGCGCCGCTTTTGCGACCGGCTGGTGGCGTTAGGGGTCGCCCGAGAGCTCACCGGGCGTGACACCTTCCGCCTTTACGGGATCTAGGCATGGTCAAAGATCACGCCGAAACCGACCTCGACCGGGAATTGGACGATCTGCCAACCGAATTGCGCTGGCGCGAATGGATGCGGCGGATTGAAGCCGTTCTCTTCGCCAGCGCATCGCCGGTGCCGCGCGAGGACCTCGCGCGCGTGGTGGGGCAGGGGGCTTCGGTCGATCTGTTGGTCGAAGACCTGGTCGCCGATCTCGAAGGACGATCCTTCGAAGTGGCGCAGGTGGCCGGCGGCTGGATGCTGCGGACGAGACCGGCCTATGCGGCGGTGATCAGGACGGCCGCAGATGTCGGCGATCAGGATCTCGATCTGCGCGAATACGATGTCGCTGTCCTGGCCGCCATCGCCTACCACCAGCCGATCACACGGGACGGCCTGAAAGACATCTTCGGCAAAGAGATCAGCCGAGATCTGATCGGAAGATTGCATGCGCGTGGATTGATCGTCACCGGGCCACGGTCGCCGCGGCGCGGGGCACCCTATACCTATGTGACGACGGAGCAGTTCCTGGTCGCGTTCGATCTGGAGTCGCTGCAGGACCTGCCCGATCGGGAGCAGATGGAGGATGCAGGGGTCATCAATTCGCAGGCATAGCCGTTGCCAATGATGTGCGGCGGTTTGAATGAAGGCGAACGATGACCTGTTGTAAGTCCGCCAAATCAGGATGTCTGGAGCGCGTCTTTGTTCCCGGTGTGATCTGTGACGTGATCTCTGCACTCAATAACGCCACCAAGTCGGAATGCTTGGGCGCAGCCCGTGCAATGCGGGTCCAGAGATCAATTGCAGGATGCACGGAACGTTTTTGGAGGTGCGTCATTCCATCGGCCAACTGGCGGAACAATACGTAGCGGACCCGGTGCGGCAAGCGCGAAATTGACGTCGGCTGGCCATTGAACGTGAAACAAGCCGCCCCAAGCATGGCGGGCAGGGATGTCTTTCCATGCCGTCCATGTCCCGCAACATGCATTCGAAGCAAATCGTCGATGAGCCGTTCGAGACGCTGCACATCATACTCGGCGGGCAGGGTGGGTTTTCGGAGATCAGCATCACACCAGACGCAGAATTGTTGCCGCAGAAGCCGGTTTTGTCGTGAAGGCGCAATGCCGCCGCCGCAGGCAGGGCATTGGTCGCGCAAGCTGCATCCATGCCGAAAGCAGGAAACGCGCGTCGCCAAAGTCCAGCCGCGCCGGAAGAACGGTGCGCGATCCTCTTTCAGGCATGCCGGGCAATATTGCAGCCGATTGACCCGGGCGGTCGATGCGCGGGCATCTCCTGATCCTGTGGTCTGCCGCATGCGCAACCGGGTCAGCGGGTCGCGGTTCAAAGCCAAGCCATCAATATCCTCGGTAGGCAACCGCGTTCGCTCGACCAGCAAATTGAGGATTCGCCCGGGAAGGTCACGGTCAAGCTTCGCAGACCAATCTCCACCTGCGACATCCAGAACCCGCCCAAAATATTGAGGTGGAATTCCATTGGCCATGGCCAGCCGATGCAGCCAGCTCGACAGCAGCTCTCCGGGTGCCGGTTCAACAACGACGGGCCAGCCATGCCCCACCTCATTGCCGTAGTCGCGCGCAGGTGTGACTGTGATCTCGGACGCAGACTGGGTCACATCATTTCGCGGCGCAAAGGAGCATTTCGGCGTTTCGACAGGGGCGTGTAACCAAGCGAGGCGATGGTCGCTTCAGAAATGTGTTCCTCGCCGTTCCTTATCGCCGTGATAGCCGCGTTGCTCACGATATCGACGACCTCTCCGATCAAGCCCTCTGACAATTCATGGATGATCTCAGCCAGTGACGGTCGCGACAGGTCCGAGGCGCGGGCGAGAGGCATGCAGGTTTCAAGACTATCGAGGAGCGTCGCGAAATCCTCGTCATACGCCCATCTGGGAACAGGGATCGTATCGAACCGCGATCCCATCTCCTCGGTGTCGTGTACCGCGTCATAGACCGCAACCTCGCCGACCAGTACGGGCGAGATATCGTGGACACTTGCGATGCGGCGCAGGAACGAAAAGATAGATTTCACGTCCTGTCGGCGCCCTCGAAGGGCGCTGTGAAACTCATCGAAGATGAGCAGGCGGGGTTTCAGGCTGTGCAGCAAATGATCCACCTGCTCGCCCGCGCGCGACAGGCTCCGCCAACCAGATGCCTGAGGCGCGCGCAACCCGGCAAGAATGCTGGCATAGAAGTGAGACAGTCCGGCACCTTCTCGGGTCTGGATCACCCAGATCCTTTGACGTTCTGACTGACGCAAATGTTC
>Ga0208060_1000685_pt1 | contig 9686 bp, 8 predicted proteins | sample DeeseametaMP0901_FD_184200 | JGI IMG/M metagenome (GOLD analysis project Ga0208060, IMG submission 184200) | Marine microbial communities from the Deep Indian Ocean - MP0901 (SPAdes) | ecosystem: Environmental > Aquatic > Marine > Oceanic | place: East of Durban, South Africa, South Indian Ocean... | reverse complement strand
CAACCAATAAATTCGGAACCGGGCATCTTAAAGCTAAGCCATGCTCAGGTTTTTCTTTATCTGCTGCTGGCGGTGGTTACCATTTTGTTTTTATTTCTAACCAACGCCTATGTTTTTCGGATGAATTTTGAAGATTGGCAACCCCTGCCTGTGCCTTCATTGCTGTGGGTTAATACCTGCTCTCTGGTGGTCGCGAGCATGGGCATGGGTTGGGCAGCAAGGGCAGCAAAAGCAAACAACAAAAACAACCTCAGAACGGGTCTCTTTGTCGGCGGCCTGTTTGCTTTGGTTTTTTTAACAGGACAGTTTTGGGCTTGGCAGCAATTGATTGCTTACGGTTATTTTTTGGCTGACAACCCGGCGAACACATTTTTTTATCTGATCACAGCCCTGCATGGGCTGCACATATCAGGTGGGATTGTTGCCTGGATTGTTATCACAAAAAAATCTTGGAAAACTGATGACGCCAAGTCACGCTCAGCACAAGTGAGTCTACTGGCAACCTACTGGCATTATTTGCTCTTGATTTGGGTAATGATGTTTGGCTTGTTTTTATCCACGTAATGGGGAACTGACGAATGTCTAATACCGCACTCAACCAAGCATCCGATGCAGCCTTGGTGCCTGATAATCTAAAGGGACTGGTCGCAGATTGGTCGTCCGACGTACAAACCTTCAAAGTGCGCTGGAGCAAGGCGATGATGTGGATCTTCCTGGTCAGTGATACTTTTATTTTTGGCTCGTTTTTAAGCAGCTACATGGCGGTACGCCTTACCACCACCGCACCCTGGCCGGACACCAGTACGGTCTTTGCTCTGCATGTGGGAGGCACAGAAGTGCCGTTGTTGTTGATCGCAATCATGACGTTTATTTTGATCAGCAGCAGTGGAACCATGGCCATGGGAGTGACTGCTGCGTACAAGAAGCAACGCGTGAAAACCGGCGTCCTGATCTTGTTAACCGCCCTGGGCGGGCTGGCCTTTGTTGGCATGCAAGCTTTTGAGTGGACCAAGTTGATTGTTGAAGAAGGCATCCGACCTTGGGAGAATCCGTATGGTGCCCACCAATTTGGTGGTTTTTTCTTTATGATTACCGGCTTCCATGGATTGCATGTCTCAATTGGTGTGATCTACCTCAGTACCGTTGCTTGGCGAGTATTCGCGGGGCGGTACGACCGTTTGGACGATTACCAAATCGTTGAGGTTATGGGGCTGTATTGGCACTTTGTGGATCTGGTCTGGATCTTTATATTTGCCTTCTTTTATTTGTGGTAAGGAACAGAGATGGAACCAAACAAACCCTTTATACATCCTAGTTACTATCCAGGCGAGACCCCTGAAGCGGAACATCCCCTCAGTCTCTATATGAGTGTTTGGATCCTCCTGTTTGTGCTCAGTGCGTTCTCTTACATGGTCGACTACATGAACGTAGAGGGTTATCTACGAGCGTTCTTGATCACCATTTTTGCTTTTCTCAAAGCAGGCCTTGTGGTCGGAGTCTTCATGCACATGGCCTGGGAGAGAATGGCTTTAATATATGCCATTATGCTGCCCCCCCTGTTTTTGCTGGCCCTGGTTGGGATCCTTTCGGTTGACGGTGCTTTTGTCTACTACATCCGCGATCTCTTTATGAGTGTAACCGCTTCCTAGCCGAGCAAACCTGCATGAGGCAAAGGGCCATAACATGCCAAAACACAACAAAAAGCTTGTAGCATTCATCACTTTGTTGGCTTTTTGTGTGGTAGTTTTTGGCGCTTATGTCCGATTATCAGACGCAGGACTAGGGTGCCCTGACTGGCCGGGCTGTTACGGATATTTTGGACCGCCAAGCTCTCCGAGCGAACTTGCAGATACTGAGGAATTGTTTCCCGATCAACCCTTTAATTCCACAAAAGCATGGACAGAAATGGTGCATAGATATCTGGCCACAACCCTTGGTTTTTTAATTCTTATTTTGTTTTATTTTGGTATCAAAAACAGGTCTGACATACAGCAAACAACAAACACTGACAACAAAACAATGCTGCTTACTGTTCTTTTATTGCTGGTTGTGTTTCAAGGCTTGCTGGGGATGTGGACAGTGACCTTAAAAGTGCATCCGATGATTGTTCTTGCGCATTTGGTGGGGGGCATGTCAACACTGGCCTTGTTGTTTTATTTTTATAAAAAACTAACTCCCTCAAGTCTTCCTGTTGATAAAACCAAAAAAATTACAGGCGCTTTGTTGATTGGTTTTATTCTACTCATCATCCAGATTATGTTGGGCGGTTGGACCAGCAGCAATTACGCTGCGTTGGGTTGCCCCGATATACCGCTCTGTTACGGACAACTGTGGCCGGACAATATGGATTTCTCAACAGCTTTTTGGAGCTGGCAATCGTTTGGCAGCAACTATGAGGGCGGCTTGCTTCCGCCCTCGGCAAAAACTGCCATTCATTTCACCCACAGAATCGGTGCTGTGATCACTCTCTTGGTTTTATCAGCATTGGGTAGCCAATACTTGCGCAGCACCTCCGCAAACATTCGTACTGCTGCGCAGTATCTTCTCGGCGCTTTAATTGCTCAGTTTGTTTTAGGGATAATTATGGTTTGGAGCAGTATCAATATTGTTCTGGCAACAGCGCATAACGGTTTTGCAGCCCTGTTGTTGCTGTCTTTTGTCAATCTTCTTTATGCCTTAAAACAAAGATAGCGATAAAATGGTTCTATGGAAGCTGAACAAATCCTCAACCACCTGAATGGTCCGCAAAAAGAAGCAGTGACCAGTGGCAGTCAGCCTGTATTGGTAGTAGCAGGGGCTGGCAGCGGGAAAACGAGGGTGTTGGTTCACAAAGTAGCTTGGTTGATTGCAATGGAGTCAGTCGCACCCCAAAACATTGTTGCCGTAACTTTCACCAACAAGGCTGCAACCGAAATGCTAACCCGGATTCAAAAAATAATCAGTGCGCCTACGCGCGGTATGTGGGTGGGAACGTTTCATGGACTGGCACATAAATTTCTCCGTCTGCATTGGCAAGAAGCCGGTTTGCAGCAAGGGTTTCAAATACTGGACTCCGCTGATCAATACCGGCAAATCAGGCGCTTGCTCAAGAATCTGGGCCTTGATGAAACCCAATGTCCGCCCAAAGACATTCAGTGGTTCATTAACAACCAAAAAGATTTTGGACTGCGTCCTGGCAAGGTTAAAAAAGATCCAGCAAGAAAAGAATACATAAGCATATACAAGGCCTATGAAGAGGGTTGCGAGCGAGCAGGCCTTGTGGATTTTGGTGAATTATTGCTACGGTGTTACGAAACGTTGAAAAAAAACGACGCGCTTTTGGACCATTACCAAAACCGGTTTAAGCATCTTTTGGTGGATGAATTTCAGGACACAAACGAAATTCAGTATCAGTGGGTTAAACTCCTTTCTGGGCCGGAGTCGTCAACTTTTGTTGTGGGGGATGATGACCAGTCCATCTATAGGTGGCGTGGCGCTAATTCAGAAAACATGCAGCGCTTTCAAAAGGACTTTGCGGGGTGCAGGCTCATTAAGTTGGAACAAAATTACCGCTCTACAAAAACAATTTTGGCCGCTGCCAATGCTGTGATCGCCAACAATCAGCAGCGCTTAAGCAAAGAGCTGTGGACGGAAGGTGAACAAGGTGAACCCATCACCGTTACCAGCGCCTACGATGAATACGAGGAAGCACAAAACATTGTCAGCAAAATTACCTCATGGAAAACACAAGGCGGAAGCTTCAGTGACACGGCAGTTTTGTACCGATCCAACGCTCAGTCCAGGGTTCTTGAGGAAGCACTGCTGCAACTGAATATCCCCTACCGGGTCTATGGAGGCATGCGTTTTTTTGATCGCGCAGAAATTAAAGACGTGCTGTCCTATTTGCGGCTGGTTGTCCATAAAAACGATGATGTTGCTTTTGAGCGATCATCAAACATGCCACCAAAAGGCATGGGGGCCAAAACCATGTCGCAGATTAGAGCCTTTGCAAAAGAACATAATTTATCTTTATTTTCAGCGGCGTCTTCCATGGTCCAAAACCAAGAACTTGCAACGAGAGCATTTACCGCAACAAACGGTTTTCTCAACTTGATCCATAAAATAGAAACGTCAATTGATGGGCTGGAACTACCAGAACAGTTTGAAAAAAGCATTGAGCTGTCCGGTCTGGTCCCTTTTTTAAAATCAAAAAAGACAGAAAAAGCTGAAACTAAAATTGAAAATATCTCTGAATTGGTAAACGCAGCCCATGGGTATCGGCCCCTCATAGACGAAGACGAATTGTCTCCGCTGCAATCATTTATCTCCCACGCAGCCCTTGAGTCCGGTGACAACCAAGCCGCAGACTGGGAAGACAGTGTCCAGCTTATGACCATGCACTCTGCAAAAGGTTTGGAGTTTAAGCTCATTTTTATCTCCGGGATGGAAGACGGGTTGTTTCCGCACCAAAGATCCATTCTCGAGCCTGGCGGGCTTGAGGAAGAAAGGCGCCTTTGTTACGTGGCTATTACCAGATCAATGCAAGAGCTTGTTATCAGTTTCACCGAACAGCGTATGTTACACGGGGTTTACCACCACAGTCAGCCTTCTCGATTTTTATTTGAAATTCCTGAAAACCTCATTAACGAATCACACCAACTGGGGATATTGGCACGAGCAAGAACACCTATCAAGAAAAAAAACACCGCTCAACATGCGGGTGCTTTTAAGCTGGGACAACGGGTTCAACACCCAAGCTTCGGGGATGGCACCATCATTGGTTTTGAGGGGGACGGAGATCACGCAAGAGCTCAAGTTAACTTTGAAAACGTAGGTGTAAAATGGCTTGTTTTGGGATACGCAAAGCTGAAATTGATGTAAAATAAGACCGTAAACAGCGATGAACATTCTAATATTAGGCGCCGGGCAAGTGGGGTCAACTACAGCCACCCAGCTTGCTAAAGAAGAAGACAATGAAGTCACGATTGTCGATATCGATCCTGAAAAACTCACAAAACTTGCAAGTCGGGTTGACCTGCAAACTATTGAAGGCAACGCCGCCTACCCCGAGACCCTCAGACAATCGGGGGCGGAAACTGCAGACATGCTCATTGCGGTAACCAGCAGCGACGAAGTCAATATGATTGCGTGTCAAGTTGCATCAACGTTATTCAATACACCGAAAAAAATAGCCAGAATACGTGCCCAAGAATACTCGGAGAACAAAGCGCTTTTCTCGAGATCCAACATACCCGTTGATCATTACATCAACCCGGAACAACTGGTGACCGAACACATCGCCGAGCTTATTCTTCATCCCGGAGCATTCCAAGTGTTGGATTTTGCCAACGGACAAGTGCGTATGGTTGGGGTACGGGCAAAACAACAAGGTTTTTTGGTTGGCAAACCCATCAAGTTTTTACACACGCATTTGGGCAATGAACAAGTACGAATCGCAGCTGTCTACAGGGACGGGGAAAGCATTGAGCCCGAAGGCGACACCGTCATCAAAAAAGACGACGAGGTCTTTTTTATTGCCGCAAGAGAAGACATTGATTATATGATTGCAGAGTTCATGCAGAGCCAAGAAAAGGCAAGAAAGGTAATTATTGCCGGTGGCGGCGGTATTGGCCTACAGCTGGCGTTACAGCTGGAGAAAACCTGCCAAGTAAAAATTATTGAGCGCTCAAAAGCTCGGGCTAAAAAAATTGCCGAGCTGGCGGAAGACACCATTGTCTTGGTTGGTGATGCTGCTGATGACAATTTGTTGTTGGAAGAAAGCATTGAAACCACCGATGTTTTTGTTGCCTTAACAAACTCAGAAGAAGCCAACATACTGTCATCAATGCTGGCTAAGAAATTAGGCTGCAAAAAAGCGATGGCCTTGGTCAACAAAGCTTCTTACTCAGGGCTGATTGAAACTGGCAGCATTGATATTGCCATCTCCCCCCAACAAATTACCATCGGTTCTTTGTTGTCGCATGTCAGAGAAGGAGACGTTGTCAAAGTGCACTCGTTAAGACGGGGTAACGCGGAAGCGCTGGAGGCGATTGCCCATGAGCACGCAGGATCCAAAGTAGTTGGCAAAATGCTTGACGAAATCAAGCTGCCCAAAGGGGCGTTTATTACCGCCGTACTGTCAAGTTCTGGAGCCTTGAAAACCCTTCACCACAGCACCATCATTGAACCGGACGATCATGTTATAGTGTTTATAACAGACAGGGAACGGATCGCGGACGTCGAGAGCCTCTTCTAACAAAGCAACCACGCTGGCCTAACGGTAATTTTTGACTTGATTGAAGGAAAATTATGACGCTGAAAAACATAAAATCCGTTCAAAAAATCTTAGGTCTGTTGCTAACAGTTTTTAGCAGCACCATGTTAACACCGGTTGTGGTCGCGTTAATTTACCAAGAAAGCACTTCCCTGGTCTTTGTGGCTTCTTTTTTAATTACCGGACTGTTTGGTTTGGTGCTGTGGCTGCCGGCAAAGAAAGCAGATACCGAAATTCGTTTGCATGAGGGGTTTATTATTGTGGCATCGTTTTGGGTGGTGCTTGCACTGTTTGGTGCACTGCCTTTCTTTTTGCTGCCTGAGTTAGGCCTTTCCATTACCAACGCCGTTTTTGAATCGACCTCAGGGTTAACAACAACCGGCGCAACCATCCTGACCGGGTTGGATGAATTGCCACGTTCACTGTTGTTTTATCGGCAACAATTGCAGTGGCTGGGCGGCTTAGGGATAGTTGTTCTAGCTGTCGCTTTGCTGCCAATATTAGGGGTTGGTGGCATGCGTTTGTACCGCGCGGAGTCTGCATCAGCAATCAAAGAATCAAAATTTACCCCGAGGCAAAAAGAAACCGCCAAAGCCTTGGCAACCATCTATTTGATCCTCACCGCGGTTTGTGTTTTATGCTACAACCTAGCGGGGATGGATTTCTTTGATGCCCTGTCCCACGGGTTTTCAACCGTTTCCATAGGCGGATTTTCAACACATGACACCAGTTTTGGCTTTTACGATACTTCACCGGCCATTCATTGGGTAGCTGTAATTTTCATGTTTTTGGCTGGGATTAATTTTTCACTCCATTTTTTTGCTTGGAAAAGTAAAAGCGTTGTCAACTACCTCAAAAACACAGAGTTTAAAACCTATTGTTATTTGTTGACTCTTGTTTTTTTTATTGCTGCTTTGTCAATTGTCTTCTCGAATAATGGGGTTAAAGAAAGCACGACGATAACCGAAGTGCTGTTCCAAGTGGTTTCGATTGGCACCACAACCGGCTACACAACATCTGCCTACAGTACCTGGCCGTTGTTTGTGCCCTTTTTATTGTTGGGGCTAAGTTTTGTTGGCGGCTGTGTGGGTTCGACCGGCGGTGGCCTTAAAGTGGTTCGTGTCCTTTTATTATATAAACAGGGAGCCAGAGAGATTAAACGGCTTATTCACCCGAGTGCTGAAATACCGGTTATTCTAAACGGACGTTCCGTGGACCAAAAAATATTGGATTCCGTTTGGGGTTTTATCGCTGCCTATCTTGCCATTCTTGTGATCATGGTGTGCATGTTGGTGGCCTCTGGGCTGGATCCACTAACCTCTTTTTCTGCAATTGCCGCATCGCTGAATAATTTAGGTCCTGGCCTGGGTGAGCTGTCCTCCAATTACACTGTTCTAGAAACATTTCCCAAATGGGTCTGCATCGTAGGGATGGTGTTGGGCAGGCTTGAGATTTTTGCCCTTCTTGTCCTGTTCACCCGGGCTTTTTGGCAAGAATAAGCCCGAAATAAGTGCACTGCCTTTACGTGATCGCGTGTTTTTAGATAAAACAAATCGCGCCATTGGTAAGGGTGCGGCAACCCTTACCGTTGTTATGGTGCTTGTCACATTTGTCATCGTGGTGCTGCGCTATGGTTTTAACTTGGGCTGGATCTGGCTCCAAGAAATGGTCACTTGGATGCACGCAGCTGTTTTTTTATTGGCGGCAGCTTACACTTTTTCAGAGGACGCGCACGTTCGTGTGGATGTCTTCTACCGCAGCTGGAGCGAGCGCACGAAAAACAAAGTCGACTTAGTTGGCCATGTATTTTGTTTGTGCCCGCTGGCCTTGCTTTTGCTTGTGGGCAGTTTGGATTATGTGTCTGCCTCATGGGAGATGAAGGAAAGCTCTCGGGAAGCGGGAGGCTTGGCTTACCCTTTTATCCCGCTGTTAAAAACCTTGCTTCCATTGACCGGGCTGATGTTGTTTTCCCAAGGCTTGGTGCATGCCTATGCTTGCTATTTAAAACTTAAAGATGATTGAATCGGTTTTATTGTTCTTGGCAGTCATCGTGGTGCTTCTGGCCGGTTATCCGGTGGCGTTTACATTGGCGGGTACGGCCATTTTATTTGCCGTGATTGGTCTGCTGACGGGAAATTTTGAGGTCGGTTACTTGAGCGCCCTGCCAAGCAGGTTGTTTGGCATCATGACCAACGAAACCTTGATCGCGGTTCCGCTGTTCATATTTATGGGCATCACCTTGGAGCGGGCAAAAATTGCCGAAGATCTCCTGGAGACCCTCAGTTCGTTGTTTGGAAGTTACCGGGGCGGGCTTGGCTTGGCGGTGATCCTGGTGGGCATGCTGCTCGCTGCGAGCACCGGAATTGTCGGCGCCACCGTTGTGACCATGGGGCTTTTGTCGTTGCCAACCATGTTGAAAAGAGGCTACGACCCTGCCCTTTCAACGGGCGTTATTTCAGCCTCCGGGACCTTGGGTCAAATCATACCGCCCTCCATTGTCTTGGTCTTGTTGGGCGATGTCCTGTCGTCGGCCTACCAACAATCGCAATTGGAACAAGGCATCTTTTCCACGAAAACCGTTTCTGTGGGCGATCTTTTTGCCGGCGCGGTCATTCCCGGGGTGCTGCTGGTTGGTTGTTATATGTTGTATTTGATTGTTCTCTCATTTGCCAAACCGGAAACCATGCCCCGGGGAGAAAAAAGTACAGCACAGGGTTTTATGCTGGTCAAAAAAGTTTTTCTGGTGTTGCTGCCGCCGCTGTTCTTGATTGTTGCCGTCCTGGGCTCAATCATTGCTGGAGTTGCAACCATAACCGAAGCCGCCGGTGTTGGCGCGGTTGGCGCGCTGTGTTTGGCGCTGCTAAAAAAAGAATTGAGCTGGGCAAAAACAAAAGAGGTCATGCAAGGGACGGCCAAGCTTACCAGCATGGTTTTCTTAATCCTTATAGGCGCCTCCGTTTTTTCATTGGTATTCAGGGGCTATGAAGGCGATGAGCTGGTGCAGTCCTTTTTGCTGTCTGTCCCAGGCGGTGTTGCCGGTGTTCTGATTGTGGTCATGCTGGCAATGTTTCTCTTGGGTTTTGTCCTGGATTTCATCGAGATCACCTTCGTGGTGGTGCCGATTGTTGCCCCTGCAATTTTAGCTCTGGGGGTGGATCCGATCTGGTTGGGTATTATGATTGCCGTCAACCTGCAAACTTCCTTTCTAACCCCGCCCTTTGGCTTTGCCTTGTTTTACCTACGCGGTGTTGCCCCACCAGAGGTGGCAACAAAGTCAATTTACAAAGGTGTGCTGCCTTTTGTTTGCATCCAGCTGTTGATGTTGTTGCTACTTGCCTTGTTTCCAGAATTGGTCACTTGGCTGCCAGCAAAGCTTTATGGCTAGGATTTATTTTTTACTTTCCAGTTTTGCGTTGTGTGCCTCGTAGAAACC
>Ga0208060_1000667_pt1 | contig 9838 bp, 8 predicted proteins | sample DeeseametaMP0901_FD_184200 | JGI IMG/M metagenome (GOLD analysis project Ga0208060, IMG submission 184200) | Marine microbial communities from the Deep Indian Ocean - MP0901 (SPAdes) | ecosystem: Environmental > Aquatic > Marine > Oceanic | place: East of Durban, South Africa, South Indian Ocean... | reverse complement strand
CCATTTCACGATCTTCTGCCGAATCAAAGAAGGCAATAATTTCTGCCGGGTTCACATGTGCTTTGTCCATTAATAATGTAGCCAGTTTTTTAAGCTGCGCATTTTCCAACCGGTTCATATCCAGTTTTTCTCGAATCAATTCTTTCGCTTCTCCATGATCTCCAGCCAATACTTTGATAATCCCCAATTCTGCTTTCGCATTGACGGTGGTAAATAATTGCGGTTTTTTCGTAGATTCTTCTGATGTTGGTTGCGGGCGTTTTTTCCTGAGTTGCTGAGAAAACATATGCACCATTTGATTTTCTTCCACACCGCTTACTTGGGCCAATGTTTTTATAAAGCCTTGCCGTATAATGGGATCGGGGATTCCGGCGGCTTCTGATAAAATTTCTTTGATTACATTGGATCGTTCTGAAGAAGATAATTCTTTAAATCCGGCAGTCTTTAAATGGAATCTTAACAATCCGGATGCTTTTTCTATTCCAATCGATTTGAATTCGGCTCCCCCGTCTTTTTGAATCCAATCATCGGGGTCCATTTCGTCCGGTATTTGAATCACATGGGGATCTACACCGCCCTTCAGAAGAACGTAGCCCGCCCTTAAGGAGGCTTTAATGCCAGCAGAATCTCCGTCATAAGCCAAATATACTTTTGAAGAAAACCGACGAATCTGCTGGACATGTTTCTCTGTGAATGCCGTACCGGAAACGGCCACAACATTTTTGATTCCTGCCTGAAAAAGTTGAATTAAATCTGTATAACCTTCCACCATAATGGCGCACTCGTTTTTTCGAATCGCATCCCGCGTTAGGTTCAATCCATAAAATATTTCACTTTTTCTGTACAGCGGTGTTTCCGGGGAATTCATATATTTTGCCGGATCATCTGTCCCGAATACACGGCCGCCAAAGGCAATTATTTTCGCCGACGCATTCCATATGGGAAACATAATCCGGGAGCGAAACCGATCGTAAATATCATTATTTGAGAAACCGAATAATCCAGATTTCTCTAATACTTCCCGACTATAATTCTTTACTTTTACCGCACTCCATAAATAAGACGAACCTGCGGGAGCTAAACCCACCTTAAACAATTTTAATGATTCCTCACTTAACCCACGATCCAATAAATATTTTTTTGCTTCCTCCCCACGATTTGAAAAAAGTGTTTCATGATATAAGTCCGCGGCCAATTGGTGAATCTCATATAAATGGGTAAAAAACTCTTTTGAATCATCGCTGCCTGTAAATTCAACGGGAACGCCAAATTGATCTCCCAATTCCTGGATGGCTTCCACAAAACTGATTTTTTCAAACTCCATAATAAAATTAAGCGCATTCCCACCATTCCCACATCCAAAACAATGATAAATACCTTTATCCGGTGCCACACTGAATGAGGGTGTTTTTTCGTTGTGAAAAGGACATAATCCAAAAAAGTTTCGTCCACGTTTTTTTAAATCGACATAGCGGGAAACTACATCCAGTATATCGGCTGTATCATGAATGCGATCAATGGTTTCCTGGGGAATCCTAGCCACGATAATCTTCTATGTTATCCAAAAACTTCCTTATCGTTTTTTCACCTAATTCCACTGGATCACGCCAGTTAAATGTGGTTATAATTGATTTTCGAACATGAATTAACCGCTGGACCATTTTGGATTCGCTCATGATAATATTTGATGATTCACGATTGGGAAAAAGCTCCACCATCCAAAAAAAAATCATTACAACTAACAATCCTTTCATTAAACCAAAAACAGTACCCATCACTCTATTTGTCCATTTTGTACTTTTAGATAGAAACAAAAAATGAAATAATTTTGTAATCATCCTGGCCATTAACAGCACCCCAGAAAAAATGATGATATAGCTTAACACAAAGAGAAGCCATACATCAATGGGTACCCATTCCATGAGAAAAGAACCCAAGCCAACGTAGAGACGCAGGGCAAATACTGAAGCAAAAATGAGCCCAAGCAGGCGTCCCATTTCTTCCACTAATCCACGTCGGAACCCAATCAATCCCATGGCAATGATAAAAAATATGGCTAATGCGTCTATCATCTTACCCTCATTAACTCACGAACCCACGAAATACACTAAAAATACGGAAGGATTTACCTTGCAGCAATATGAAGAAAAAAGGAAAGACGATACTGATTTAACCAAAAAGTTCTCTCACAAATTGCTGGGCTGTTTTTCCATCAATTAATCCTTTTCCCCGTTTCATGACTTCCGGCATGATTTTCCCCATGTCTGCCATAGAAGTGGCGCCCACTTCTTCTACCACAGTTTTTACAATATTCCTGATTTCATCTTCCGGCATCATTTGAGGTAAATAACCATTTAAAATTTTAATTTCTTCTTTTTCGGCTGATGCCAATTCTTTACGACCGCCCTTTTCAAACATTTCAACCGATTCTTTTCTTTGTTTCACCAGGGTCCGCAGGACCTGAATTTCTTCAGATTCAGAAAGATCTTCTCTTTTTTCAATTCGCTTGTCTTTCAGTTTTGCCAATGTGGTGCGAAGAGTCCCGGTTTTTTCTTTTTCTCCCGCTTTCATTGCAGCATACATATCTTTTTGAATTTGTTCAAATACGCTCATTTTTCACTCTTTATCTATCCGTTTCATTGCCATTAATAATTGGTCCTGATCCGATTCAAAACCAATGAACCGACGACCCATTTTCTTTGCGATAACCCCGACACCACCACTCCGTGTAAAGGGATCTACCACCCAATTTAACTTAAAACTGGACGCAGTTAAAATCCGCTGAATCAGTTGCTCCGGTTTATCCCCTTCCATTTTAACTGTGGACCCAACTTGAATATCCATGATGTCACTCCATAAATTAGTCACACCCATTTCAATCGCACTCTCAGGATTTATTTGACTGCTACCTTCGGTTACTGCTTCCTGATTGAACATAAATTCATTCGATTTTGTTGCAAACCAAATATCTGAAATCCGATTAATCCATGTAAGTGGTTTTGGTTGATCTTTTGGTGTTGAGTTTCGCCAGGTGATTCGAGTTTGAATATGAAATTCTGTATTCAAAAGCGAATGATACATGCCTGAATAACGCCACCCGGATATTAGATAAATCGCTCCGGTTGGTTTTAATATACGTGCACTTTCTTTCAGCCAATTCTCATTCCATTGAAAATATTCCTGAATCGTCATGGGGTTTCCACGTTGATTAATACTCCGCCATGGAGATTCGGGCGGATCCGCAATAATTAAATCAATCGAACTATCTGGAATCTTTTTGAGCCCATCAAGACATAACCCTAAAAAAACACCATCCTTAATTTGATCTGCTGTCATTGAAATATCTTCCACTTTCCGGACTGCCGGAAGATATTTATTTAAATCATTAATGGTTAAACCGCGGACGGCTTCCAAGGGATTGGTGAATAACGGTTCGTTCTGCTCAATAGACATGGGGGAAAATTTAGGATATCATAACACTACAAAACAGGAATTCCATTCAATATTTTAAGAACCTAAATTTTCCCATGTTAAATAAGAAAAAAGTTCTTTTTATATGCACCGGAAATGCCTGCCGATCCCAAATCGCCCATGGGTTACTCCGGGATATGGCTCCTGATCAATTTGATGTATTCAGCGCCGGATCTCACCCCAGTCGGGTGCATCCCATGAGTATTGCCATTATGGAAGAAGTGGGGATCGATATTTCACATCATACATCAGATTATGTGGATGATTATCTCGATGTGGGCATTGACACTGTTATTACGGTCTGTGACAACGCGAATCAAGTATGTCCCACTTTTCCCGGTGATGTTGAACGCATCCATTGGAGTATCGACGACCCCTTTCGCGGATGGAATTTTAACGCCAATCAATTAGATAGTTTTCGGGAAACGAGGAGAGATATTCGTCGTCGGCTTGAATCTTTTTTAGATTCGCACTAATATTTTGTACAGACAGGAATGTTTGTACAACGGGTTTTGGTCTTTAATTGATAATTCAATTAGTCTATTCCGTTTCTGCAATTTTTAATAAATACTGGCCGTATTGGTTATTGGCCATTTCATTCCCCAGGGATACCAGTTGAACCTTGTCAATATAGCCCATTCTAAATGCTATTTCTTCAATACAGGATATTTTCATTCCCTGACGTTTTTCCAATGTTTGAACAAATTGAGCGGCTTCTAACAAAGAATCATGGGTTCCTGTGTCGAGCCAGGCATATCCACGTCCCATTTGTTCTACTTTTAAGCGACCCTGGGCAAGATAGGTTTTATTTACATCGGTAATTTCTAATTCACCACGGGGGGACGGCTTTTGTTCTTTGGCAACTGTGACCACATCATTTGGGTAGAAGTACAAACCCGATACCGCATAATTACTTTTAGCTACTTTGGGTTTTTCTTCAATAGAAACAGCATTTCCATTTGAATCAAATTCCACCACACCATATCGTTCCGGGTCATTCACATAATATCCAAAAACCACTGCATTCTGTGTTGACTCTACTGTTTGAACGCTTCCCTGGAGGCGCGCTGGAAGCTGCCCGCCGTAAAAAACATTATCTCCAAGAATGAGGCAGACATCATCATCACCGATAAATTCGTCTCCCAAAATAAATGCTTGCGCCAATCCATCCGGTGATGGCTGTACTTTATACGAAATGGACATTCCCAGTTGGGATCCATCACCCAGTAGATATTCATATTTCGGTGTATCTTCCGGTGTAGAAATAACCAGAATCTCCTTTATGCCCGCCAGCATTAAAGTGGATAGTGGATAATAAACCATGGGTTTATCGTAGATGGGCATGAGCTGTTTGCTGGCCACTTTTGTAACAGGATATAGCCGTGTGCCGCTGCCGCCAGCCAATATAATTCCTTTCATATTGTCCTCAATTCATTATGGATAATTGTATAATTCTGAGTCATTTAAGTTTGAAGTTAAGCAGATGTTCCGTTTTTCTCAGAATTAAAGTTTTTCTATTTTTCTAGTGGATGCGCACTTCCGGAATGATTTAATCGAAACATTTTGGGTAAGCTCCCTAACTTTTCGATAGTAATAGAAATCACACCAAACGACTCTTCAACCTTTCCCCTGAGGATAAACAGGTTTTCCCACAACAGTAGATCGCCATATTTCTGGAACGCTTCCGGAAAAAGGACACATTCATAAATATCTGTTTCATCTTCTAATGTCAAAAATTCCATGGCTTCTCGATTTTTTACTGTGGCCGTTTCCTTCCGCGTAATGTACACACCGGCTAAGTGAATGGTCCGACCAATGTATTTGTGTAAATCTTTCGCCTTGCGCACGCGACTATTAATTATTGGAAAGTAAGGTTCCAAGGGATGTTCCGAAATAGGAAACCCAAATGATTCAATTTCCAAATGGCGTTGGTCTTTTTTACTTAGCCTGTCATTCTGGGTTAGTTTGCTCTGGGCGGATTCAAATCGAAATATACTACTGTTCTGCATGGTATTGTTTTCTCCCAAACAAAACCAAGCTGCGCGATAAGCAATTTCCTGATGAGATAATTCCGGCGCCAATGCAGCAAAACACCCTGCATTTGTCAGGGCCATAACATCCGATAGATTGGGATCAACGCGCATGAAAAAATCATCAAGGGATGAAAAAAAACCGGCTTTTCGTTCATCTAATATTTCTTTGATTGTTTTTTCCTGCAGGTTGCGAATACTCATAAATCCCATGCGAATTTTATTTTTTTTTCCTCGATATTCTATCCAACTTCGGTTCACATCCGGTGGTAGAATTTGAACCCCAAACCGGCGCGCTTCACTGAGGTAAGCGAAGGGTGAATAGAATCCACCCTGATTGGAAATCACTGCCGCCAAAAACTCTGCTGGGAAATGGGATTTGAGATATGCACAGGTAAAAGAAAGCATGGCAAAAGATGCGGAATGGGGCTTGCAGAATGAGTAACCCACAAAAGAACGAATCATACTCCACACTTCAGTAATGAGTTCCTCTTCATAACCACGTTTTTTTGCACCTAAAAAAAACTTATTTTTCCAATTTTTAATCAAGTGCTGCATCGAATCCCGACTCATGGTCTTTCGCAAAGATTCTGCTTCGGCATACCCCATTCCCGCCATGACTTGCACCGCCATGGATACTTGTTCTTCATATACCATAATACCATAACTCTCTTTTAAAAAATCTAAATCCGGATGTTTGATTTTCCATGGTTTTCCGTGGATTCGCTCCAGCATCATATCGGTGAAACGGTTTGCCGCCGGGCGGATAATGGAGGAATAAATCACCACATGTTCAAAATCCACTACACCGGCTTTGGCTAAGAGCTGCCGCGTGGCAGGGCTTTCGATATAGAATACACCCATGGTCTTTCCGCCCTTCATCAGTTCAGCTGTTTTCTCATCTCCAATCGGTTGGATTTTATGATAATCTAAATGTCGGTTTTTTGTTGCCGCTTCACCATAATTCAAATTGATTTGTTTAATTGTATCTCGCACCACCGCCAAGCTGCGATTGCCCAGAATATCAATTTTCAGAAGTCCCGAATCCTCCACCTGATCTTTTTCCCATTCAACAATCTGTACACCTTTAGGCGCGGTGAGCACCGGTACATATTTTCGAATTTCATCAGGAACAATCACCACGCCGCCGGGATGCACAGATGGGTGTCGAAAAGCACCCACTACTTTTTCACTTTCCCGCAGGATCATTTCTAACGTTTCGTCCAGTTCTATATTTTCAAACCGGGCGTCGGTTTTTACCCAGTTCAGTAAATCCCTCCGGGATGCAACCCAGCCAATCCGTTTGGTAATTGTATTAATTTCTTCATTGGACAACCCATACACTTTTGCCACTTCACGAATCGCAGATCGTGGCTTCATAAACACCTGACTACATACCATCCCCGTTCGTTCGTTGCCATATTTTTTAAAAACGTAATTCAAGATATTGTCCCGCTCGTCCCAGGGAAAATCCACATCAATATCCGGCATATTACTCCGCTCGGGATGAATAAAACGTTCGAACTGCAGGTTGTATTGAATGGGGTCCACCTGAGTGATCATTAAACAATAACTCACAATGGATGCGGCGGCGGAACCACGTCCGATGGTGGCGCGCGTTTGCTTCACAATATCTTCTACCACCAAAAAGTAGGGGGCAAACCCCTTGGCTGTAATCAGGGCCAATTCATAATCAATGCGACTCTGTATTTCAGTTGTAACTTTTTTGTAACGCTTCTGTGCACCTGCTTCCACTTTTTCTTTCAATATTCGGTTGGACCGACGTGTATCTTTTAAGGATAAATACGGAAAAATTGTATTTACAAATGACCAGTCCCGCTTGCAACGTTCCGCCAAATAGGTGCTGTTATTGATGGCTTCCAGACTGTTGGGAAATCGCCGCACCATATCTTTCTCTGAACAAAACCAGTGTTTTTCAGGCTTGCAGGCATCTTCCAGAAGTTGGGACAGGGTTGTATTTAAATCGATGGCACGTAATATGCGGTGAGCAGACGCATCTTCTTTTTGGATAAAATACACATCCCCCGTGACCACCATTTCCAATTTGAACTTTTGAGATAATTTTTGTGCAAAATGTTCCGTTACACCGGGGCGTAATTCCACAAATAAATGACTGTTGGGAATGATTTTACTCAGAGAAAATAGAGTTGCCCTATCATGGGATAATACAAACAGACCACCCGAACGGTTGGCTAAAATATCAGCGATAGATTGAGATGGGTTATCGTGAACAGTCGAAGTGGCGCGGCAGATGTTTTCATATCCACATTGATTTTCTGCCAGTAAAATAGCTTCGCCCTGATTGGTAATCAGGTTGACGCCGGCAATGGGTTCTATCTCAGCGGCACGGGCGTGCTGGACAAAACGAATGAATCCCCACAAGCCATTGGTTTCTGTCAATGCCAGGTGGTTCATCCCTTGGTTGCGTGCCGCAGTGAGTAGCGCCGGTTGGGAAGCGGTTCCGGACATTCGGGAATAGTGGGAATGGACATTCAAATGCGTAAACATGGTTCATTGAGGACTTTCCATATTGTACTTCTTTCTAAGAATATCCATGGCAGATGAAATGCGATCTTGTTCTGTATCTTTTTCAAACAATTCCATTTGTTTGGCCACCTGCATAAAACCAGATAGGTCTATCAAAATAGTTCGGATACGGTTTCGGCGCGTATTGGCTTTTTGAAACAGTCGCCATGTTTCAGTCAAAATAGTAGCATCATTATTTTTAAAAAATTGTCCATGAACTTCATATTTAAACCCATCTGTATAATGGATTTCCACCCGAACTTTTTTTGCAATCTGGGACCGCTGCCTGAGCTTAAATGCCACCTGCTCTGATAATCGTTTCACTTCAGACCACAATATAGTTGTGTCATTGGTATCCTCTGTCAAAACGGTCTGTTCTACGATATGATCCTTCATAAAAAAAGGACGCACCACGGATAAATCCTGCCCGTGCACTTCCCGGGAAAGGGGCAATGCATACCGCCCAAACAATCGCCGGGTATCGGTTGCTGAATTCACAAGCGCTTGAATTTGTCTCACCTGGTTCAGAATCAAAAACTTAATCAGTTTCCAAACCGTGGGTTCGTGAACAGTGGGAATGACCAGCGTATCCAAAGGGGATAAAAATTGGGTCTCATTCCCTGCCATGATACGATGGATTGTATCGGGAACAACAGATGTGGAAATACGGCTCACCAGTTTATTCTGACTGATACCCAAAACTGGATTAAGCCCAACGTGGTCTTGAACCAATTTTGATATGTTTGATCCCGCTTGCTCATGACTTTTATAGATGCGTTCCATGCCGGTCATATCCAAATAAAACTTCCCATAACCAGATGGTTCTACAATAGGCGTAAATCGTTGAACGGTAGAATAGATATATTGGTTTAGTCGTGCATAAAGCGATTGGTTATAAGGCAAAAGCTGCGCGCCATGGCTCATCCGTCGGGCCAACGAAACTTTCATTCCCCGGCGCAAACCTTCATCTTCTGCTTCTTTAGACACAGATACCACCGTACCATTTTGATGATGGGAAGAAATAATGGCAATGGGGCGCGTGCGCAGGGATGCATCCAGCCGGCGCTCGGCCTGCAGTTCAAAATCTCTTAGACGAAGGTGAAATACAGTGGGGTACACACGTCAATATTCCCGGAAGGAATAGAGAAGCACGCCGTTGATTTTGAAATGATCTGTTTTATGGACCATAATCACAGGATAATCCGGATTACGGGGATGAAGTTCCACATGACCATTGGTTGGTTGATAACGTTTGAGTGTGGCCTCGCCATTAATAAGGGCAACAACAATCTGCCCCGGATTTGCTTCCGCGGTTTTCCGCACAATAATATAATCGCCATCTTGAATATGATCTCCCACCATAGAATCGCCTTTGACCTGAAGTACAAAATTATCCGGATGAATAAAAGGCGGCGGCACAGAAATCGATTCTGCATTTTCCAATGCTTCGATGGGCTCCCCCGCAGCAATTAAACCCAACAATGGCAGGCGGGCCGGTGTGGCGTGCTCCTCATGAGTAAGGGCTAAAGCCCGCTTGCCGTTAGGTCCTTTGGAACGATCGAGATGGCCGTTGTGAGTCAGGGCATTGACATACCAGTGAACCGTCCCCAAGGATGCAAATCCCATTCCATCCATGATTTCTTCATAGGAAGGGGCTTGGCCATATTCAACGGTATGATGTTGAACAAAGCTCAAAAACTTTTGCTGTTTGAATGATAAAGCCATTTGATTATTCAGCCGCTAAGAACACGGAAATTCGCGAAGAGGTTTCATATTTTTTCGAAAATACA
>Ga0208060_1000666_pt1 | contig 9841 bp, 7 predicted proteins | sample DeeseametaMP0901_FD_184200 | JGI IMG/M metagenome (GOLD analysis project Ga0208060, IMG submission 184200) | Marine microbial communities from the Deep Indian Ocean - MP0901 (SPAdes) | ecosystem: Environmental > Aquatic > Marine > Oceanic | place: East of Durban, South Africa, South Indian Ocean... | reverse complement strand
CATGCATCAATGACGCTTGAAGAATTTGTCGCTGCGTTTGAAGACTACATCACGAATACATATATGAAATCAGCTCACAGTGGACTTAAAAATCGTGCGCCGCTTGACGTGTGGATGAATGCAATCAGTAAAAACCCACTACTGCAAACGGTGCCTGCGCCTGATACTGAGTTATCTGAATTTCGCGGCTGTTATCGTGCGAAGTGTACATTATATGGAAATGGCTCAATTAAGCTTAAAAATGAGCAGTATGTAAGTGATGAGCTGAAAGCCTTGAGTTTGGCTGGTGTTAAAAGTGTTGAATGTTTTTACAGTAATATTGATACAAGCAGTGTTGTTGTGAAGCATAAAAACGACACATTCATTGTGCCTATTCGCGAGATGAATCATCATACTGAGGTGGGTGTTCAACAAGCAGAGCTTGATGTTGCTCGTAACTCGCAATTCAGTGAATGTGATGTTGTTGAGCGTAAGCATTATGAGTACAAGAGCGGCAGCAAGCGAGGCTTGCCCAACTTCAAAAAAGCAAAGCAAAAGCAAGCTGAAAAGCGTGAGCGTGACACAGGTCGCAAACAGCCAGCTCGGACAAAATACAATAACGATAAAGCAATTGATGTTGATTCTATTGATGCGCGCGAGCAGATTTTAAGGTCGCTAAATGCACAAGTTGTCGTCGAAGAAGATATCGATACTGGTGCAACTTTTGATGATTTTGAGCCCGGTGGTGAGCTATGAGTTGTTTAAAAGGCAAGGCTGAATTGTTATACAGTAAAACATTTGATTGCGCGAATAATCGTCAAGAGCTTGCTGATTTGCTTGAAGAATCACAGCAGACTTTAAGTCTAGGGGTCGGTAGTTGTAGTGTAATAGTGGGTGACTCGGGCTGTGGTAAAACAACGCTGGTTAAAGCTTTTATAAAGCGATTCAATGAAAAGCACAGCACAGACGTCAGTGAAAACAAGTCAATAAAAGCATGTTATATTCGCTCGCCATCAAATATGAGCCCGTTAGATTTGTATCGCGCCATATTGAAAGGTATGAACGAACCCGGTGCCGCACAAGGCTCTGAAGTTGAGCTTCGTCGACGTATCGCGCAGCAAGTTAAGAACAAGCGTTATCGTGTTCTTGTGTTTGATGAGTTTCAGCAAGTTGTTGAAAAAGTGGGTGTGAAATCGGCGCGGCAAATTGCAGATTATCTAAAAGAATTAGTTGATGAACTCGGACTTTTCCTGATTTTTGCTGGCACTTCAAAAGTCATGAATATACTTGAAATTAATGAACAATTTGCATCACGATGTTCACTCATTATTGAGAAGAAGCTGCTTTCAGTCTCGACAAGAAAAAATTATGTTCACTTTGTGAAATATCTAATAACACTGAATGAACATTTGAAATTTTCTCAAATTGACTTTACAAACCCTGAAATCAGCTTACCTATTTTCGCAGCAATACGGGGCGACTTGCGGCAGTTAAGTATGCTCATACGAAAAGCAATTTTTCATGCATGCGACAAAAATAGAGATGAAGTTCTTGTGAAAGATTTTGCTGCTGTGTTTAGTTCAATTAGTGCGTCAAAGAAAAATCAAGCAAATCCATTTTCTAAAAAATTCTCTTTGCTAAAAGTAGAATTAGGAGTTAATTATGAACTCTAATCATTTTATATCACCATATGCAGCGTGTGCGGCCGTGGCTCGCTTTTATGGATTTGCAACAGTTAAAAAGTTGATGCTATCTAATGCTATTCAGACACCAACGCGATTTGAACTTTATGCACATTCTCACTTTGAAAAGTTACTTGAAAATGAGCAGATTAAACATGATATTGAGCAATATAAATTATTAGACTGTACTCAAGTGCTTGAAAAAAGCGGCACAATAAATGATTCTGACCATATTAAGATTTGTCCTTGTTGCTATAAGAGCTTGGGGATTCAACTTTATCAATGGCAGCATATTGAAGTGACTAGCTGTCGAGTACATGAATGTGCGCTAATCAATGTAAAAAACCTGCCTGTTTATGACATACAAGAGTCATATGATTTACTGAGTTTTGAGCGATACATGCTGTCTTTGAGTGAGACTGAAAGCTCAGAGTTTGCTGAAAAGCTACTAGGGTTCTCAAGCCTTCTATTCAGACCCTTTGACTTTATTCAAGCAAAAATTAAATTTCAAAAATTTAGTGTTCAGCAAATCAGATTTTTATTTGATGACGCGTTCAAGGTTTTGTCGTGCCCATCTGTTTCAGGCATCTGGAAGCATCTATTATTAAAGCACAGAGCGCAGTTTGAAAAGTGCGGTGAATTAGTCACGCATCATCGATTAGATGAGATTGCTAACTCAATCTACTCAATTCAACATGAGTATAACTTTTTAAAATCCACTGAAGAATTAGAAGTAAAGACTCTTTTATTAAAATATCATGATGCTCAGATAGACAAGTCTTTATATGTTTCTACTCATCGCTTTGACAGTAATTTCGATTCACAAAGTTTTTCTTACCAAGTCGACGGGGCAGCTCTTTCTGAGTTTTTGGGTATCAATATGAAGTCGCTTTCTCATGTTGCTCAGCAAAACATGTTTGATGCAATCTATCTTTGTAAGCAACAAGATAAGTCATTTTATGACATGAGAAAAGTAGCAGAAGCTTTATCGAAATCATTTGAGCTAGTTTCTGAATGTGATGATAAATTCTTGAAAGTAAGTGATGTGCCAAATGGCATCTATGATTTGTTTGATTTATCGAGAGATGAGCTTGTTAGTTGTGTATTAAATAGTCATGTCGAAGGTTTATATAAAGTCAATACAAGCATTGAGCGGGTTAATCATTTATATGTAAGTGAAAATGGGTTAAAGCAATTATTGAAAGAAAAGTGGAAAGCAATTGATGATGTGAATAAGTATGACGCTATTCGTATGTTGAAAATAAATGCTGATGTTTTAGGTACACTGATTGAAAATGAGTATCTAAAACTTTCAACGAAAAACAGTGAACAAATAGATGCAGATAGCATACGTGAATTTGTTTCTAACTACCTAATATTAAATAGAAAAGCTAATTTTGAAAAAGCGAGAACGTGCGAAAAACGTATCACGGGGTGCTGTAACGTGCAGCCAATTTTTCAAATCTACATGGATCCAAATAGGACAGATTTTGTTCTGTATGACAAAGCACATCTCAATGATTGTTGTATGCAAAAATTACAATCACGATTTACACACTTTAGTAAATCAAACATAGATTTATCAAAAGACGTCATCATTTTTAGAAACAAACGCCGTCATTAACTAGAGTTTTTAGTCAACTTGTTTAGTTTCGCTTAGCTTGTCTTGATTTGACAAAAAGTTGAAATCACACTAATAATAGGCCGAGAGCATTTAATGCCCTCGGCCTTTTTTTCGTTTGGATTTTGCTCAAAATATTAATGGCAAATTTATTCCAGCGATTAATCGTGAAAAATAACAAATTCTAGCGTTTAATCAGAAACTTGAAGCTATACAAATCAGAAAGTGCTCTTAAATTTCCCCACCATTTCTTTAGCTTAATTCCAACCTTGGATCAGAAAGAACAAAGTTGAATGTTTGATTCGTTTAGTCGGATATTTGAACTAGCTAGTTTGTATAATCTCACCAATAAAAGTATTAAAAAAGGTGTGCTGCAGCACACCTTTTAATTTAGTTATTTACTTCAAAACATATTCAATTTTATGTAATTGACCAGTAAAAGCGAATGGTGCTTTATCGTAGTAGCTTCGGGTAACTGTTGAGCCAAGATCCTGACCAACATCAAGCGTTTCAGTGGCTGAATAGCGAACCGGAGGCACTTTATCCACTTTGCCAGAGGCAACCTTTTTACCGTTTACTATCAGTGTCGCTTGGCCGCCGTTAGGTGCTTTTCCTTGTTGGGTATATTCAAGGGTAAGCGTGACCTCGCCAGTAGGTAAAGCTTGTTCAGATTTAACAACATAGTGGTGCTCGTTAAAGAAATTCATCACGTAAACAGGTTTACTGTCTTCAACATATAAGCTGTAGCCAGCGCTTGAACCTCCTACAGCAACTAATACACCTTCTACACCTTGCTTTGGTACATTAAACGTTGCCGTAATAGAATGCGAACGGCCATAAACAGCAGGTGCGCTCCCTTCAGGGATACGATTAGTACCAGCTAAATAAGTAAACTGAGTTTTTCCTTTGGTTACACTGGGGCGTTCAGGATTAGTTGCACGTTCAACAAAGCGGTCATCTAATGGGTAAACATTAAATTTTTTCGCTTCTTGATCAAAAATTGAAATTAAAGTTCTTAATTTATCTGGGTATTTAGCAGATAAGTCAACAGCTTCAGAAAAGTCTTCTTCAATATTGTAAAGCTCCCATTTATCATTATCGAAACCAACAGAACCATTCAAAGCCCATGGTACTCCATGAAACGAAGCAGCCACCCAACCGTCATGATAAATAGCACGATGACCACCGGTTTCAAAATACTGAGTCGTACGTTTGCCTTTAGCATCTTTATCGTTCAGCGAGTACAGCATGCTCACACCAGCCATCGGCGTTTGCTCTACACCGTTAACAACTTTAGGCTCAGGAATGTGGGCTGCATCAAGTATGGTTGGTGCTATATCAATCACGTGATGAAACTGTGAGCGCAAGCCACCATGCTCTTTAATATATTTAGGCCATGACACAACAAGCCCATTTCGGGTGCCACCAAAATGTGAAGGGACACGTTTCATCCACTGGAATGGTGCTGAGCCTGCCCATGCCCAGCCAACAGGAAAGTGGTTCTCGTGCAGTGGGCCACCTAGCTCATCTATTTTAGCTAGTTGCCCTTTGATTGTGTCGGCAATGCCATTTTGCGTCATCATATTGTTAAGTGTGCCAGTGACGCTGCCTTCAGCACTTGGGCCATTATCACCAGCGATAAAAACAATCATGGTGTTATCAGCATCAGGTAACTGCGAAACCGCATCCAGTAATCGACCAACATGATAATCTGTGTGCGCAGTAAAGCCTGCGAACACCTCTTGGTGACGGCTAAATAGCTTTTTCTCGTCAGCAGAAAGAGAGTCCCATGCTTTTATTTCTTTAGGTCGTTCTGTAAGTTTAGTATTCTGTGGGGCTATACCAAGCGACTTTTGCCGAGCTAATGTTTCTTCGCGAACTTTATCCCAACCCTGATCAAATTGACCTTTAAACTTGTCGTTCCACTCTTGTGGTGCATGAAGCGGGGCGTGTGTTGCGCCTGTTGCAAAATACATAAAGAACGGCTTTTCGCTATCGATAGATTCTTGTTGCCCCATCCATTTGATTGCGTCATCAACCAAGTCTTCGGTTAAATGATAACCTTGCTCAGGCTTTTTAGGTGGTTCAACCGGTGTGGTGTTTCTGAATAATTGCGGTTCCCATTGGCTAGTTTCACCTCCCTGAAAGCCATAAAAATATTCAAAACCTAGGCCTGTCGGCCAATGGTCAAATGGACCAATTGGGCTGGTTTCCCAGTCTGGAGTGTTGTGCCATTTACCCCAAGCCGCTGTGTTATAACCATTTTCTTTTAGAATCTGGGCAATACTCGCAGTTTCATCAGGCCAAACACTATGATAGCCAGGGTAGCCTGTTGAAAGCTCAGTAATTGTTCCCATGGCAACTTGATGGTGGTTTCTACCAGTAAGAAGAGCTGCGCGTGTTGGCGAACAAATAGCTGTGGTATGAAAGCGGTTAAACTTTAAACCTTCATTGGCTAGTTTATCGATTGATGGGGTTGGAATTGGGCCGCCAAAAGTACTTGGGTGACCAAACCCAAAATCATCTAATAAAATAACCACAACATTAGGTGCACCTTTTGGTGCTTTTATTGGTTGTGGATAATCTTGTTTAGAGTTTTCAAACGTTTTGCCAATCTTTCCTTGAAACTCTGGTGCGGCTATTGGTAAAACACTTCTATCTATTTCAGATGCGTTCACTTGGCTAAACCCAGAAAGCAATAGCAATGAAATAATACTACCTACTCGTTTTAAACGATTCATCCCTTTCTCCATGGTAATAATTACCGACATGTTGGTATGTAATAGTGAGTATTTAGTCACTAACTTAGTAACTATAGTCCAAGGTAATTGTTTAAATAAAGTACGTTTTGTGTTTTTAAAGGTTGTTTTTAGTGGTAATTCTTTTTGATTAATCCATTAAGGTTGGTTCTTTGGATTTGAGCTTAATAACGGTTTTTAAATTTAATTTGAATCTATTAAAGTTAAGAAAAGACAGTATTTCTGCCGCCTCTTTTTGCTTCATAAAGGTATAAGTCGACTCTTTTGGCTGCCTGTTCTGAGGTTTCGTTTGGTGCAATTTCAATAACACCTAAGCTTATCGTTGCGCTTATAAACAAAGATGTATGTTCCTTTTCGGCAACAGAAAGCCTAATACGTTCAGCAATGTCTTTTGCGTGCTCTAAAGACTGATTCTCAAGCACAATTAAAAACTCTTCTCCGCCGACACGTCCTACTCGATCGGAACAACGGACTGTTTGCACAATCGTATTGGTTATGGATATGATTAATTCATCACCAATATCATGACCGTATTGATCATTGACCGCTTTAAAATGATCGATATCGATAGAAATTAATGAGCTGATTTGCTGATTTAGTTTGTTTTGCAGCATGACACTTTGTTTTAAATTTAAAATAGCTCTTCGATTCGCTATCCCTGTTAATTCATCTTTTAAAGCGAGAACTTCAAAGTACTTTTTCTGGCGAACTTGTTTAAATGTATAAACGGCGAATAAGAGTAAACACACGCAAGTTATTATCACAGTTAAGCCTTGCCAAAAAGACTTATCTTCGGCCACTGCTAAAAGTTTTTGTTGTAGCTTTGACTCATGCTCTAAACGAGAAATCTCAAGGTTCTGTTGTTCATAATTAAAGTTTAACCTGGCAGAAATAAGTGTGTTATTTGCGATAGCTTGTTGTTTATCCCTAATTAAAGCGATTAATTGTTGTTGAGATGCTATTTGTAAGTAAGTATCTCCTCTTGCAGCTGCGAGCCGAGAGGTTAAATTTAAATAGCGTTCCCTTAAGTTAGCGGGCCATGATTGATTATGCCCGGCTATCTTCTCATAAGATGTAAGGGCGGCTTGCAATTGAGAGTTAGCTAAGTACCATTCTGACTTAGTGAGGTTGTAAAGAGTCAAAATCCAGCTGTCTGTAACATAAAGCGTGTTTAACTCAGTTAGATATGAATCAGCCTGAGATAAACTATTAAGTTTTATATTGAGTTCCGTAAGTTTTATCAATATGTAAGCATAGCCGTTGTCGCTTTCGAAACGACGAACATCTTTTTTAATCGACTTGTATAGCTCAATTGCCTTTATTAAGTCGCCTTTTTCTTCGTAGGTATACGCGAGTTGATCCGTTACTTTGTAGTGCTCTTGCTCATTGAATTTCGTTAACGCTAATTTGGCTCGCTGCAGTTGTTCAATTGCAAGTTCATAGTTGTACAACGCTATGTGAATATCGGCAATTTCTTTTAATGTAAGTGCTTTTTCGTAGTCATTACCTGCTTTTTCAAATAGCTGATAAGCAGTTTTAGCAGAGTCGAATGCCTCTTGATAGTTGCCTTTAGTTAACTGAATACGGTTAAGTACTATGTGGGCAGTAGCGATGGTCGACAATTGCTTAGGGGAGATTGTGTTTTCTACTGACGTGGTGTTAATTATTGGTTTTAAGTGTTCTAGAGCTGTTTGATAATTACCTTGTGTATACTCTTGGTTTGCTTCACAGACAGCAAGTTCCTGTATTAAGTTTAAATTGTTTGCTTGTTGAATGACTGGTTTGGCTGTTTCTAGAAACTGTTTGTATTCACTAATCCCGTTTGGAGTTGATACATTAGAAAACCAACATTTAAACGCCATTACTTGCGCATTATCTAGCGCATTTTCATAAGGCATTTGTTTTTCTAATTTGCTTAAGATAGCTATAGCCTCGGCTTTTGTTGTAAAGCCTTGAAAAACTTTGTTTATTTCGTTTTCTACTTCAGTAGCAGCAAGCTGAGAAGAGAATAATAGAAAGCAAAAAATCCTAAACATTTTAAATGTTACTCCGTCAGGAATTATTATCCATAATATTAATTTTGCAGATGTTCTGGCTAGCATTCATAGTGAATGTAGCAGGTATGTTTTGGTCAAATAGCAATAAGGCTGAACTTTATTGAACAGCCTTGTGGAAAGTTGTTAAAGCTAAGAGTTTGGTTCAAGCACTTTACTGTCATCCACTAATTTAGTTGTTTGTAAGTTCGCAGCCGCTTGTCTTTCGCTATATCGGTCTACGAGCCAGTCCAACTTGTCTCTGGTTAGTAAAGTAAATTTAATTAACTCTTCCATCACATCGACAATGCGCATTCTAAACGACGACTCTTTCATATTGCCAGCCTCGTCAAACTCTTGCCAAGCTTTTGCGACTGATGACTGATTTGGTATCGTTAACATACGCATCCAGCGACCAAGAATGCGCATGTTATTTACAGCATTAAAGCTTTGCGAACCGCCAGATACCTGCATTACGGCTAGCGTCTTACCTTGTGTTGGTCTAACAGCACCATCAGTGAGCGGGATCCAATCTATTTGATTCTTGAGCACAGCTGACATATTGCCGTGAATTTCAGGTGAGCACCAAACCTGTGCTTCGGACCATTTCACAAGCTCTCGCAGCTCTTGTACTTTTTGATTGTTTACTGACTCTCCATTATCAAATAATGGTAATCCATCTGGGTTAAATATTTTAACTTGAGCACCTAAGTGTTCAAGTATTCTTGCGGCTTCTTCACTCGCAAAACGGCTAAACGACGTTTCTCGTAAAGACCCGTATAAAATTAAAACTCGAGGTTTGCTTGTGCTTGCATTATCGAAAGTCGGGGTTACGTCAAACTTTGCATCATTTAAGTATTTCATTACATCTCCTGAATGATTGAGGCTTACCTAGTAAGACGTAATGTTTTTCAAAAAGACGAAGTGTTAGCAGAACTTTTTTTGTTTGGGGTGGTAATCAACTAAGTTGCCGTACTTATCGATTTCAAAGTCACAACAACAATCGAATAATGCCTTCAATTTTGAGCGACTTTTTTGCAGCCTTGATTTGTAGGTTGAGTAGCTGATGTTTAACTTCAAAGCTTCCTCTTTTTGAGAGTATCCTTCGAGATCTATTTTTCTAATTAGATCCGCTTCTTCTTCAGGCATAGCTTGTAAAAAAGGTTCAATGCACTTTATGAGTTCAGCTTTTACGGTTTTGTTTTCTTGTTGCGAAATAATATCATCAAGCTCTATTTCTACATGCTTATTTTGACGCCTATAAAAGTCAACAATAACATGGTGTGCTATTTGAAATAACCAAGCCTTTAAACTTCGCTGATCTTGTAAGTGATGAATATTAAGGTGTGTTTTTAACAGAATATCTTGTAAAAGCTCTTCAACATCAGCAGGGTTCGATATTTTTGTGGTTAAAAAAGCACGTAAACTATTTTTGTATTCAAGCCAGATTTGTTCGATGGACATAATAGTATTGTTGTTGGGATTTAATCGTTAGTTTATTAAAAATAGTACAGAGCCTGCATGTGGCAGGCTCATTTTAATTACTATACCAAATAAGATTAGAGTCCGAGTCCTATATCCTTGTTTTTGAGGTGAAATAAAGTTTAATGGCGAGCTTATTAATTCTAGAATGAAATATGAGTTCATGTTTTTTTATTATTACTAAAAGTATGGCGCTGCTATAAGTTTTATCTCAAAAATATGATTTTTGTGCCTTAAATGGTATTGTCCTCAGTGTAAATTTAATTAAAAGGAATTACTTTTTTA
>Ga0208060_1000664_pt1 | contig 9859 bp, 7 predicted proteins | sample DeeseametaMP0901_FD_184200 | JGI IMG/M metagenome (GOLD analysis project Ga0208060, IMG submission 184200) | Marine microbial communities from the Deep Indian Ocean - MP0901 (SPAdes) | ecosystem: Environmental > Aquatic > Marine > Oceanic | place: East of Durban, South Africa, South Indian Ocean... | reverse complement strand
TAATAAACACAGGAAAAGCCTATGTAGACTCTCAGACCTCTGATCAAATTGCAGAACAAAAAGGAACCCCAACAAGAACAGGCTCAAACAGCCCTTGTAGAGAAAGAGGTGTTGAGGAAAACATGAAAATTTTTAGAGAAATGAGAGAAGGAAAACACAATGAAGGCGTACACGTACTAAGAGCAAAAATAGACATGGCAGACCCAAACATGCTTTTAAGAGATCCTGTTATGTACAGAATAATGTATAAAACCCACCACAGAACAGGAGACAAATGGTGTATATATCCAATGTATGATTGGGCTCATGGACAAAGTGATTATTGCGAACAAGTGTCCCACTCCCTCTGCTCTCTAGAGTTCCAGCCTCACCGCAAGCTTTATGATTGGTTTGTTGCAAACCTTAAGTCAATGAAGGAAAGCGGGCTTGAGCTTGTTCCCAAGCAGAGAGAGTTTGCTCGCCTAAACCTGAGCTACACTATAATGAGCAAAAGGAAGCTTGTTTCTCTTGTTGAAAAAGGACATGTTTCTGGATGGGACGACCCAAGAATGCCAACAATCTCAGGGCTTAGAAGAAGAGGTTATACACCAGCAGCAATAAGAGCCTTTATAGATAAGATTGGCGTTGCAAAAAGAGAAAACCTTATAGACGTTTCTTTACTAGAGTTTTGTGTAAGAGATGAGCTAAACAAAACCTCTAACAGAAAAATGGTGGTCATCAACCCGCTAAAACTAACCATAACAAACTACCCTGAAGACCAAGAAGAGCTTGTGACAACCGAGAATAATCCTGAACAAGAAAAGGCGGGCCACAGAGAGATTCCTTTTTCAAAACACCTATACATTGAAAAAGAGGATTTTTTAGAAACAGCAGATAAGAAGTTTTTTAGACTTACTATAGGCAAAGAGGTAAGACTAAAGAGCGCCTACATTATTCGTGGAGAAAAAGCAATTAAAAACAAGGAAGGAGATGTCGTTGAAGTGCAGTGCACATATAACTCAAAAAGCAAAAGCGGTAGCGGAACAGAAGAAAGCTTAAGAAAAGTAAAAGGAACGCTACACTGGGTGTCAAAAAACCACGCAGTTCCAGTAGAAATAAGAGAATATGACAGACTGTTTATGACGCCAGTGCCAGGCGCAGGAGAAGAGAACGCCTTTATAAAAGACCTAAACCCCAACTCCCTTAAAACAAAAAAAGGCTTTGCTGAGCCCTCTTTAGCAAACCCTAAAATAAATGAAAGATTCCAGTTTCAAAGAACAGGCTATTTTGTTGTTGACAAGGACAGCACAAAGGAAGCTGTAGTTTTTAACAAAACCGTCGCCTTAAGGGACACGTGGAAAAAATAACGCTATTTTTTGGTATCACCTTTTTTTGCTTGCTTTTCTTTTTCAGCAGCTTTTTTCATTTCTTCTCCAATTTGATTGCTTGCTGAAAAAGAAGCAACCATGTTATTAAGCATTTCTGATCCTGCCTGTGGCGAATTAGGAAGAAGAATTAAGTTGCTATTGCTCTCCGCGCCAACAGACTGCAGAGTATCATAGTGCTGGGTTACAACAATAAGCGCAGAGGCTTCTTGAGAGTTAATGTCCACGTTGTTTAAAACCTTAACAGAATCTTCTAGCCCTCTAGCTATTTCTCTTCTTTGATCAGCAATCCCCATCCCTTGAAGCCTTTTGCTTTCTGCTTCTGCTTTTGCTTTTTCAACAATTAAAATCCTTGCCGCATCACCTTCGTATTGTGCTGCAGTTTTTTCTCTGTCAGCAGCATTAATTCTGTTCATTGCTATTTTCACCTCTGCGTCAGGCTCTATATCTGTTATAAGAGCTTTAACTATGTTGTATCCGTATTCTTGCATTACCTCTCCAAGCTTCTCTTTAACAGCATCAGCAATGTTGTCTTGTTTAGAAAACACGTCATCTAGTTTCATTTTAGGAACCTGGGAACGAATTAAGTCAAATACGTAGGATGTAATTTGATCTTGGGGATAATCAAGCTTATAAAACGCGTCAAAAACTTTTTTTTCTACAACCTTATATTGAACAGACACCTTAAGTTTTACAAAAACATCATCACTTGTCTTTGTTTCAACAACAACATCTAGTTGTAAAATCTTTAAACTTAGTCTTCCGGAGATTCTGTCTACAAAAGGGATTTTGATGTGAATTCCCGGCCCTCTAACAGCGACGAATTTTCCAAACCTTTCTATAATTGCCGCAGACTGTTGCTTCACAATAAAGACTGCTGAAAGGAGAAGTAGAAGAGAAAAAAACAGAAGAATTGGGGTGGTAAAAAGACTCATTGTTTAAGTGTTTTAGTTAATTTATTTATTCTTTTAAGTGTTTCGCTAGTTCCAAGAATCTCAACTATTTTAAAAAGATCAGGACCTTTTAAAGCTCCAACGATAGCTAGCCTTAATGTTTTCATTGTCTGCCCAAAACTAATTTTGTTTTTTGTGGACTCGCGGAACAGACCCTCTTTAATTGCTGCGCTATCTTTTGAAACACGCACCGCTAATGTACAAAAATTTAAAACAATCAAAGCCTCCTTTTTATTAAGTTTGTTCAAAACTTTAAGGTCATAACTTGACGGAGAGTTGAGAAAAAACTCCACCTCTTTTTGAAGGTCAACAATGAGGTTTAGTCGCTCTTTTACTAAAGAGATTACCTGGTTAGACTTCTCTTCACCAAAAAGAGAAACTAACTCATCAAATATTTTTCCAGATGCTTCAATAATTTTTTTTGTTGAGCCCTCTTTTATATGAAGGTGGTTTATCCATGTTGCTTTTTTTATGTCAAACCGCGCGCCAGATTTTTGAATTCCAGTACTATCAAAAACAGACACCAGTTCCTCAAGAGAGTACTTTTCTTTATCACTTTCGTTGCTCCACCCTAAAAGAGCAAGATAGTTTATAAGGGCCTCTGGCAAAAACCCGTATTCTTTAAAACCAACAGAGCCTCCCCACCCAAGCGCAAAAACAGGAAAGCCTTGTTCTTCAGCGTCTCTTTTTGAAAGCTTTCCTTTTCCTGTCGTTTTTAGAATTAATGGAAGATGAAAAAACCTTGGAGGAGCCCAGTCAAAATAACGATATAACAAAACATGAAAAGGTAGAGATGACAACCATTCTTCTCCCCTAACCACAGAAGTTATTTTCATGTCTTTATCATCAACAACGTTCGCTAGGTGATAGGTTGGCATACCGTCAGATTTTAAAATCACCTTATCTTCCAGCTCATTAGAGTTAAAAGACAACTCTCCTCTTATTTGATCGTTTACTAAAATTGTTTCATTTTTTGGGGCAACCATTCGCACGACAAAGTCTCCATTGTTAATTAATGATTCAGCCTCTTCTTTGGGTAATGTAAACGTGTTTTTTAAACCAATGTTGTTGTCGTGCCTATACTTAAACTCATTTCCGTGCTTTTTCTTCATCGCGCTTAAGTCCTCAAGAGTGTCAAAGGAATAATAAGCGAAACCTTTTTCAATTAATATCTTGGCGTGATTTAAATAAATTTCTTTTCGCTCACTTTGTTTGTAAGGTTTCTCGTCAGGAATTAAGCCGAGCCACTCCAGGCTTTTAATAATATGTTCTTCTGCTCCAGGAACAGTTCTTTGGCTATCAGTGTCTTCAATTCTAAGAACAAAATCTCCGCCATTTTTTTTTGCAATTAAATAGTTAAAAAGAGCTGTCCTAACCCCGCCTATATGAAGCGGACCTGTCGGGCTTGGTGCAAACCTTGCTCTTTCTTTCATAATTCAAATATAACACCATATTATTCCTAATTAAAATATTCCTTATGATTTGAGCTATATTTGTGAATAACTATGTGTAAAATAGATTTTATATCTGAGCCTTTTTTTTCTTTTGGAAAAGAGAAAATCATTCACTTTCTAAAAAAATATGCAGAAATGGAAGAGTTTAGTATATCTGAAATACAATATAATTTTATAGACAAGCCCTCTATGCTTAAAATCAACAAGAGCTATTTAAATCATGATAACGACACAGACGTTATCACTTTTGACTATTCAAACGAAAAAAAAATTAAAGCAGAGGTTTATATTTCATTAGAAATGATGAATGAAAACGCTAAAACTTTAAGGCAAGACCCTGAAAATGAAGCGGTTAGGCTAATCTCCCACGCCCTCTTTCACTGTATGGGCTATTCCGACAAAAGCACATCAGAAAAATCTAAAATGAGAAAAATGGAAAACAGCTTTATCAATGATGTTTCACGTGAAACAATAGACAATGTTTAATTCAAAATATGATATAATCATTGTAGGAGGCGGACATGCTGGAGCAGAAGCTGCAGCGGCAGCGGCGAACATGGGCTCTAAAACCCTATTAATCACAATGAACCTTCAAACAATAGGCCAAATGTCTTGTAATCCAGCCATGGGGGGGATTGCCAAAGGTCAAATTGTTAGAGAAATAGACGCTCTAGGAGGATATAGCGGCATTGTTTCTGATAAAACAGCGATCCAGTTCAAAATGCTTAATAAATCAAAAGGCCCTGCAATGTGGAGCCCAAGAGTACAATCAGACAGAGCGATGTTTTCTTCTTTCTGGAGAGAAAAGCTTGAACAAACTCCAAACCTTGATTTTTATCAAGAGATGGTTACAGCCCTTATAGTAAAGAACAATAAGGTCAAGGGCGTTGTAACAAGCCGGGGAAATAAAATTTCTTCTAAGGCTGTAGTGCTAACAAACGGAACGTTTTTAAATGGTTTAATTCATATTGGTGAAAAAAACTTTGGAGGGGGAAGAGCAGGAGAAAAAGCTTCTGTTGGGCTTACCTCAAACCTTGAATCTTTGGGGTTTGTCTCGGGAAGAATGAAAACGGGAACGCCACCAAGAGTTGACGGGAGAACCTTAAATTATGAATTAATGGAAGAGCAGCCAGGAGACTCATCCCCTTCAAAATTTAGCTATTTAGAAAAAATTAAACCCTTAACTAAGCAGAAAAGCTGCCACATTACACATACAAATAAAAGGGTTCATGATATAATGGAGTCATCATTTGATAGATCTCCAATGTTCAACGGAAAGATAGAAAGTGTTGGGCCAAGATACTGCCCCTCTATTGAAGATAAAATTAACCGTTTCAGAGACAAGGACAGGCATCAAATATTTGTCGAGCCAGAAGGCTGGAACACGGTAGAGGTTTATGTAAATGGGTTTTCTACATCAATGCCTGAAGACGTTCAATACAACGCAATAAAGGAAATTAAAGGCTTTGAAAAGGTTAAGTTTTTTAGGCCGGGCTATGCTATTGAATATGATTACTTTCCGCCGACTCAGCTTACCCTTAGCTTAGAGACAAAACTAATAGAAAACCTTTATTTTGCTGGTCAAATAAACGGAACTACTGGATATGAAGAAGCTGCTGCCCAAGGAATTATTGCAGGAATAAATTCAACCAGAAAAATTAAAAAGGAGAGCCCTTTTCTTCTGAATAGAAGCGAAGCGTATATAGGAGTGCTAATAGACGACCTTATTACAAAGGGAACAGAAGAGCCATACAGAATGTTTACCTCTAGGGCCGAATATAGAATGTTATTAAGACAAGACAATGCAGACATTAGGCTTACCGAGAAGTCTTATGACATTGGCTTAGCAAGAGAAGACAGGCTAAAAAGGGTTAGAGAAAAGAAAAGCAAATCGAATGAGTTTAAGCTTTTTTATTCCAAAACAAGCTTTGAGTTAGAGGAAATTAACCCAATCTTAAAGTCTAGAGGATATAAAGAAGCTAAGCAAAAAGACAAGCTAGCTAAAGTATACACTAGACCTAAAATTACTGGCGAACAGATTAAGTCTTTAAAGCTGGTTTCAGAATATATAAAAAAAAACAATATTGATGAGGAAACTTTTGAACAAACAGAAATTCAGATAAAATATCAAGGATATATTGAAAAAGAAAAAAACAATGCGGATAAATTATCTAGACTAGAGAATATAAAAATCCCTAAAAACTTTAACTATAACGGGCTTTCCTCTTTATCATTTGAAGCCAAAGAAAAGCTTAACAAAATTAAACCAATGACACTTTCTCAGGCCTCTAGAATTAGCGGCATAAAGCCAAGCGATATTAGTGTATTACTTGTTAAAATGGGAAGATAAACGTTTCACGTGGAACAAATATATAAAAGAGACATACTGGTTTTTAAAGCTAAAGACTATATTAAGAACAATGAAGAGTTTTCAATATATAAAGACTCTTCTTCAGGGATTTTATGGACTGATGTTCCGGACCACCTTTCCCACAAAAGCTATTACGATCCTTTAAAATACACCCCCCATTCAGAGTCTAACAGCTTGTTCCAGAGGGTCTATAAAATTACTCAAAAACTCATGTTCTACTATAAGCGACTCCTTTTAGGAAGAGAGATTATAAACTCAAAACGAACACTTGATTTTGGCTCTGGAGATGGCGCGTTTTTTAAGTTCATGTCATCATCCTCGTTTAAAATAGACGCCCTCGACCCATTATTTAAGGCAATCCATATTGAACAAAAGAACTTTTACACAAAGATAGAGGAAGTGCCTGATAATCAATACGATATGGTGTTTATGTGGCATTCTCTTGAGCATGTTCAAGACCTTGTAAACACGATAAATGAAGTTTATAAAAAATTAACAGACAGCGGAACTCTTGTCGTTGCGGTTCCAAACCACAAATCTTTTGACGCATCGTGTTATAAAGAAAACTGGGCAGCTTTGGACGTTCCAAGGCATTTGTGGCATTTCTCAACTAATTCTATAAAAAAAATCATGTTTCAATCGGGGTTTAAAGCAAAACGCTCTTTCCCACTATTGTTTGATGCGCACTATATATCATATCTGTCAGCAAAAAACAATAAATCGTGCCTCCCTGTTTTATCAGGAATTTTCATTGGAGCTCTTTCTAATTTTATTGGCCTTTTTTCAGGAGAGTTTTCATCAGCTGCATATGTTTTTAAAAAAATAAGCTAGCCCTCTTTTAGGCTAAGCTGCTTTGTTATATTTAAACAAAAAGTTGAAAAGACAATTTTAGCATTCACGTTTCTTGTTATAGAATAACGAGCGTCTTCTATTAAATTTACAATGTTAACGATGTTTTTACTATGAATAAAAGGAGAAAGCTTGTTTATATCAAAGTCAGAGCTAGAGATAAAACTTGAAAGACTAGGGGCCCCATAACTAAGAAGAAGAGCCTCTCTTATAAGGTATAGACAATAGGATAAAAACTCTTTTTGCTCCTCTTTTTTTAGCTTTGCCATTTTATCAGACCACGCCATTAAACTAATAACAGCAGCTTTGTTTTTTTTTGCTTTAAAAGCTAAGCGAAGGCAATGAACAAAATCCTCTTCATGTTCAAACGAGTTGTCCCCTTCTTGAATATACCGAAGACACCTTCCCCAGCTTCCCATTGATGCAGAGGCAATTTTTTTTGCATCTAGATCGGGGTTTATTGCTTTAATTTTTTCCTCAATTAGTTCTGGCAGAGCTGGAGAGAGAGAGGAAATCTGACATCTTGATTTTATTGTAGGCAAGATTTCATTTATGTCCCTTGTTATAATAATAAAGTAACAATCAGCCGGGGGCTCTTCAAGAATCTTTAATAACTTATTCGCCGCTTGAGTAATCAATAATTCGCCCCCCCAGATAATAAAAACCTTCTTTTTCCCATAAAAGGATTTCAGTCTTGCAGATCTATACATAGACTCGACCTCTTTAACCCTAATAGACCCCTGAGACCCAGAAGAATTTGATGCTGACATCCAGCCAACTATATTAGGAAATTTATTATCGCTAATATAAGAGAGCCACTCTTTGTTTAACTCTGAAGCTACATCCTTTGAAGAAAAGAGAGGGAAGACAAAGTTTAAATCAGGATGATTTAACACATCTGAATTTTTAAGGCCCTTTTCTAAAAGAAGACGCTCAGAGATTGCAAGAGCAAAAAGAAGGCCGCCATACCCATCCTTATCAACAATTATTTTAGACTGGGGAAAGTTGTTTTTATATAAGGAGCTTTGAATCATTTGCTTTAAATATTCTTGTCCTAAAATTTCATCAAAAAACATACTCAAATATATATGATATTATATCTTTAACAACAAAAACAAAATATGTTTTTCTTAACTAATCAAAGTTTTAAAAACAAAAAGGCGATAATACGTGTTGATTTAAACGTACCACTAGACGCCTCCCTAAAGGTAACAGACGCAACCCGAATTATAGCATGCCGAGAAACAATTGATTATGTAATTAACAATGGCGGTACATGTATTTTAATGACCCACTTGGGAAGACCAAAAGGAAAAGAGAAAGCCCTTTCATTGTCTAACATTTTAACGGATATTTCACAAGGTTTACAAAGAAAAATAAGATTTGTAAATGATTGTGTTGGAGATAGTGTTGAGAAAGCGGTTTCAACATTAAAACCAGGCGAAGTTTTGCTATTAGAAAACTTAAGATTTTATAAAGAAGAGACTATCGGAGAAGAAGAGTTTGCAAAACAACTTGCAAAACTAGGAGATGTCTATATAAATGATGCGTTTGGAACATGTCACCGGGAACATGCATCAACATTTACAGTTGCTAAATTTTTTCCTGATAAAAGATATGCAGGAAAGCTATTGGAGAAGGAATTAAACGTTATCAGCAGGATATTAGAAAATGGACAAGCGCCAATTCTAGCTATTCTTGGAGGAGCAAAAGTTTCCTCGAAATTAAAGATTATTAATAATCTAATAGAGCGGGTAGACAAACTAATAATTGCAGGAGGGATGGCTTTCACTTTTATTAAGGCAAATGGAGGTGAAATAGGAGCCTCGCTTTATGAACCATCATTAATTGAAGAGGCGACAGCTATTTTAAACAAGGCGCAGCAACTACAGAAAGAAGTACACCTTCCATTAGATGTTTTATCAGGGAATGACTTTAACGAAAGTACAGAGGAAAAAGTTTTTGAAGTAAACAAAATAGAAGACGGATGGACGGGAATGGACATTTATTCAAAAACAATTTCAGTTTTTGAAAAGGTAATCATGTCAAGCAATACAATTTTTTGGAATGGACCCATGGGTGTTTTCGAGAAAGAAAAGTTTAGCCATGGAACAAAACAAATTTGTGAGATATTAAAAAAGGCAAAAGAAGAAGGTAAGTATGTAATTGTTGGAGGAGGAGATTCGATAGCTGCTTTAAAGAAGTTTGGAAAAGAATCGTGGGTTAACTATATTTCAACAGGAGGAGGAGCTATGTTAGAAAGCCTTGAAGGCAAAAAACTCCCAGGAGTAAAAGCATTGAATTAAAATGGCCGGAAAAAAAAGAATTAAAAGAGAGATAAACAGGTTAGGCCTTTTTATTGCGCTTAGCTTTGTAATAGCAGCATGTAATTCTTCCTCAACAACAACATATGTTCCAGAATCAAACGGAAAGATCAATAGCTTAACTGTTGTAATGGAGGAGCAATTGTGGGAAGGAAAACTGGGGGATCAGGCAAGAAGCGTTTTTATGGCTCCCTATGAAGGATTGCCTTTTGATGAGCCAAAATATGACGCATATAATATACCCCCAAAAGCATTTAGCGGTTTTGCCAGAAATGGCAGAAACGTCATAATTTTTTTAAAAGACACGATAGACAAAATCGATCTTGTTAAAAACCTTTGGGCAAAACCTCAAGTAGTTGCTTTAATATCCGGAGTAGATCAAGAGGCTATGAGTTTTTATCTTGAAGAAAACAAAGCTCTAATATTAAGAACATTTGCCGAAAATGAAAGAAAAGAAAAAGCAAGAAGAATTTCCAAGTCTCTTAATAAAGAAAAAGAGCTTGTAAACAGGTTTGGGTTAACTTTAAAGTACCCGACAGCTTAC
>Ga0208060_1000662_pt1 | contig 9866 bp, 5 predicted proteins | sample DeeseametaMP0901_FD_184200 | JGI IMG/M metagenome (GOLD analysis project Ga0208060, IMG submission 184200) | Marine microbial communities from the Deep Indian Ocean - MP0901 (SPAdes) | ecosystem: Environmental > Aquatic > Marine > Oceanic | place: East of Durban, South Africa, South Indian Ocean... | reverse complement strand
GGTATTCGTTTAAAGACACGAGCTTTAGCCATCATTATTGATTATGCCTTTGTGGACTTCGGTATACTCAAACTCTCTCATCAAGTTGGACTGGGGTTGGAATTCTAATTTGTGATGGGTGTCAACAGTTGATACAAAGATAACCCAGTAGATTCTCTTTAAACATATTCATATAAATTCAATAAGTAACATCAGGAAATAATACGTTACTCTAATATATTCTCGATGTGGTTCTCGGGAAAATTAATTATTATACGTAAATTTCTACACTTTGATAAAAGATAAAACAGGAAGGAAACTCATGAAGTTAACAAAATATATTTCTTTAATCATTTTGTCATTCACCCTTGCTTGGGGTCATAATGTGACAAAAATGAAGAGTCAGCAAATATTAATATCCAACATTGATAGTCAAAATGAAAATATAACACAATTTGCTCGATCAATGGATAGCCGAACGGATACAGTAACCATCTTTTTTGATGATATGGAAGGCGGTACTGACGATTGGACATTTGAAACAGGTTGGGGAGAAACATCCACCAGTTACAGTAGCCCCTCCACGAGTTTGAATATAGATGATGATAATTATGATACTGAAAGTGCTATAATATCACCTGTAATTACATTACCTGAAGTGGCTGAAAATGAACTGATCAAATTCAATTTTGACTTATGGTGCGATTTCCCAGACTCAGATGGTGATGGAGATAATTATCTTGAAGATTACTATCGGGTTGAAGTTGCTAATCTTAATAATTCACCTACTTATTTTCATACGTCTTCTAATGATGCTTATAGCGGTAATTCCTGGTGGTGTGCAGATCAAAATGTTGGCGGTTATAGTGATGCTTGGCTACAATTTTTAGATACGCCTTCAATTTCTATTCCTGCAGGTGGTGGTTCTTTATCCGCTCAATTAAAATGGGGTATTGAAGCATACGCTGGAGCTACAGTTGCAGGTACGTGTACCAACGGCTGGGATGCAGCAAATGTACGAATTTCGACGAATGGTGGCTCAACATGGGAATTATTGACAGGCGATGATGCCTATGATTTCACTGATGGTTATGGCTGGATATATAATGATGAGACATATTATGATTGTCAGGATTTGGCTGCAGGATGGGGCAATGTAGTCGACTGGCATTTAGTCACATTCGATCTGAATACCTATGCAGGTCTAGATGTTATAATCCGCTTTGGTTTTGGCTCTGATCCGGCATGGAGCACCGCTGATGAACCAGCCATAGATGGTTTTCGCATTGATGATGTTTCAGTAACAGATGCCAGTGGCAATGTTCTTTTTACTGATAATGCGGATGATCAAGTACTCATGACCCCAACAAATGGATTTGACGTGCAGTGGGATATTGTTTTTTATGATTATGGCGATGATTCACGTCCTGGTGGTGCCAATGTTGGCTGGCAGACTTATATGCCCGGAGATCCGTTTAATAATAATATTCAACTTGATTTAACACCTCATGCAGGTGATGATGTGCAATTTCGGATTATGGCTCGAATTGATGATAATGATGATGGTGGAAATGGCAGTGGTTTATTCATTGATGATTTTCATGTATGGTCCGTTTTATTTGAAGAATCAATACCTGAAGTCACAAATCTTAATGTTGAGCCCGGAGATACGGAGATGCATTTAACATGGGATGCATTGAATACGGACTTTGAAGGAGAAATTGCTTACGATAATGATAATTTTACAGGGTATGCAATTGGTGGCGTTGCCGGATGGGCTGGCTCATATTTTGATATGCCTTTTGGAGTGAATAGTGTTACGGTGAATTCGGTAAAGGTATTTGCTAATGATAATTACACAATAGATATTGCTGGTTTTTCGATTTCAGCGGGTGCTCCAAACAGCACACCTGATTTTACGACTTCACAGAGCATTGTTGCTGGATCTTGGAATGAATTTACTGTAAACGGCTGGACATTTGATGGTGACTTTGTAATCGCTACGTCTATTGCTGACGGTATTTATATGGCTTTAGATAATTCAGCTGTCCCCAGCGGACATGCTTGGATTAATACCGGTGGTGTATGGCAAGAGTATAATGGAAGCGCAGATTTGGATGATGGAGAATGGATGATCCGTGCCAATGTAACTGTTGAAGGTGATGGTAATTACACATTTAATGTTTACCGCAGTTCTGCCGGATCTGATTTTTCGCTCATGTTTAATGGTCAAGGAATTGAAACAGCAGAATATATAGATATTCTTGTAATGAACGATACAGAGTACTGTTATAAAGTAACGGCATTATATGATGGCAATGAAGGTCCTGAATCCAGCGCTGCTTGCGGCACTCCCGAAGCCCAAACTATACACGAAATTGCATATGATGATGGAGGTGCTGAAACAAGTACAAATGTTGGCAGTGGGAATTATATGGCTGTAAAAGTGACACCCGTTAATTATCCATCTGAACTAAAACGAGTTAAGTTTTATGTACCGACAGGTTCCCCTGGAATTTGTGCTGTACGTGTGTGGGATAACGACGGAACTGATGGGCTCCCAGGTACAGAATGGACGCCTTCTGGAGGCGTGATTATGCAGCTTGCTCAAGGTTGGAATGTGAAGGATGTATCTATTTTAAATATTCAAATCTTTTCTGGAGATTTTTATGTTGGTTGGGAAGAAACATCTAATTCACCTCCCATTGGTATTGACCTTACTGACCCGGATTTTCGCAGTTATATAAACGTTGATGGCTCACCTCCGGTTGGAACGAATGGAGTATGGGCTGCATTATTTTTGGACGGTGATTTTATGGTTCGCGTAGATGTGGATTCAGGTGTATTGGCAATTGATGATGACTTATATGATGTGGTTCCGGAAAAATTCACGTTACGTCAGAATTATCCCAATCCGTTTAACCCGGTAACGAATATTGATTTGGAATTGCCGGAATTTGCCAAAACACATTTGGCTATATTTGACATTACCGGACGTGAAGTCATAACACTTATCAATAATGAAAACCTGAATGCAGGTCATTATCGTTACCAAGTGAATGCTAACGGTTTACCTTCAGGAATGTATTTTTACAGAATGGTGGCTATATCTACTTCGGGCAATAAATACACAGATACAAAAAAACTGGTCTTACTTAAATAGACTCTCAATCAAGGGCGTCCTTTTGGACGCCCTTTTTAATAAATACATATAAATGAAAAATAGTTACAAAAAATTAATCCTTTTCAGTTTCCCATGGATGCTGTGTGCAAATTCTATTACCATTACTCCAGATACACTTACTGCTTCAATTCAATATGGAGAAATAACAACGGAAACTATTACAATTACCAATAGCAATAATTTCCCAGTGAATTTGGACATTAGTATTCTAGAGCAGTCACCTCCCAATCCTGCGCCATTATTTGATACAGACCGTTTTGAACCTGACAATGAAAATTATCGCCAAGAAATGGTAACAGATATTCAGTATCTGGATGAATATGGAAATTGGGTAGATGGTATTCGTTGTGGAACAGCGCCAACTCAAGAAGGTATTTTATCATTTGTGCAGAGTGCAATTGAAAATAATAATAACCAAAATCGATCGAGTCGAAATTTGGTAAATATCCAAGTGGCATGGCATGTGTTATACGCAAGCAATGGTGCTGGGAATATTTCCAATGATATGATTATGGGCCAAATTGATGTCTTTAATGATGCCTATGCACCGTATGATATATTCTTTACGCTTGTGAGTGTGGATTATACGATGAATGATAATTGGTATAACGATATGGATCAATATGAGAGCACGTATAAACAGCAATTATATATTGACCCGATTCATCATTTGAATATTTATTCGGGCAATATGCCGGGATTGCTAGGTTGGTCATACCTGCCGTATCAATGGGCTGAAGGCAGTTACATGCATGGAGTGTGTATACTTCATTCATCATTGCCTGGTGGAACATCGTATCCTTATAATGCCGGCGATTCAGCTACCCACGAAGTGGGTCATTACTTGGGCTTGGATCATACCTTCAGGAACGGCTGCAGTGTAAATAACGATTATGTGGATGATACGCCTCAGGAAAATGATGGCAATAATATTTACAGCTGTAACAATACAGATACCTGTCCTAACGATCCTGGCATGGATCCAGTTCATAATTATATGACTTACACCGATGATGCCTGTTTAAATCAATTTTCAAATGGACAAGGTGAACGAATGGAAGATATGATTGCTACCTACCGTCCTGGTTTGTTAGAGAATCCTGTATCGCCGGGGTGGATTTATACTACAGTTAATGTCATTCAAGTTCCTGCAAACGGATCGGTCGATTTCGATATTACGTTTGATGGCACTACCTTGGTCGGTGGCGATTATGCAGCAAATATTTATTTTGAAGAATCGACTCTGGATACGACTGTATTACTACCATCATTTTTGAACATCATGGGAATAACCAACTTGGAATTGAGTTTTGAGTCCATAATAGATTCATTGTACCCTAATGAATTTTCTAACAATTTTTTGGAAATGACATATTCAGGTTCCGATCCTTTATTGTATCAATTTGATAGTGAAATTGATTGGGTAACAATTCTTGGTGGAGATGGCAGTTTGGAGAATGGAGAGCCTCAATTCATTACGTTCAATTTCAATAGTTTGTTCATGGCTCCCGGGGAATATGAAGGCGATGTTATTTTGAACACAAATATGGGATCATTACCCATTCCTCTATTGATGGTAATCATGGAACCATTAGGAGTTGCTGATGGTGTTGTTCCTATGAAATTTGCTGTAAGTGATAATTATCCTAACCCTTTCAATCCATCCACTCGAATTACAATTTCAATTCCAGATCGTTCGAAGGTTTCCGCAATAGTGTTTGATTTGAGTGGATGTAAAATTGTTACATTGCTCAATTCTACACTTGAAACAGGTGTGTATGATTTAACATGGCTAGGGAAAAATGATTTGGGCAATCCTGTTTCAGCTGGCGTATATATTTTGCGAGTAGATGCTGGAAAATTTCACAATAACCAAAAAATGATTTACTTAAAGTAATTAAATAATATGAAAAAAATATTTATATACTTATTAATTGTATTCGCAGGCTTTGTCTTTGCGGATGATATTGAAGTTTCCCAAGATACATTATTGCAAAACTTGATTTATGGTGAAACAGCTGATCGTATTTTAACCTTCACAAATAATACATCTAATGATGTGGATTTAACGATTACCTTGGTAGACCAAACATGGATTCCACTCGTGGGGCGATTTTCAGTTCCAGAAGATATTCAACTCCCTGATGTAGCGATTGAATTTGGATTGGGTAATGATTTGATTTGTGGTACGCCTGATCCGAATCCGGAAGATTTGTTGGTCACAATCGATCAAGTTGAACGTTGGTTAGAAAGGCAAGGACGCAGTTCCCGCAATATTGTTAATGTAAAAATTGCCTGGCATGTGATACATCAAGACAACAGTGTTGGTAATTTGTCTGACCAGCAAATAGCACAACAGGTAACGAGGCTTAATAATGCCTTTGCCTATCATGAATTTATCTTTACGTTGGATATCATTGACCGAACTGTAAACAATGACTGGTTTAATGATATGTATGATACATATGATGCTGTAGCAAAACAGGCTCTGAATATTGATTCGTTTCATTATTTAAATGTTTATACTTCAAATATTTTTATTGATGGAGTAGCCGGCTATGCTTATATGCCTAATTCATGGTCAGAAAACAGTTATATGCATGGTGTCGTTTTAGATTATCGAACGTTACCCTATGCTGCTGGATATGATGGTGATGTCGCTACCCACGAAGTGGGACATTATCTTGGACTCCATCATACGTTTTATAATAATTGCACGACAGGAAACGATGGTGTTGATGATACTCCGGCTCAACATGAAGACTATTTGTGGCAATGTAGTAACAGCTTAGATAGCTGCCCAACATTACCTGGAAATGACCCTGTTCATAATTATATGACCTATACCAGTAATTACTGTCAATGGGAATTTACATCTGGACAGAAAGACAGGATGCATGCTATGGTGGCTACTTACAGACCGCATTTATTGGAAAATCCCGTTGCTCCGTTGTGGATGACTTCTGCAAATGAAACAATTACTGTTCCCGCAAATGGGACGGCTGATTTAACACTTACTTTTGATGCTACTGGTACTTACGGCGGTACATATTATGGCGATGCCATTTTTACTGCAGATAACCCTGATACTTCAATCATTATTTCATCAACATTGAATATTACCGGCTTTCCTGAAATTGGTTTAAATGTGACAACTCTTACATTTGACGATACATATATCAATGACACCTCATCCGTTTTATTAGAAATAACAAATGTTGGTTCGGATGATTTAGAAATCAGCAGCTTTGATTTTGATAATGATTATTTCTTTACGAATGAATCTGATCTAGAACTAAATCCAGGTGAATCTACAGAAATAACATTATTATTTATCCCAGACACAGTTGGTCAATTTAGTGGCTCCCTGACAATTAACTCAAATGACAACAATGATCCAATGATTGATATCTCTTTAAATGGTACCGGAGAAGTATCCCCTTTATTATTGTCATTTTCTTCACTTTCAGATACACTAGATGCGAATGCTGTATCTTCACATGTGTTATCTCTAACTAATTCAAGCAATGAAACAATAGATTATACACTTAGTCATGATATCGATTGGTTAACAATTAATAATGAAAGTGGGTCTATATCAACCAATTCAAATGCGTTGGTTCAGTTCAATATCAGCACTCTGTTTATGAATTATGGTGAATACACCGGGACAGTGTATGTTGCAACAAACGTTGGACAGTTTGATATTGACGTTAATATTCATGTAGCTGCATTGGCTATTGGGGATGACATAAATGGTATACCGCTATCATTTAAGGTTCATAAAAATTTCCCCAATCCGTTTAATCCAATGACTAAAGTACAAATTGATATTCCCGAAAAAGGGCATTTGCAAGTAGTAGTTCATGATATATACGGTCGATTGATATCAACATTAATGGATTCAGATGTTGAGCCGGGATTTAGCCGTGTAATATGGAATGGAAAAAATAGATTAGGTGTTAGGGTTGCTTCGGGCGTATATATAATAAGTGCACGCTTAAACAACCAGCAATATTCACAAAAGATGTTATTGGTGAAATAAAGCTTTTACCGTAACTTTCCCCGTAGGAGAGAAAATGAAAAGATTAGTAATATTATTTGCACTTTTTGTTGGATTTGCCCAAGCATTGGATTGCCCGGCAGATTCTTCATATCACACAGACAATCGAACCCTTCTGCCTGATGGGACTCCAAACCCCAATTATGGACAGATGATTGCCACAGGCCTTTGTGCGTGTATTGGTTTTGAAGTAACTCTTTCGGGTTCGTCTGATGATTCAACAGTGACACTTATTTTCAAAATGGTGGATAATGAAGCTATCCGAGGTATACAATTAGATGTTTATCATGATGCCGGCTCTGATCTTGTTTATGGAGACGAAGGTGTTGTATATAAAGGTGAAAAACTTGAAAATGTGTTTGATGAATACGGTGACCCTGTTACTAGTTCAAATGCCATGCAGTTATTGAGCAATGAAATTAATGACCATGTTAAAGTGATGGCATATAGTACAAACCGAACCCAGACAGCTGGCGATGGTGTAGAAGGTACTTTGTTTCAAATTACGTATAAAGCACCCAATGGCCATGAAGGCCTTCCAGCGACGATTACGTTCTGGCTGGATGGCGTAAGGCTACCAGGTACATCCATGGCGCCGGATTTATTGGATGTCTCATGCAGTTATCCTGATGTAAATAATGCTGTAACCTTTAATACATCTGAAATGGGTATTGGGGATGATCCGTTACCAACGGCTTTCAGCTTGGCTCAAAATTATCCAAATCCATTCAATCCCACGACTCGCATATCATTTGACTTACCGGAACAAGCACTTACAAAATTGGTTGTGTATAATATATTAGGTCAACAAGTGAGTGTACTTACGAATAGACATATGAGCGCAGGGCATCATGTGTTTGATTGGAATGGACAGGATGCCAGTGGAAATTCGGTTGCATCAGGTGTTTATTTTTATGAGCTTCGAGCCGGTGATTTTGTTGCTAAGAAAAAGATGCTTTTGCTGCGCTAATTCAGTTTATTATAACAAAATTCTTTCTAAATTCCCCTGTCCTTGAGATCAGGGGAATTTTTTTTATGCGAATAAAAAACATATTATTATTTGGATTAATTGTCTCCTCATTAGTGAGTCAGGACCAATATCGATCGGTCCGGCAAGCACAGGATGATTGGGGAGATTACACCAAATTTCAAAAACATGAACTGCTCTCATTTTGTGATTTCCTTATTAATGAAGGTTTTCATGAACGAGCGTTGTTAAGTCTCTTCCAGTATTTATACCGCTATCCCGGTGATAGCCTTGAAACAGCTGTTTATTATTATATAGCTCAAAGTTATGAATATTCAGAAAATTATGATTTAGCTGAACTTTATTATACGCGGACGCAGGAAATGTCCGACAGTACTGACATGGTCTTTCGAGCATCTGAATATCGGAAAATGTATTTATTGTTAGAAGCAGGTGAATATGATCAGATATTTGAAAAAACAAAATTATCTGAAGATCCCTACTACCTGACATTTCGAGGATATGCATATTTTTATAAACTGCAATGGATTGAAGCGCGTCAATCCTTTTTAGCAGCAGAAGAACAATTTGACCATCCGTATTATTCAAAACGGCTGGCAGCCATGTTCAAGGCTATCGATGCTTCAGCTAATGTACCATTAAGAAACAAATGGTTATCATTGGCTGCGTCATTTGTTCCAGGGGGAGGGCATGCATATTTAGAACAGTGGGAATCCGCGGGTGGTATGCTGGTGTCGATGATGCTTATTTCATCCATGATTTCAAATGCGACTCTCACACAATCAGGGAAGCTGTCATTTGATCAATCAAAACAAAGTGTAGTCCCATTGTCAAGTGGTATTAAAACAGAGAACGATGTGTTTACTACTCAAAGGGGCTATAATTATCCAGGCAGCATAAAATTATCAACTAAAAATGCAAAAATATTAATTCCACCTGCGATGATAGGAGTGGGGTTGTACATTGGAGGGATTTGGAAAACATGGTTAGATGTTGATGAGGCCAATCGTGCACGTGTGGAACGTTTTGTTGGAAATGTGACTTATAAAATAACCATTGACATCTTTTTAGACTATCCGGAACCAGAGCTAATTAATCAGTAAAAAAGTCAATAAACTTGAGATATAGGTATTGACTTGTGATAATTAGTTACTGTAATTTTGCGGGCTTTGCGCAGCTTGTGTAAAGCACTTTTGTTTTTTGAAAATTAGGTATGCGTGACTTGTCAGTGAATTTGAGAATTAAAACGATAGAACAGAATCAAACATACAATGGAGAGTTTGATCCTGGCTCAGGACGAACGCTGGCGGCGTGCTTAACACATGCAAGTCAAGGAGAAAATTTTCTTCGGAAAATGAGTAAACTGGCGAACGGGTGAGTAACACGTAGGCAACCTGCCCTAGAGATTGGGATAACTTCGGGAAACCGGAGCTAATACCGGATAATGCAGCGGGTCCTTCGGGACATTGTTGTTAAAGCTGGCTTCGGCTAGTACTTTAGGATGGGCCTGCGTCCGATTAGCTTGTTGGTAGGGTAACGGCCTACCAAGGCGATGATCGGTAGCTGGTCTGAGAGGATGATCAGCCACACTGGGATTGAGATACGGCCCAGACTCCTACGGGAGGCAGCAGTGGGGAATTTTGCGCAATGGG
>Ga0208060_1000642_pt1 | contig 10109 bp, 7 predicted proteins | sample DeeseametaMP0901_FD_184200 | JGI IMG/M metagenome (GOLD analysis project Ga0208060, IMG submission 184200) | Marine microbial communities from the Deep Indian Ocean - MP0901 (SPAdes) | ecosystem: Environmental > Aquatic > Marine > Oceanic | place: East of Durban, South Africa, South Indian Ocean... | reverse complement strand
TTTTACCCCTTCTTTATGAAAATGCTCAAATGTTTTAGCAATACGCTGCGGACTTTTTATTAATGCTGTTTCTGTTAATTCTACTTTTATGGCTGCGGGGTCTATTTGATACTTATCAAGTAAGCTCATTACTTTGGAAAACACATCCCCTTCAATAATTTGTACCGGCGAAATATTCAATGAAATAGTTATATCATTCATACCTATTTTTCTCATTTGGCTTAAATCGCTTAGGGTTTGCTTAAAAATCCAATCACCTAAATCTAAAATCATACCTGACTGTTCTACATGCGGAATAAATTCATCTGGGCCAACAACACCATAGCGTGAAGATTCGCAGCGCACTAATGATTCAAAGCCAACTAATTGCCCACTTGTTAAAGATACAAGCGGCTGGTACACCATATTAAAACAATGGTTTTTCATTGCATGAACCATAATTTGCTCAAGTTCATGCCAGCGTGCAATGTTGACCGTATTGATAGGCTCTAAACTTTTAAAAGCATTCATAAATTTCTCCACAAATAAGGGCTCACCGTAAGCTTGTTACATAAATTGCAAATTACAGACCAAAACGAGCCGTCAAAAACAAAAAATAAATACATAAAATTCAATTAGTTAAAGTCGGGTTGTTAGTCTAAAATTATTGATATATATATTTGCATTTTGCAAATCACACTGACACGCAAGCTGATTTAAAGTGGGAGCGGGAGTAAGCGATGGTTTGGGTATAAAGTGGCTTTAAAAATAAAAAGGCTGACCTAATTGCTTAGAGTCAGCCGAAATAAATACTAAAGGAGAAGTATTGTTTAGTTGTTTAAACCTTGTGTGCCTGATTGGGCAGATTGCTCATCTATGTTTTGAGCGTAGTTTAATGTGTTGCTTTCAATAGTGGCATTATCTAAATCACTATTGCTAAATTTATTGGTGAACATCTCGATATTACCTTTATTAACAGGTTCAATAGTAACGGTGCCTCGCAGTGCTGTTGCACCAACAATAACAGCTGCAACAATAATAATAGACAGCACCATTAACTCTGGAGTAAGAACAAAAGACATTTTTTTTGGTTGCTGTTTAACTTTAGTATTAGTTTGCATAATGGACACCCTTAAAATTTATTTAACTACTTAGCAAATTTATATCAATGATAACTTCGCTCTACTTGGTGTTTATATTGCGAAAGCCATGCCAAAATAAATTTAATGATGATAAAAAATTTAAGTCTTTATAAATCAATGGGTAAATTAATTACTTTGATAGGGATAATAAAAAATAGCTGAGCGGATATTTGCATTATGAGATTCAATTTCATTTTGATTTGCAAAATGCAAACCAATTTAAAAATAATTATTAAGAACCAACCTACACAACCCAATCAATTAAAAAGGATTAGTATTTCAGCATTATTTACAGTTTTGCTTAATACATTAAGGCTTTTTAGGCAGTAAAAGTAATTGACTACGCATTACTCAATTGCCATCGCTTTTTTTTGAGAAAACAGTCAATTTTAACCTTTTGAGGTTAAATTTTTGCTAAACCCACTATTTATGTTTGTTTACTTAACAACTAAAAACTTTAATCATAAATACCTTAAGGCCATCTATAACTATTAACCTAAAAGCACGGTTGCATTGCTTGTTACTTTAATAACGACCAAATTTCGTTAATGCGCTCTAACTTAGAGTGTTTAGCGTCATTAAGTTTTGGTAAGTATTGATTTAAGAGCAAATTGAGTTTTTCGCTAATAATTGGTTTAGCTAAATAGTCATTCATTCCTGCTTTAATAAAACGCTCTTTATCGCCATGAATCGCATTCGCTGTTAACGCTATAATAGGGGTGACAATAGCTAACTCTCTGATTTTTTTAGTGGCAGAAATACCGTCTAAAATTGGCATTTGAATATCCATAAATATTAAATCTATTGTTTGCGTTTTAACTTTTTCAATCGCCTCTTGCCCATTACTGGCTATTTTAACTAAGCACCCTTGCTGCTCTAAAAATTGCTGAATCACAATTTGGTTATTTTTATTGTCTTCAACCACGAGTACGTGCGTACCTTTAAATGTCTGAGCATTAATAGTGGCTGTGTTTAGTGTGGTTTCTTTTTTATTAGTAAAAATAATATCAAGATGAAAAAGCTCTTCCTCAAGCGCAGCAATCGCTCTGGGCAAATGCGAAGGCTTAAAAGGCCCATTAAACATCAACATACCAGAGCTCGGCGCCTCTGTTTTTTGGTTTTTACCCAGTAGGTCTATGAGTAATAAACACGGTTTATTTAGGCTCTTGTAACTTTTTAAAAATTGTTGCGCTGCGTCTAAATCGGCTTTATTAGTGGTAACAATAGCGTCGGGCGTATCGATACTGTCTAGCTTTTCGATGTTTTCAAGGCGTGAAAAATCTATCGAATGGCGAGTAAGCATATGCTCTACCGCCTTGTTTAGTGACAAGTTTTTACTTATCACACACACATAGGGCTTTTTGGCTCTGGCAGAAAAGCCTTCTCTTTGCACCTGCTCGCTTGTATCTATTAATAAAGGGTAATTCACAATAAACTCACTCCCTTTACCAAACTGCGAGTTAACAGTAATGCTGCCCCCTGCAGCATCACATATTTGCTTACATATGGCTAAACCTAATCCACTGCCGCCATATTCCCGAGTGATAGAGTTATCCGATTGTATAAACGGCTTAAACATACTCTCGAGCTTATTTTGCGCAATCCCTATTCCTGTATCTTTAAAGCTAAGCTGCAACGTAAATTTATTATTTTCAAACTCAACACACCGTGCTGTCACTATAAGTGAACCATTTTGAGTAAACTTAATGGCATTTGAGAGTAAATTTATTGCAATTTGCCTTATACGACCATGATCGCCCACCACCTGCGCAGGAACATCAGGGTGCAGATCAAAAATAAGTTCGAGGCCTTTTTGCACGGCGCTTTCACTTACAATATCAATAGCCTCTTCTAAGCAAATATCGAGGCTAAATGGCTGATTATCTATTGAGATTGCTTGCGCTTCAAAGCGTGAGTAGGTCAGCACGTCATCTAAAATACTCAATAATGCATCTGAACTTGTTTTAATCATTTGGGTGTAACGTTTTTGATCTGTTGTAAGCCCAGTGTCGTGTAAGATATCTGCACAGCCAATCACTGCATTTAAAGGTGTGCGTATTTCATGGCTTATATTGGCCATAAAGCGACTTTTAGACTCAGCCAGCGATTCAGCCTGGTGCTTAGCATCTAAGAGTATTTGTTCAGCTATCACACGTTCTTGAATATCAACCACGGTCGCCGCTATAGACGTTAAGTGTGTGCCATTAAATGAGGTAATTGGTGTGAGGGTCATTTCAACCCAATTTGGCTCATTAAGCGCGTTGGTTAACCTAATATCCAAACGTTTAACTTCTCGGTTGCCACTACTGTAGCCTGTAAGAGCTGTGTTTAGCTTTTCCACATCCTCACCCATTACAAAATTAGCAATGGGTAAGCCAAGGTGTTTATTTATGTCTATTTGGAAAAAATTTTGCCATGCTTTGTTCATAAACAATAAACCGCCCTGCACATCTAACCTCAATACAATATCAGGGATGTTATCGACCACAGAGTGGTAGTTATATTCTATTTCAGCCATGGCTTGTTCAGCTTTTACACGCTGGGTAATGTTGGTTTCTATGGCTATAAAATGCTTAACATTACCGTCATCATCTTTTACGGGGGTGGCATCAATAGCAACCCAGTATTCGTTTTTATTTTTATCATAATTAACGGTTTCTATTTGAAAAGGCTCGGCATTTTTAATCGCTTTAGCCATTAACTGGCGCGACTCTAGGCTTGTTTTAGGCCCTTGCAACAGTTTGCCAGGGCTAAGCCCGATGACTTCTTCACATTTATAACTAGTAAGCGTTTCAAAGCTTTTATTAACCCATTCTATTTTGCCAAATCGGTCGGTAATTATAACTAAATTATTGGTGTGGCTTGCCACTAAAGAAAGTCGCTTAGCGTACTCTTGTTGCTGGGTGAGTAAGTATTGGTAATCTTTATGTCGTTGAATGTCGTGTAACGAGCCAATAAACCCGCCGCTATCGTCGCAGGCCAAGCGCATTTCAAACCAGTTAGTAAGGCCGTCATTATTTTTTACTTGCAGCTCTATACTGGCACTAAAAACGCCTTCAAAAATAGACTCAATATACGCTGACAGCTTTAACGAGTCTTTGGTCTCTAACAGCGATGTGATTTTTTTACCTATGAGCATGGCCGGCGTAAAACCCAACTTATTAAGCCATGCTTCGTTCACGTAGCTAAACACTAAATGTTTATCACATTCAAATACACACTCATCAAGTAAGGCAAGTAACTTAGTTTGCCTGCGGGTGTTTGCAGAAAGCTGCTCTATTAGCGCGTAATGAACTTGTACTTGTAGCTCGTCTTTTTCTTCCATATGCGCCTCATTCATTTACTAATTCTGTATGGCTGCACACCTTGGCATAAAGCGGAAAAACCTCTTCACAGTAAAATGATTGCTCAAACGGCGTTCTGCTTGATGTACAGTCATTAAGTACCGTCACATTAAAGCCAAGCTCTACCGCAGAGCGCGCCGTAGAGTCAATGCAAATAGAGGTCACCGTGCCTGCTAAAACAATGTTAGTGATGCCATTTTTATTAAGCACATTTGCAAGCTCTGTATGAGTAAACGCATTTAACCCGCGTTTACCGGGTATTTGCATAATACGTTTGCCATATTTATCAAACTCTTTAATGCCTTGAGCACCATAAGAGTCGGCTTTAAAAGCCCCTACTTCGGCAATCACTTTTAAAATACCAATTGGGTTTTTAAGCTCGCTATAATCTTGTGTAAAGTGAATAGGCGTACTGAGCACTAATGCAAATTTATCTATGTATTTGTCTAGCAGCGCTAACGTGTTATTTACCACGCCGGTTACTCTTGATGACTCTTCAACCACTTGGTATAAAATGCCATCAGGCGAAAAGTAATCATTTTGAAAACCAATGAGCAGCAAAGCTGTTTTTGATAAATCGTTCATAACGTCCTCCTAAACGGGCCTTTAGGCAGCTTGCCAAGGCTTAATAAACTCTTCTAATACAGCTTTTGTTACCGGTTTTTGAAGATAGTGCGTCACCCCTTTTTCGAACAACTGAGCAATTTGTTGCTCCTCAGTAATGCCCGTTAAAATAACTTTTGGCGTGTTATCGTTTGGGGTGTTTTGTTTAATGAGCTGCTGAGCCACATCACTGCCAAACATACCTGGCATACGCTCATCTAACAGCAGTAAATCGAAAGGTTCTTGCTGGGCAATAAGTAAGGCACTTGAGCCATTTTCTGCACAGGTTACTGCGCAGCCAAGCATTTCAAGCATGACTTTGGTCGCAACTTGGCTTGGCAAGCTGTCATCAGCAACCAATACAGATAATTTGCTGTGGGTATTTAAATTATTAACCGCATTTACTAAGTCAGTATCAAAAAACGGCCACGCCAATACAGGTTGAGAAATAGCGTGATGGCTTTGCAGCTCACTGAGCGCATCAAATGCGCAAATTTTTATACTCTGAGACGCCCCATTATTTAAAAAGTTACTCGCAAGTTGCTCTGCAGATAGGTGACGCGAATCTTCAATTTTTAAAGCGTTGGTGTGGTTGCTGTCGGCGAGTTTTAAACCATAGTTTTGCGCACTTAAATTAACTAGGTAATGAATGCTTTGCTCTAAGTCGTCTTTACTATTGGCTGCGCTAATAAACTCTTTGTTTGTATCTACCGATGAAATTGGCTCACGGGTTGCAAGTAAACCGTGTATATCAATGGTGTGCATTTGAGGATTCGAATCTACCCAGTAATTTAAATTAATACCCTGTAAATTGGCCTCTACTGTTAGCACAAAATGGCTTTTAGCGGCTTTTAGCGAAGGTAAAATAAACGCTTCACACTGGATAATCATTTGCTCAGGAGACACCTGTAAACAAATATAATTACACTGTAATTTGTTGATGAGTGTAATTGCCACATTTGTGTTGTCTGCTTTGCAAAAGCGCGCAATTACCCCTTGAATAATTTCTAAAACATGGCTGTTATTACTCATCATCGTTCCTAATAAGAATGGCTCTGTAGTTAAATATCAATTTACATGCCACTTGCAGCGTCTTTACTAATACGATGAATTCATTAGATTTAAAAATTACACATCCTTTGCATAAATGCGCTTTTGCAAATTGCAATTCAAAATGCATGGCAAATGAGTAATTAAGTGAGTTAACAGTAAAACAGAATTAACCAATCGATTTTTTGCGCTTTAAATTATTAATTAATCGTTTAATATGAACCCAACTAAATTGAGGAGAGTATTATGCTTACAGTAATTTTTGGCCGCGAAGGCTGCCCATTTTGTGTACGTGCTAAAGATGTTGCCGAGCAACTATCAAATGAGCGTGATGATTTTAAGTTTCGTTACATCGATATTATCAAAGAAGGCATTAGCAAAGCGGATTTAGAAAAGTCTGCAGGAAAACCATGCCCAACTGTGCCACAAATTTTTGTAGATCAAACTCACATTGGTGGATTTACTGAATTTGAAGCTTACGCAAAAGAAAATCTAGGCCTATATAAATAACACTTTGTATATAGCTTGTTAACCAGTTTAAAAAATCAAATATTTAAACTGGTTAAATTTCGACCAACATCAACCACATACAAATTAGTTGTAATTTATACAAGCAATTGCCTCGTATTTCCTATACAATGCGCGCCTCTTTAAATTCGTTGAGGCGTATTAATGTCAGAACCAGTCACGTTTGAATCTCTAAATCTTTCTCCTGCAATTTTAAAGGCAGTTGAAGAGTTGGGTTACAAGACACCATCTGAAATCCAAGCTCAATGTATACCGTTATTGCTAGAAAGAAAGGACGTACTGGGACTAGCACAAACGGGTACAGGTAAAACTGCAGCATTTGCACTGCCGTTACTAAACAATATTGACCCGTCTGTGAAACAGCCACAGATCCTTGTACTCACACCAACACGTGAGCTTGCGATCCAAGTTGCTGAGGCATTTGAACAATATGCAAAAGGTACTCGTGGTGTTGAAGTATTAGCACTGTACGGTGGCCAAAGCTACAGCATTCAATTAAGCGCACTTCGTCGTGGCGCACAAATTATTGTTGCTACTCCGGGTCGATTAATCGATCACATAAACCGTGGCACTATCAAGTTTGATGCTTTACAAGCACTTGTACTTGATGAAGCCGATGAAATGTTACGTATGGGCTTTATCGATGATGTTGAAAACATCATGGAAAAAACACCGCGCGAAAAGCAAACATGTCTTTTCTCTGCGACCATGCCTAAGCAAATTCAAAACATCAGCAGCAAATATATGAATAACCCTGAACAGGTTCATATATCTGCGCGTAACTCAACTGTATCATCTGTTGAGCAAGTGTTTTGGAATGCACACGTACATAAAAACAAAGCCATTGTTCGTTTCTTAGAAGCAGAGCAATACGAAGGTGCTATTGTTTTCGTACGTACACGTAACGACACTGTGCAACTTGCTGAGTTACTAGAGCGCGAAGGTTTCTCTGCTGCGCCACTTAATGGTGACATGAACCAGCAAGCACGTGAACGCACGGTAGATCGCTTAAAAAGCGGTATGCTAAACGTTGTTATTGCAACAGACGTAGCAGCACGTGGTCTTGATGTAGACCGTTTAAGCTTAGTTATCAACTACGATATTCCACAAGACTCAGAAGCCTACGTTCACCGTATCGGCCGAACAGGTCGTGCTGGTCGTACTGGTAAAGCAATTTTATTTGTTAAGCATAACGAACGTTATTTACTTAAAAATATCATTCGTCATACTAAGTCTGAAATTGCACAGGTTGAGCTACCTACAGCTAAAGTAGTTGAAGAAAAACGAATTAATGCGTTAAAAGAAAAGCTTACGCTTGCTCTTGAAAACAAAGACATTACGTTCTTCAATGAAGTTGCTGCTAGCATGGCACAAAAACTAGACTTATCTTTAGAAGACCTAGCGGGTGTATTACTGTGTTTAGCACAGCAACAATCGCCAATTAAAGTTGAAGAAGTTAAGATTCAACCTCGCAACGAGCGTAATACACGTAACGAGCGTGGCGATCGTAATGACCGTCGTCGTAACGAACGTGGTGACCGCCCTGAGCGTAAACCTCGCGAGCGTAACAGCCGCGATGCAGGCCCTATGGATACTTACCGTATCGAAGTGGGTCGTGAGCACGGTGTACAGGTTAAAAACATTGTTGGCGCGATTGCTAACGAAGCTGATATCTCAAGCAAGTTTATTGGTGACATTCGTCTACACGACAGTCACAGTACGGTACAATTACCGCAAAACATGCCTAAAGATGTACTTGATCACTTCCAAAAAGTGTTTATTTGTAAACGCCCAATGGGTATGACACTAACACAAGATCAAGGCCCAGCTGAGCCACGTGGTGAACGCGCTGAGCGCCCAAGTGGTGATAAAAAGCGTAGCTTTAACAAAGACAACCAACGCGGTGATAAGCGTGGCGGTCCTCGTAAAGAACGTCGCCCTGTGAGCTTCACATCTAACTAAGCTTTATAGCTTACGTTATAAAAAACCTTGCCACGAAAGTGCCAAGGTTTTTTTGTTTTAAAGCCACTGCTTTTGTAAAAAATAAAAATTCTGTAAACTAAGAAAAAACTATAATTCACGGATGAATTAAAATTGAAAAAATATTATGACAACTTGCTCTTTGCAGCAATAATAAGCTTTCCAATACTGAGCATTGCCATGCTTATGTTAATGGATTTTACCGACCCGCCATTTATCGAAAATAAAATTTATGAGGCTATTTTTTATATAGCGCTTCCTATTTTTTGCGGGGCATCATTTATCTATCTCCATGTACTTGTAATCAAAAAATATAGACGTTGCAGTGACTATAGAGAGCACCTTAAAGATAGCTTTTCAGATACAAAAATGAAGTTATCATTAATCTTCATCTACCCATTACTCCCTTTGTTAATCTATGCAACTCTCTATTTTTTACTCTCTGCCCCCATTGAGTTATGGGCTTACTACACGCAAGGCGATTATTGGTATAAGGAATATATCCTCACTGATGTACAAGAATGTGGGTCTGATTATGAAGATAGTTGTACTCGTTTATACTTTAAAGACCCTACAACTAACAAAACGCACGATTTTAGATGGTACGACGATAAATCTACAATAATGAATAACAAAAACGATTATGTGTATATTGTTGGTGAGGCCAGTTTGTTTGGCTATATAGTGAGAGAATTAGAAAGGTAATTAAAACTTCTTTTTACATTGCAGCAATTTTATATAAAAACCTCACTCAAGTGAGTGAGGTTCATAAATTAAGGTTTAAGTTAAGGTAACGCCGGATAAACGTAACTCGCATCTAACCCTAACGGAATACCGAGTGCCCAATACCCTAGCAAGAAAATACTCCAGCCAATCATAAACGCGATTGAGTAAGGGATCATAAGCGCGATGAGCGTGCCTATACCAGTATCTTTTACGTACTTTTGGCAGTACACCACAACCAATGGGAAATACGGCATAAGTGGGGTAATAATGTTTGAGCTAGAGTCTCCGATTCTGTAAGCCGCTTGGGTTAAATCGGGTGATATACCTAGCTGCATTAACATTGGTACAAAAATAGGTCCCAGTAATGCCCATTTTGCTGAGCTTGAGCCAACGAACAAGTTTACAAAGCCGGTTAAAAATATAATACCCACAACCGTTACGGCGCTGGGTAACTCCATTGCTTTTAAAAGCTGCGCCCCTTCAATGGCCATTAATGCCCCTAAGTTAGACTTAGAAAACGCAGCAATAAACAACGCACAAAAGAACGCCATTACAATGTAATAGGCCATGCCACTCATCGCGGTACTCATCGCATCTATCATATCTTTTGAGGTTTTAAAGGTACCAACGGTAAAACCATACACGGCACCGGGTATCCAAAATAATAAAAAGATTAAAGGCACGATAGATTGCATCAGGGGCGATCTAAAATTAGTTAGTGAGCCATCAGCACTGCGCATTGCTGAATCGGCAGGAG
>Ga0208060_1000636_pt1 | contig 10146 bp, 9 predicted proteins | sample DeeseametaMP0901_FD_184200 | JGI IMG/M metagenome (GOLD analysis project Ga0208060, IMG submission 184200) | Marine microbial communities from the Deep Indian Ocean - MP0901 (SPAdes) | ecosystem: Environmental > Aquatic > Marine > Oceanic | place: East of Durban, South Africa, South Indian Ocean... | reverse complement strand
TATTAGAAGAGGGTTTAGACGGTTGAGCTTGAGATTTCTTGACCCATGCTCTAAGTGTTTCTGGGGTACATCCCAGTTTATCTGAAATCGATACTAGCGAAGCCCAAAGAGAAGGGTATTCATGCTGTTGTGTGGTAACAAGCCTAATTGCACGTTCACGAAATTATAATGTATATCGATTTGATTTTTTCATAGTTCCAGTTTCTCAAGTTATTGAGTCTCTGGCAAACTCGGGGCGATTCACCTTTGAGAAACAATGTTTGCTAACTTGTAATCTTCGATTAATTGAGTAAGCATAACAAGCTCTTCTCCTTTAGGAGTGTTAGGTTCAGCAACGTCCCAAAGCTCATCTACACGCTTGAGTGCTTTTTTTAAGTTTTGTTTTGAGTTGATTGATTTTATCGATGTGATAGCCATGTTAAGTTTGTGATTTGGTTGGCGTCGGGTACTTCTTTGTTTTCTTTGCATTGAATTGAAATCAAGTTACCACTCTAAGTGTTTTGTTCTAATTCAAATTGGAGCTTTCATGGAATTGTGTATATTATTTACGTGTTAACCGATTACGTTATTTTAACCTTATATGTGTAAGTTACATTTCTTTGAAGATTTCTATAGTTAGTTGTAAGGGTTGTTTTTGGATAATTACGATAAAATTCTAGTTAGCTCCAATTTAATCCGGCGCCATGCATCAATGAAGGTTGATTACAGTGCCCCGGTGCAAGTGTTTATGTGGCAAGTTTTGCAGGATTCACTTGAAACTTTGGATGTCAGTCGTATTTCTGTTTGGTTGCTTAATTCGGACCCAGAAAAAAACATTTTAGAGTGTGTTGCAAATACTGATTGGGGAGTTAATGATATCCCTAAAGACCTGCCATATTTAACTAAGAGTGATTACCCGCGCTATTTTGAAGCAATAGAATTCGGTGCTCCAATTATAGCTGATAATGCGCATACTGATCATAGAACAATCGACTTCACTTATACTTATTTAAAAACAGAAAATATCAAGTCGATGCTTGATACAATTATCTTTAGTGAAGGTAGTCCTATCGGGGTTGTTTGTTTTGAACAAAAAGCCAATTTCAGAGAGTGGAATAGGGATGAAGTTTATTTTGCTGAGTTGATCGCTGATTGTTGTACTTATCGGTTTATGGCCCAAAAACAAGCTCAGCTAGAAGATAAGCTTGTTAATTTAGTATTTTATGATGACTTAACTGGTGTTTATAATCGTCGGTATTTTTTTGATGCCATTGAAAGAACTATAAGTCTCCATGTACGAAAAAACTTGCCTTTGGCTATTGGTTTTATTGATTTCGATAATTTTAAATCAATAAATGACACATATGGTCACCAAGCAGGTGATGAAGTATTAAAGGGGTTTTCAAAGATAGCTCAGACTTTCCTTAGGCGTGAAGATTTAATTTTTCGCTTTGGAGGTGAAGAGTTCGTTATTGTGTTTCAGGGGGTCAATGTCATAGAGGCTAAGAATGCTCTAGCAAGGCTGCAAAGAGGGGTTAAAACTATGTTGATTAACCATGGTAATAAAGCGTTGAATTTTACATTTAGTGCCGGTGTGGTTGAGGTACATAAGAAATTGCCCATTAAGGATGTGATAAAGCAAGCTGATAAACTGCTATATAAAGCGAAAAAAGAAGGGAAAAACCGTGTTGAATACTAGGTAAAATACGTTACCTACTCATTAAAATCACGTTCCAAACTAATGTTCAAATGGGGAGTGTAGCAGGCTATTAAGATTTAAACGGTAACAAAAAAATTTCCAGGTTTTGTGAAGATAATGGCTTCGAATAGCTATAACCTTGAAGCATATCGACACTTTTAGACTTGCAGTATTCAACATGCTGCGTTGTTTCTACTCCCTCAGCAATAACCAAAAGCTCTAGTTTATGTGCAACATCCACAATAGCTTCAAATATAGCACTATCATTATTTCTGTATGGTGCATTCTCTACGAATGACTTATCGATCTTTAACGTGCTAACTGGGAGCTTATTTAAGTAACTTAAAGATGAATAGCCAGTCCCAAAATCATCAATAGCAATGTCTACGCCTTGTACTTGGAGTAATGATAAGTTTTTTAGAAGTTCATCATCAGCTTCAATTAAGGCATGCTCTGTTAGCTCTAGTCCAATATCTGAGGGGGTAAGCTCATACATTTCAAGCGTTTCAGAAAGCAGTGAAAAGAACTCTTTTTGGAGCAATTGCTTACCTGAAATATTAATCAACATGCGAACATCTTTTATACCACTAGAACGCCATTTTTTTAGTTCTTTGAAGGCCATATGAAGTATTAAGTTACCAATTGGGATCATGAGCCCGACTTTTTCAGCAATCGGGATAAATGTGTCAGGAGTAGTATTATTTTTATTAGCATTAGAATTCCAACGCAATAGGGCCTCACAAGCAACTATTTTTTCAGACTGAGCGCAGTAGATCGGTTGATATACAAGGTGAAACTCTTCATGTATTAGTGACTCTTTGAGGCGCTGTGATATCTCAATCTGAAAATGCGAGCTATCGCTCATCGCTTTGTTATAAATTCTAAACTGACTACGTCCATTTTCCTTGGCATCGTACATAGCAGTTTCAGCGCACTGCAATAAAGTTCTTACTGACTTTCCATCATTTGGAAAACGACAGATCCCGACACTAAACGAAGTAAAAATTAGTTGGTCATGCAGTTTTAAAGGTGAATTAAATGAATCAATCAAAAGCTGAGTTAATCTTTCATGATTTGATGAAGGTTCCGAACTCAAAATAACTATGAATTTATCAGCGCTAAAGCGAGCTATGTAGTCAGTTTTTTCTAATGGGGTAGAGAGGCGCTCAGAAACTTTAAGGAGTAACTCATCACCCGCTTCATAGCCGAAAACATCATTCACATCTTTGAATCGATCTATATCGATAAATAGTAGAGAAAAGTCCTTTATACTGCTTTTTATAAGCTCATTAATAACTAACTCGATGGAATGACGATTCAAACAGTTAGTTATTGGATCATAAGACACCATTTTTTCCAAAGCTTTACGAACAGATACTTGCTCAGAAATATCAATATCTAAACAAAACATTTCAAATTCATCTCCTCTAGTTTTTAATAAAACATGAGATGAAAAAACAGGCACCGGCTGACCCTTAATATCTTGTAAAGTTAATTCGGATGATGGAATGGGAATGTTGTGTTCAAGCCAATTTTTATGTGCTGCAATGACATCCTTTTTCATTGAAGGAGGGATGATCAAATCTTCTAGTTTTTTTCCTAAAGCTTCTGTTTGAGTGTACCCATATAGAAAGGTACTTGCTTTATTCCAATAAATTACTTCACGATGTCGATTGTAGCCTTGAACAGCTATTTTTGAGAGTGATTCAATGAGCTCTAAGAAGCGAACGTCAGGCAAGTTTGTTGTAGGACTGAAGGTTGAGTTAGTTTCAAAGTTGTTTTTTTTCATTACTGCTCTTAATGCACCTTACCGTCATACTAAAATAAGCCTAGAAAAGAGTTCTTTTTCAGTCAAGTTTCCATTTGGTAGTGAGTTTCTTTAGATATAGCTTAGGGAAAAATAAACCTTGTTCTTATAGTATTGCTATAGAGCTTAAGCGGAAGGTTGGTAGTAAGAGCTTGTTTACTGCAAGCGGTTAATCTTTTTTGCAAGAGTACATGATGTTATCGGCTTTGTGTAATAGCTGAGCTAAGTCGCAGTTTATATTTGGAACTACTTCTACAGCACCCACAGAAAAACAAATTTCTTTGTAACCATAGTTCTTAAAATCATTCTCTTGTTTTTCTTTAATTCGTTCGATGAATTCTTTTTGTGCAACTTTATCTTCATTGTTTAAGAGAATAACAAATTCATCACCACCCCAGCGACAAAGCAAATCTGTTTTTCTGATGCATGATCTTAGGGCATTGGCAAAACGTTTAAGAACTTCGTCACCAGCTTTATGGCCTAGAGTATCGTTTATTTTCTTAAAGTTATTTAAATCTATAAAAAGTAATTGGGCTGCTCTGTTAAGACGGTTACCTAATTTTTGAAATTGGATAAAGGCTTCTTCAAAGCCTCGTCTATTATGTATTTCAGTTAAGGGATCTAATCGACTTTCTATTTTTAATTCACTCTCTTTATAAAGGTGTGCCAAATCACTGCTGATCACATCTCTTAATACTTCAAGCATCTCAAGAAAAGGTTGCTTGTAATTAGTCGGCGATGTATCCATAACACATAAAGTACCGAAGCACTTACCATCAGGCCAATGGATAGGATAACCCAAGTACGATACGTAATTATCTTCTGTTACTTCTGGGTTATTATCCCATTCATTAGTTTTTGAGGCATCCTTGACGTAGAGCGGCGAGTTACTTCTAACTACTTTATGGCAATAAACATTAGTTTCAATACTTGCAGAGCCGCCTGGGGAATAATGGGTCGTAGGTAATTCTGAAGCAACTAGAACTTCAATGCCTTTGTTGGAAGCTTGATTTATAAATGCCACTGGCGAGTTGAACAACGCTGCAATTGAATTAACGAGCCTTTGCCAACGTTCCCACTCAATATCTTTAAGTGCCAAATCGTGAAGTGATGTATAAGGATATCCAGCCATTCGAACTCCAGAGCTACTAATCACAATGAAGTATAGTACATAAGTTCTAAAAATATGGTAACGCCATGTGTAATTAATAGGTGCACTTGTTGCTCTTCATGACTTATTGATTACGATATTATACCTATGTAATTTCTAACCTTACGTTAGCTCAGTAAGAAAGGCTCACTCTTTTCATCACAAAATATGTGCTATATTATGTCAAGAATGATGTACCTTAATTAGGGTTGGCGTTCCAATTTAAACTACCAAAATACTTTAATTTGGACTTTAGTAATAACTACAGTTTAGCAATTACTGCATAATGGGTCTGAACATGGAAGAAGAAACGGTACCTCGTAAATTCAAGATCGGCATGTCTATTTTCAATACTGCTATTATTCTAGCCGGCCTTGGTTGTCTCTTGTACTCGGGAGCTATAATAATTGAAAATTACTTTTAATTTACTTTGCTTTCGCAGTAGGGATATCTGAAAGTTTAGTCGTGTAATTTAACGGTGCTAAATCGTCTTTAGGTCTCCAAGGGTGAGAGAGTCCTTCACTTGCAAGTTTCAATGTACTTCGTCCAAATTTTCTATTTATCATCATCAATGACTAACGTTTTTGAGCTAATATTCAGTGGTAAATTCTCCGATAAAAGCTCAAGTTGTTGCATATCATCGTGTAATGAAAGTTCTTCAAAAATAACACCGGCTTTTTTGTATTTGAACCCCTTCTTAAAAATAGCTTTTAATGCAAAGCTTGCATAAGACACCAGTGTAGATGTATCCGCTGTGGAGTAGGGTAGTTTTATTGATTGTGACTTATGATACTGCGGCTCTGCCTGTCTAAATGAATCTGTGTGGATGAATACTGTTATTGCTGATGTATAAGATTTAAATCGACGAAGCTTAAACGCTGCTTTTGTTGCATGTGCTGTAACAGCTTCAGAAAGCTCCGTAAGCTCAATCACCGGTATTCCCATACTTTGAGATACGCAAATTCTATCGCGAGAGTCGTTAATATCTTTCAATTCTACCGCAGGTTTTCCTCGTAACTCTTCCACAGTACGGGCAAGAACAACTGTGAACGTCTTTTTGATCCAACTAATGTCTGGACTTCCCAATCTTAACTAGACTAGTAGCTTCAGCAAATAGTTTAAATTCTATTACTCCTCCAAGACCGCATGACAAAGGACCGCATATGAGGCGCTATAGACTACCTGATGTAGCAGGAGCAGAGAACTTTGGACGTGAGCTCGGGCCAATAATCTTTTCTGATGTATGAATCACTTAGATAGCTTTCTTATGCTAGTCTAGATAATTAAATTACCAAGGAGTCGATTACAATGCAGTTAAAGCATATAAAATCATTGCAACTTTCAAAAGCTATAGTGTCTAAAATGACCATGGAAGTAAGGAATGAATATGAAGTATTTCTTGAGAATCAATTAATGTTTTTTAGGGATTTTTTCCTACAGGCTATGAAAGCCTTGATGATACCCATAACATTTTGCTAGCTATCGTAGAGGACTAAATTGTGGCGTTTAGGTATTTTTACTTTCATAACAGAGTATGCGAATTATTCAATACATATGTCGACTCTGCTAATCGCCGACAGTCTATAGCTACACAGCTAATTGAGGACTCGATTCATATATCACATCAGAATAGGCTTAATAAATTTGTGATTCATATGGCATCTGAAAACGCTGAGAGAACAGGGCTTTACCATAAATATAAAGTGCTCGGAAATCATAAGTTTAATACAAGTCAATTTACGATCTATTATGCCGGAAAAGAGGCTGTGATAGGCTGAAATAAAGCTTCTGTTTTACTTTGTGTTAAATTAATTTATTACAAGTCCTAAGCTAATGGCCTGTAACAGGAGGTTAAAACGTCGACGTTCCACTGTCAGACAAGCATTGTGAAGAGTTGGGGGTTAAATAAGGTGATACTTTAATTCGCGAAGCCGTAGAAGGTAAATTAGCCCTTACATTAAGTAAGTATCATAAGCAATTTCTTAGTTACGCTGAAATCGATATAGCAACTAATCTAACATGTGTTTTTATGTGACTCGATACATTCCATTTCGTTAATGCTAATTCAAAAGATTTCTCTGCTAAACTTAAATCAATGCGTGATTTTAAGCGGGTGTCAAATGACAGAAAGCCAGTTAAAGTTATCAAGTTACTCTGATTTAGTTCAAGTAATTTCATGTGGAGAACTTACATCCCATTCAAACCCTTTGTCAGAAATAACAGTTGTAAGAAATGGTGTGAATGCATCCGGAGTATATGCTTTTGCCAGTCTAATGGGATGGGATATGGCAACAGTCGCAAACGCATTAGGTACAACATCTGCAACATTATCGCGATGTAAATCTAAATCATTAAGTTCACAAACTAGCGAACATGCGATTGAAGTTGCAAGGCTAAGTATGATTGGAATTAACTATTTTGGTTGCATCGAAAACTGGAATGTATGGTTAAATACTGCTCATATTCAATTCAATGGTCGGCCACCTCAATTAGTGTTGAACTCAATTCGTGGGCGTGAGCTAATAAAAAATGTTATCAAGCAGCTTCAGTATGGCTTCACAGCATGATGACTTTTTAGCTGAGCTTTATCTAAAAATTTTCACTTCAATGTGACTTCAGTCACAGTTGATTGCGGGCACGTCTAACTATCGGTGTAATTTGGCATAAAAAATAGGCCTTATAGCGACACCCGAATTTTCTTATCTGATTATTTAATGCAATCTCGATTTATTCGATGCATTGAGTTTCTGCCCACATCTTTACTCATCATATTGAGCACTAACTTTCACAGCTTAACTTGCCATTTTCTACTTAGATTTTCACTTCATAAAAATAACACTGCTTATAGCGATGAGTTATTTGAAGTTATCGGTGTGACATTTTTGTATTTATGACATAAAAAGATAGCTTATTTTACAATGGTTTGCATTTTAAATTTATCTTTATATGGTGTTAATTGTTTTTTTCATTCAAAGGCTGTAAAAATAAATGTTTATTTGCTTGATTTTGTGGTTTTTAACGCTACTTTAAAAAAGAGATTGAATTTTAGAGTGAGAGTTAGCGTTATGAATGAACATTCAAATCACAGCAATATTGATAGTGTATATAACAAAGAAAGTATGCGACGTCGCCTTGAACGGTTCAGTCGTTTTAATATCAGCGGCCTTTGCCCGACACTGAAAGATAACCAGCCGCACTTTTTCGAATCGTTCAACGAGTCACATTTTGCATTGATGTTTGAGTTTGATCAAACGATAAAATCTGTTCGAACCCAGCCATTTTCAATCAGTTATACAGATAACAATAAGAAGCGATTGTATACACCTGATTTTTCGTTAAGTTATTGTGATGGCAGTATTCGCGTGGTTGAAGTGAAGCACTCGAAAGCGATTGATGAAAAGACAAAACGCACTCATTTTTTGATTGAAAAAGCGCTTGCGAAGCTGGGCTTTAAATTTTCGGTTTTGACCGAAGAAGACTTACCGTCCCGCAGGGCTTTATCAAACATGAAGATGATATTGCGCAATGCTCTTTCAATGAAAGTTGTGAATGATGAGCATGTGAACACACTGCTTGATGTCTTACCTCCTGAACTGACTCTACAGAAAGCACACGCAATTTGTGATGCTCTGAACTTAAATAGAAATCTGATTTGTCATTTTATTTTGAAAGACTATGTGAAAATAGTGTTTTCACGTGATATTTTCGGTGAAAGTGTCTTAATTAACAATTTTATGGTGAGAGTGTGATGGGCGCTTTAATTAAACAAGGCACAAAGTTTAGAATGGATAACAGCTCTTATCTAGTGCGCTCGGTAGCGCGAGAGCACTTCGATAATATGATTTTTTACTCATTGTTTGATGATGACAGTCAGAAAGTGAATAATGCAAGAGTCGAGTGCATGACACAACCTGAACTCTATAAAAAGATCATAGAGAACGAAGCCGTTATTTATGAGCGCGCTTCTGACATACCACTTCAAAAATTGCTGACTGAAAATCAATTAAATCAGATGAGTATCTGGCAAGCGTTTTTTGACTTGCATTTCGAGAAACACAGTAAAAATTTTACTGCAGAGCATAATGTTGATGAAACCATCGAGGCCTTTGATTGGTCGAGTTATAACTCAAGAAAATACTCGCGTAGCACGTGCCAAGCGAAGATAAAAGCGTACCGAGATTCTGGTGGTGATATACGTTCAGTAATCGGTTATGGCTATCATGAAAAGAAAAACTCAAAGCGACTGACGGCTGCGACAGAAGATTTAATTTACGAGTATTTTTGTGATTATTATCTTGTTAGAAGCGATGCAACTGCAAAATCTGTACATGCAATAGCAGATATGTTGAGAGCTAAGATACGCGAGCTCGGTAAATCAAGGCCTGCAAGTTTTCCTATTATTCCTTGTGTGGATACAATTTATCGTCGATTTAATGAAACGATTGCATTATTGACGACACAAAAGACATTAAGCAAAGCTGAAGCTAAAAAACTGCGTTATAAACTGGGTCGTGAGTTTGTGCCTGAAGACCCGCTTGAGAGGGTTGAGATGGACGCGGTATACATAAACTTAGGTTTAAACAACGACGCGAGCAAATATCTTGGCACTATTGTAATGATGATTGCGATTGATACCTGCACGCGTTGCCCACTTGGCTATTCAATTCGTGTCGGTAAAAACGCATCTGAATCTGCTGATTTAGCTATCGAATGTTTGAAAAGTGTTGTGACACCAAAAGACAATCCACTTTGGCCGTGTTTTGGTGTACCAGTGAAGCTTGTGAATGATGCGACGACAGCAACGAAAGGCAATATATTTAAGTCGCTTGCTTTGCAGCTCGGTGCGAATTCTATCACGACGCGTAGTGGTGAGGGGCAGAGTAAGCCATTTATTGAAAGCTTTTTCCGCACGCTAAGGCGTGAGTTTTTAAGCAAATTACCCGGATATCTAGGCTCAAAAACGCGTATAAATAATAGTCATCTAGAAGCAACAGAAGATGCTGAACTTCATGCATCAATGACGCTTGAAGAATTTGTCGCTGCGTTTGAAGATTACATCACAAATGTCTACATGCAATCAGCCCATAGTGGCCTTAAAAATCGTGCGCCTGTCGACGTGTGGATGAATGCAATCAGTAAAAATCCACTGCTGCAAACAGTGCCTGCGGCAGTCACTGAGTTATCTGAATTTCGCGGCTGCTATCGTGCGAAGTGTACATTATATGGAAATGGCTCAATTAAGCTTAAAAATGAGCAGTATGTAAGTGATGAGCTTAAAGCCTTGAGTTTGGCTGGTGTTAAAAGTGTTGAATGTTTTTACAGTGATATTGATACAAGCAGTGTTGTTGTGAAGCATCAAAACGACACATTCATTGTGCCTATTCGCGAGATGAATCATCACGATGATACAGGTGTTCAACAAGCTGAGCTTGATGTTGCTCGTAACGCGCAATTCAGTGAGTGTGATGTTGTTGAGCGTAAGCATTATGAGTACAAGGGCGGCAGCAAGCG
>Ga0208060_1000627_pt1 | contig 10292 bp, 9 predicted proteins | sample DeeseametaMP0901_FD_184200 | JGI IMG/M metagenome (GOLD analysis project Ga0208060, IMG submission 184200) | Marine microbial communities from the Deep Indian Ocean - MP0901 (SPAdes) | ecosystem: Environmental > Aquatic > Marine > Oceanic | place: East of Durban, South Africa, South Indian Ocean... | reverse complement strand
AGAATTGCAGTAACTTTTTTAAATTTTTATTTGAAAACTGGAAGGAAGATATTGAAATTTTTTAAGTTCAGATCTAAAAAAAGATGAATCAATAAAAATGAAAAAACTTACCTTAATTTTAGGGCTAGTATTCTGCTCTTATTCCTGGGCAGAGGTTGAACTTATAGATGTTTCAGTATTAAAAAAACGAATAGAAAATCCTGGCCACAGCTTAATTCTTCTTGATGTCAGAACAGTTAGTGAATATCAATCAGGACACATCAAAGATTCAATTAATATCCCTCACGATCAGTTGATTCAGAACATTGATGTTCTAGATCAATATAGAAACCAACCAATAGTAGTTTTCTGCAGAAGTGGAAGAAGGGCTCAATTAGTGATTGATACCCTAATTCAAAATAAATTTGATCAGATTGTAGATTTAGAAGGAGATATGCTGGCATGGAAAACATCTGGGTTCCCAGTTGTTCATTAACTCGAGTGCTAAAGTTATTTGGCTAAATTGAGTTCTTAATTGATTCCAAAATTGCCATTGCGGCTGTAAATCCGACATCTGGGGAGCCACCGTCAGCATTAGGCCAGGATGAATACATGGCAATCACCATACCCGTTGAAGGCGATACGTAAATGAATTGCCCATGTACTCCCCTTGCAAGCACAGTGCCCTGTCCGTCCCCCACACCCCAAACAAATGAACGGTAATAAGGATCGATGCTTTCAGTGCTTAGATGCGGCAATGTGGCATCACCCTTTTGATCTAAAATATCATCTATCCATAACTCAGGAATTACCTGACGGTTGCCAACTTTACCGCGATTGATTATAAGTTGACCAATACGGGCAGTATCCCTGAGCGTTGCAAACATTCCACCGCTTGCGAGGGTAAACCCAGATACATCGACAGTAATCCCTGCACTTCGCTCAGCACCAATTGGCTTCCAAACACGTTCGGAAACAAGATCTGCGAATCGTTGGCCTGTTGCGGCTTCCAGAACCCATGCCATAACATCCGTTGTGCCTGATTTGTAAACAAACTTACCCTGCCGGCTCTTATCAATTCCTACGGTCGGTAAAAACTTATAGTTACCAATCACATCAGTGTCGATGCACATGGAACCTGTGAGCAGGCCATCCGCACAATCTTGTCTGCGAACCGTACTCTCAGGCGAGTCATAATCTTCAACCCAATCGGAAGAGTCTCGCATATCCAACATGTCTCGCAATGTATCCTGACCCCAACCGCTTTTCGCCAGTTCTGGGACATAGTCTGCAACCGTTTTAGTAAGATCAATCAACCCATCAGCCGCAACGCTTGCAGCGGTTAAACCTGTCACTGTTTTGCTCACAGACCACATCAAGTGGGTGCGTTCTGGTGTCAATGTCCCATCATAGAGCTCTGCTACTGCTATGCCATTTTTTATAACAAGAATCCCATCCACATATTGGCTTTTCATAGCATCGGAGAGTTGAACAGTTTTCCCACCCAAGTTGATGCTCAAGTCATCTTTGGCATCAAGGAGTCCAGGGATTGGTTGAACCAGATTATTATCATTTGCGATATTTTTGGTTGGCAGTATTTCACGAATATGGGTATATGCCCAACGGTTGAGAGGACCAAATTGCCATGTTGCACCAGTAATTCCATCTGGTCGACTATCGGTAACAGCGGAAGCATTAATGCCTCCTAATATTGCCAACAACACAACCAATACAACAGATCTCATTAACATCTCCTTATAAGTTACTAATCGATACTAATTATAGTTCTTGAGCTCTTTATGAAACACTTAATTTCTAATCTTGGTTTATTTGAGATTAAATAGGTTTCCATTGATAATGATAATGATAATCTAATAATAAAAAATAAAAGTTACTATGACAGAAAAAGAAAGGAAAAAATGGGAAAGAAAAGGTCCTCCCAAAAAATTAATGAGGTTTATAACTAGTCTACAAGCCTTTTTTTATAAGGCTTCCAAAGGGAAACTTTGGAGCACTGTAAAAGACTGTGATATCTGTGTCGTACATATGCAGGGAGCAAAAACAGGAAAGAAAAGAGTGGTTCCTTTAATGCACATTCCTTATGAGCAAGGCGTTATTTTGGTCGCCTCATTGGGTGGAGCTGACGTTCATCCAACGTGGTATTGGAACCTGAAAAAGAATCCAGAGATTGAAGTTTTTGTCGATTCAGAAAAACTTATTCTAAAAGCTGAGCAAGTGGATGATGCAATGAAATCAGATCTTTGGTCACTTATTTGCTCATGCTATCCAGACTATGAGAATTATCAACAAAGCACGCAGAGGAATATACCGGTCTTTAACTGTCAACCATTTGGAACATAGGTAGAAGAACTTCATTGGAGATAAATATTACTCTATTCCTAATTTATACTAGGATGCAGTAAGTTTCATTTAAGCTTTATAATCGAGTCGTTTAGCGTGAAGTATGGGCTCAGTATAACCATTTGGCTGGTTTCTTCCCTCAGTTGCAAGGTCGCAAGCAGCAGAAAAGGCAACACCAGTAAAGTCTGGAGCCATATTTATATAACTAGCATCCTGAGCATTTTGTTCGTCCACAATGACAGCCATTCGCTTCATGGTTTCTATAACCTGATCCTTAGAACACAATCCGTGATGCAGCCAATTAGAAATATGTTGTGAAGATATTCTACAGGTTGCCCTATCTTCCATTAGACCGACATTGTTTACATCTGGAACCTTGGAACAACCAACTCCATGATTGATCCATCGAACAACATAGCCCAAAATACCTTGAGCATTATTATCAAGCTCAGCCTGAATTTCTGCAGTAGATAAACTCTCTGGATTTTCAAGAAGAGGTATAGTCAAAATATCATCTATACTCGCTTTAGTTCTTGTAGCTAGCTTGGTTTGTTGGTCGCTAACAAGAATTTGATGATAATGCATTGCGTGTAAAGATGCCGCAGTTGGTGAGGGCACCCAAGCACAATTTGCCCCTGCTTTTGGGTGCATGGCTTTGGTGTTATACATACCCAACATTTCATCGGGCATTGGCCACATACCCTTTCCAATTTGAGCCCTGCCTTTAAATCCTGCCTCTAAACCGCAATCAACGTTCCAGTCCTCATACGCTGAAATCCATTTTTGCTGCTTGATTTCTTCTTTACGAATCATTGGACCCATCTCCATACTGGTATGAATTTCATCGCCCGTTCTGTCAAGGAAACCGGTATTAATAAAGATAACTCTATCTTGTGCAACTCTGATACATTCCTTTAAATTAACAGTGGTTCTTCTTTCTTCGTCCATGATTCCAACTTTTACCGTTAGAGGCTCTAAAGCCAATGCCTTTTCAACTGCTTGAAATAGATCGCAGGTAAATTGAACTTCTTCAGGACCATGCATTTTCGGCTTTACAATATATATGCTTCCAGTTTTAGAGTTTTTATAAGGGCTGTTGCCAATAAGATCATGTTTAGCAATACAAATTGTGAACATTGCATCAAGAATGCCTTCAGGCACTTCATCACCATTTGCATCAAGAACACCAGGATTGGTCATTAAATGGCCTACGTTTCTAATCAACATTAAGCTTCGGCCAGGTAAGGTAAATGATGCTCCATCAATTGATTGATAAGTTCTGTCGTCATTAAGCTCTCTTGTCATAACCTCCCCGTTCTTTTCAAAGGTTGCCGTTAGATTTCCCTTCATCAAACCCAACCAGTTTCTATACACAGCTGTTTTATCTGGTCCATCCACAGCTGCCACGGAGTCTTCACAATCTTGAATAGTGGTTACAGCCGATTCAATTAAAATATCTTTAATGCCTGCTGCATCCGTTTGGCCAACTGAATGGTTTTTATCTATTTGAATTTCAAAATGCAGGTTATTGTTTTTAAACAATAGACCGAAAGCGTCATGGCCATTGTTAATATAACCAATATATTGATTGGATCGTGCTAGCTGTGTTTTAGAATCGTCATTCAATAACATCGATAAGCTATGGTCTTCAAATATGAACTCTTTGACGTTAGCAAAAGACCCGGATGATAAAGGAATTGTTGTATCTAAAAATTCCCTAGCAAAGGCTATAACTTTTTCTCCTCTGACTGGATTGTAAGAACCAGCTTTAGTTGCACCAGCCTCTTCTGAAATAATATCAGTTCCATAGAGTGCATCGTATAAACTTCCCCATCTAGCATTTGTAGCATTAAGAGCAAATCTTGCATTCATTACCGGCACCACCAACTGAGGACCAGCTATTGTTTTGATTTCAGGATCAACATTGGCTGTTGATATTTGAATGTCTCCTTTATCTTCGACTAAATACCCAATTTCTTTTAAAAAATCTTTATATTCATTATGGTTGTGAGTTGTCCCTCTTCTTTCTATGTGCCATTTATCAATTTGAGACTGAATAATTTCTCTTTTTTCTAATAATTCTTTATTTCTAGGACCAAATTCATTAAGGATTGCCTCAAAAGAAGACCAAAAATACTCTGCACTCATATCAAGGTCATCAAGAACCTCGTTAGTCAAAAAGTTCTTAAGATCATTAGATATGTGTAACATAATTTTAAAGGTTTTTGAGATGTTACTGGGTTCGATATTGAGACTAGTTTATCAATTAAAATTTGGTGCCGGAAGCAAGAATTGAACTTGCGACCTACTGATTACGAATCAGTTGCTCTACCAGCTGAGCTATTCCGGCGTTTCCAAATATTTTAAACAGTATTTTTATACAAATAAATTTCCTTCTTTTCTATTGTACTGCTTAAAATTCTATGTAACATGTCAATCAACATCGATTCTAAATAGAAAAGAAACAAAGAATAACGCCGAAATGTCTAGTTCTGAAAATTTCCTGGATTCAGTTAACAAGATGTTTGATCAGTCTGCTGCTCTCCTCAATTTATCCAATGGCTTGGCTGAGAAAATAAAGGTTGCCAATTCCACTTACACAGTTCGATTTGGCGTCCGACTGCGAGACAAACTTGAAACCTTTACTGGGTTCAGATCTGTTCATTCAGAACATTGGGAACCAGTAAAAGGTGGCATTCGCTACTCTCCACACGCTTCACAAATGGAGGTTGAGGCACTTGCAGCATTGATGTCCTATAAATGTGCATTGATGGACTTACCCTTTGGCGGCTCTAAAGGTGCCCTGATTGTGGATCCCAAAAAATGGAACAAAAGGGAATTACAAAGAATTACACGGCGATTTACTCAAGAGTTGGCAAAGAGAGACTTAATCCATCCCTCACAAAATGTTCCAGGACCTGATATGGGTACCGGTGAAGATGAAATGGCATGGATCGCAGACGAATACAAGCGACTGCACCCAACAGAAATTGATGCCATGGCTTGTGTCACAGGAAAACCCGTTCGCAAAGGTGGTATTGAAGGCCGAATAGAGGCTACAGGGAGAGGTATCCAATATGTTCTCAAGGAATTCTTTGAACACCCAGAGGACTATAAAAGAGCTAAATTGGCTCCTGGTATAGAACAACAAAGAATCATAATTCAGGGTTTTGGTAATGTTGGTTATCATGCCGCTAAATTTCTTTCAGAAGAAGAAGGGGCAAGGATAACGGCTGTAATTGAGCAAAAGGGTTCAGTTATCAATGACAACGGCATTGATATTGCTGCACTCAAAGAACATTCGAAAGAAAAAGGAAGTTTAGAAGGCTTTGATGGGTTCAGTGCCGAAAGCAAAAAAACCCTTGAAAAAAAATGCGACATTTTGATCCCGGCAGCAACTGAGGAAGTCATTCACGCAAAAAATGCTGATCGAATCAATGCGAAATTGATTGTAGAAGCAGCCAATGGACCGGTCACAGCTGAAGCCGATCAACTTCTTTGCAAAAAGGGTGTTGTGATTATTCCTGATTTCTATGCCAATGCTGGAGGGGTCACTGTTTCCTATTTTGAGTGGGTAAAAAATTTGACCCACATGCGGTATGGATTGATGCAGAGGCATGAGCAAGAAAGAAGGCAGTCTGCTTTAATTAGTGGGATTGAAGAAATGACTGATAAAGATTTTCCTATCAATTTAAAAGACCTTATCATCAATGGGGCAACTGAAATTGACCTGGTTCGTTCAGGCCTCGAGGGGATCATGCGTGAAGGTTACCAGAGAATGAGCAGGAAATTTCATTCAGATAATCGGATTAGAGACTTCAGAACCGCGGCTATGGTCTTAGCCATCAAACGGATTGCTGATGCTTACTATTTTTTGGGTATTTAATACCTTCTACTGCATTTACCAATATTTCATTTTTTTTGACTGTATTGTTTAATTTTGATTAGATGGTTGTAGTGTTTTTATACAATAAAAACACCAGTACGTTTAGACCTTAATATTAGGGGAGGATTTTATTATGAATAAAATCAAAGGTTGGATTGCAGATTTCACCGGTATCGCAGTCGCCCTTATAGCCTTGGGTGTCGTGGTAGGGGTTGTTTTTGGGGATGCACCATTTGTTGGGTATATCCTTGGAAACGTCATTGACCTTGCTGGTACTCTGGGTGATTCTGGGGCTGTTGGTGCTCTTGTGCTTGCACTACTTGTAGGTTTGTACAACTAAGTTTGTAACCAAAAAAGCGTTTTATTAAGTTTTAAGACTTAATAAAAATGAAAAGGGCTCTTGAAAAAGAGCCCTTTTTTATTTGCTTTTAACATTCGTTAACAATAATTACTCAAATTGATCCTCCTCAGTACTTCCATGCATAGCAGTTGTGGACGAAACACCACTGGTGATGGTTGTCTGTACCGCATCAAAATAACCGGTTCCTACAAACGCCTGGTGTTTGGCTGCTCTATATCCATTAGGCTCATTGGCAATTTCCCGTTGTTGCATCTGTGAATAAGCATACATTCCATGTTGCAAGTACTCTTTGGACAGCTCGAACATAATTAAATTAAGTGCATGCCAGCCGGCCAGGGTGATAAACTGAAATTTAAAGCCCATAGCCGCTAACCTTTCACGAAATTCCCTCAATTCAATTTCACTTAAGTTTGTCTGCCAGTTAAACGATGGTGAACAGTTGTAAGTAAGCAGTTTTCCAGGGAATTGTTCATGAATTTCTTTTGAGAACCGTTCAGCCTCATTTAAATCAGGCTGTGCTGTTTCAAACCAGAGAAGATCTGCGTAAGGTGCATAAGACAATGCCCGATCAATGGCCTGTTCAATTCCTGGCTTGACTGAGAAAAATCCATCCTTAGTCCGTTCGCCGGTCAGAAATTTATGATCGCGCTGATCTGCGTCGGATTGCAACAAATTGGCTGCATTGGCGTCGGTTCTGGCAATCAATAAAGTTGGGACATTCATGACGTCGGCTGAAAGTCGAGCTGCAATCAGTTTGTTGATTGCATCTTGGGTTGCAACCAAAACTTTCCCGCCCATGTGCCCACATTTTTTTGCTGATGACAACTGGTCTTCAAAATGGACTGCAGCCGCTCCTGCTTTAATCATATGCTTGGTGAGCTCGAATGCATTGAGGTTACCGCCAAATCCGGCTTCAGCATCGGCAACTATAGGAACCATCCAATTGATTGAGTGATCGTCATCCAGATGATGGATTTGATCGGTCCTGAGCAACGAATTATTGATCCTTTCTACCATTTTTGGGACCGAGTCAACCGGGTATAAACTCTGATCAGGGTACATTTCACCGGCGGAGTTGCCATCACCTGCCACTTGCCAACCTGAACAATAAATTGCCTTTAAACCTGCCTGTACTGACTCCACAGCTTGGTTGCCAGTAACCGCTCCCAATGCTGAGACTACAGGCTCATTGTGTAAATCATGCCAAAATCGCTCAGCCCCCATTCTGGCAAGGGTATACTCAATGGGAAAAGAGCCTCTGAGATTCACCACTTCCTCAGCTGTATAAGTTCTCACAATACCATTCCATCGATCCTCTTGGGACCACTTCTGTTTAAGTTTCTCAATATCAGTTTCTTTAGACATTTTGCTTTCTTAAATTTTTGCTTGTTAACGATTTAGTCCTGCTTGGATCAAGCGTACACTCCACCACATCCTCGCCATAGACCATTAAATCTATCATCTCCATCTCAGAAAGCGGTCTCCTGGTCAGTGTGGTCCGGTTCCCTTTTATGGACAAATTCTCCGATCTTTTGTCTTTGATCATGTTGCATCCCCTATTAACAATTCTTTTATTTCTGAGCTTTATTAACCAATTGTTTCTATGTTTTCCACTTTGTAATTTCATTGATATTTGATTTATATTAGAATTATAAATAATTATTAGTTAAAATTTCACAGTAAAAATTTCACAATGTAAATTTCACAATGTCGAATTTGTTTAGAAAAAGTCATTTTCTCGGAACAAAAATCCGAACCATTAGAAAAAGCAATAAGCTTACTTTGGAAGACTTATCGGAGCGTTGCAGTGAAGACAACCCTAAAACAGCCCCTTCGGTCTCCTACCTCAGCATGATTGAGAATGGGAAACGGCTACCATCTGATGATGTCCTTCAACAAATTGCAAACATTTTCCAAAAAGAACCGGAATGGTTTCTCGATGAGAACCTTGATATTTCTATTCCCACGGATCAAACAGATAAGCTTAAACCCTTCACCCTCCCCTTAGAGCCAGGGTTTCTCTACAGCAAAGAATTGTTGCAAGGCGCAATCCCAGAACTGCTAGAGCAAACCGGCATTTCAGGTAAACAATTTGCCCAACTTCTGATCCGTTCTTATCAAGAAATAAACAGAAACCGGTTTCCAGATTTGGAGAAAGCTGCCGAAGAGGTCGGCAATAAAAAATTTCCATTGGACCATAATGACCTAAAGCGTTTGTACAAAAAAAACGGATTAAAGATTAAATGGTTTAGTCAAAAAACAACCGAGACCACACCGCAAGCTCGAAACAAAACCCTGCTTCGTTCTTTCTTTGAGTCCCCTTCTGAGGTCTATGTAAACAAAGCTTTAAAAAAAGATCGAGAACGATTGAAGTACGATCTATCAGTCCACCTGGGCCACAAAATATTGCATCAGGGCGACGGCCTAAGATCTGCGATCACCTCAGGGAACAATGAGTTCGGTTCAAAGGATCAAAATTTGGCTGCTACAGGTAATGTTCACTCATGGGATGTCCTTTCCGCTTGGCATGATTTTGAATCCAGTTTTTTTGCCGGTGCATTACTCTGTCCAAAAAAACCATTTTATCGTTTCCTGGTACGAAACAAACATCAAATCGTCTCTGCCCAACAATTAAAACTCTCTCCTGCCCTATTGATGAGACGCGTAACCGCGGTATCCAGCTATCCTAATTGGCATTACTTTGAAGCTTATCAACCGGGATACTTAACTGCAGTTTACCGTGGCAATGGAATACCTTTGCCGTGGGGAAATATGACGATGGTATCAGACCCCTGCCCAAACTGGGCTGTGTTTAGGTTGCTGAATGAGACTTACGTCAAAAATCCCCAATCCCAGATTTCTATTTTGAAAAATGGCGAACAAACCTACCTGTATTGCTGCCACACTATTCGGGTCAAAGACTTGGCAGGAAACTTGAAATTGCTGTCCCTAGGGATTGACTTGATTCCAGCTATAAAAAACCAAGGGATTGATGGCAATGAACTGTTACAAAGTCTCGAACAAGACTGTCAAAAAAATGGCGGCGAGGCAGAACTCAACCCCAATGTGAAAGAGGTGATCGAAAAATTAAGCCACATCCTAAGAATTCAATGGTTGGGTGAGTCAGTTCATGTACCTGCCAGAATCATTTGTCCCAGAAGCTTGAACTGCCAGCGTAACAAGAAATGTATACCAACCCACAGTGGCCATAGAATCACTGGAATCGAGTCTATGCGGGAAGATATTTTGAGTATTGGAAATTGATTATTAGACCCAGTTCAACCTTAATTCTTATATTGCAGGCCAGTACTTGTGGGGGCTATTTCATTGGGTTAAAGTTACTTTAATGTCTGACAAGACAAAGAAAACTGGGCCTTTCAATTCATTGCGTGAATTCATGGATGCCATCGAAGCCAGTGGCAGACTCCTCCGCATTAAAGAAATAGACCAAGACCAATACGAATACACCGCCCTAATGTACAAGCTCATCGATGAATTCGGGTTCCTAGGTGCTCCTGCGGTCCTTGCTGAACGGGTAAAAATTAACGGCAAGTGGGTCGAAGGGCCTGTCATTGCAAACCAATACGGAGCTGCAGACCTAGAAGCCTTGGCAGTGGGCGTTAATCTCAGCGATATAGGTGAAGACCAAGTATCAAATTACAAAGAGGCGCTCAAGAAAATGACCGCATTGTGCCCCATTGAAGG
>Ga0208060_1000600_pt1 | contig 10552 bp, 7 predicted proteins | sample DeeseametaMP0901_FD_184200 | JGI IMG/M metagenome (GOLD analysis project Ga0208060, IMG submission 184200) | Marine microbial communities from the Deep Indian Ocean - MP0901 (SPAdes) | ecosystem: Environmental > Aquatic > Marine > Oceanic | place: East of Durban, South Africa, South Indian Ocean... | reverse complement strand
CACAGTTTTTTGGGAATATACGCAGGTGTGGCCAAAGACCTGCCCCCTTATGTAATTGTTGTGGGGCAACCTGCTATGCCTAGAGGAATTAACATTGAGGGTTTAAGAAGAAGAAATTTTACCGCTGAACAAATACGAAATATTAAGACCGCTTACAAGCTGTTGTATACTTCTGATCTTCGTTTGAAAGAAGCCCTGGAAAAAATCTCTGGTCTTGACGAAGTTTCAAATGAATTGCAAGTAATGCTTGATTTTTTACAAGCATCCACAAGAGGGATCATCCGCTGACTTCTAACCAATCAACCGATCGTGACTAAGTTCGTCATCGTTGCTGGGGAACCTTCAGGAGATTTGTTAGGCTCTAAAATTATTGCCTCAATACAAGATCTTTGTCCCGATGCAACCTTCGAGGGAATAGCCGGTCCAAAGATGATTCAAGCTGGATGCAAACAGTGGTTTCATTCTTCCGAATTATCCGTTATGGGTATTTTTGGTGTGCTGAAACATTTGCCTAGAATACTCAAAGTTAGAGCAAAACTGATAAAAAAAATCCTCAAAAATCCTCCGGACGCTTTTATTGGTATTGATTCCCCCGATTTCAATTTGAAGCTTGAAGAAAAATTAAAGCGCAGAGGTATTAAAACCATCCAAGTGGTTTCTCCAAGTTTTTGGGCATGGCGAAAAAACAGAGTTAAATTACTGAACAAATCTGCAGATCTATTGTTGTGTCTCTTTCCGTTCGAGGAAGATCTCTTAAAAGAACATAATGTGAACGCGGTCTTTATTGGCCACCCATTGGCTGATTCAACGCAACAAAAAATTGATGTTAAAACTGCAAGAAATAATTTAAAACTGAGTGCAAAAACTGTTATTGCATTGATGCCTGGTAGTCGTGCCTCTGAAATTAACCGTCATGCAAAATTATTCTTTGAAACTGCCGAATTGATAACCAATAGAATTGAAGACATAGAGTTTGTAGTACCGGTTGTGGATTCAAAAATAGGAGAGCAATTAAAGAAAATACTTGCTATGTATTTTACTGATCTCAAGATGACCATTACCGACAGTACACATTCAGCTTTATCTGCCTGTGATCTGGTCATTACTAAGTCAGGTACCTCAACACTCGAAGCGGCTTTACATAAAAAACCAATGGTTGTCGTTTATAAAATGTCACAACTAAGTTATTGGTTTTTAAAGATATCTAAGATGGTGCATACGGATTACATAGCATTGCCAAATATTCTTTTAGGTAAAAAATTAGTTCCTGAGTTGATTCAAGAGAATGCTTCTTCTGAAACAATTTTCGCAGAAAGTTTATCCTGGCTATCCAATCAACATAAAGTTGTAGAATTGCAACAACAATTTGATGCTCTGCACTTGCAGCTACAAAAAAATGCTTCTTTTTTGGCAGCATCGACAATTTTAAAAATGCTTGAACAACAAAAGTAAAATAATTTTCTTATCTATTTATGGAATTAATCGCAGGTGTTGACGAAGCAGGGAGAGGATGTCTTGCTGGGCCCGTAGTTGCAGCAGCTGTCGTGTTCCTTAAAAATCAGACCATACAGGGTTTGCGGGACTCAAAAAGGCTGTCAGCTAAAAAAAGAGAGCAATTATTCCAAATCATTAAATCCGAATCACAAGAGTATTCAATTGGTCTTGCCAATCACCTAGAAGTGGATCAATATAATATTCTTAAGGCAACGATGTTGGCAATGCAGAGAGCAATTGATCAGTTGCACCAAAATGACATACAGGTCTTGATAGATGGGCCGCACTGTCCAGTGGTACGCTCAAATTTGAGTCTTAGATTGGAACCCAAAATTGGTGGTGATGGTCTTTATGCCTCTGTCGCAGCAGCATCCATACTGGCAAAAGTGACCAGGGATAAATTGATGGAACAAATGCATATAAAATACCCTCAATATCGATTTGATAAAAACAAAGGTTACCCAACTAAGGAACATTTATCTGCCATTCAAGAATTTGGCCCAACTCCAATTCATAGAATGACGTTTAAACCTGAAATGTATAGCAATTGATATGGCTAAAGAGGAGCCAATATTTGTTCACCTGGATGTTAATTCAGAATATTCAATAGGTCAGAGTGTTATTCGAATTGAAGGTTTGCTGGAAAAATCTCTTGAATACCAGATGCCAGCCTTGGGAATTGCCGATGATAACAATCTATTTGCGGCATTCAAGTTCTACAAAAGAGCAATTGAAATTGGTATCAAACCAATTATTGGTGCAACCGTATCAATCCGCCCAGGGGCATCAGAAAGAATTTCAAAACTAATATTGCTTTGTAAAAACACCACTGGGTATAAGAATTTATCAAACTTGATTACTCGATCGTATCTGGAGGGTTACCATAAAGGCAAGGTCTTGGTCGATATTGATTGGCTGGATGGTAAAAGCACTTTAGGTCTTGTTGCAATATCAGGAGGTTACAACGGCTTTATTCAGAACCTACTTTTATCCGAAAAATCCAGAACTGCTTCTAAACAGGTAGAAAGATTACAACTTATTTTCCCCGAAGATTTGTTTCTCCAAATTCACAAATTAGGGGGAAATAGGGACGAAGAGTTACTGGAAAAAACAGTTGAAATTGCTTCCTTGGCCGAAGTCCCTCTGTTGGCAGGTAACAACCCAAGATTCCTAAATCAGGACGATTATTTGTCTTTGGACGCAAGAGTATGCATTGATCGTGGTGATGTAATCGATAACACAAATCGGGTTAGGGAATACACGACTGAACAATATTTCAAAACCAAAGAAGAAATGGCTGATTTGTTTTCAGATATACCCGAGGCGGTAACCAACACGGTAAATCTTGCCAAGAAATGTAATTTTCAATTTACTACCGGTCAGACTGCACTGCCTGCTTACTCTGTCCCAAAAGGACAAACAATAGAGAATTTTCTAGTTAAAGCAGCGAATAAAGGTTTAGAACAAATTCCACTTGCAACCAAGGAGGTAAAAGAAGCCTATACTCAGAGACTGGAAAATGAACTCAAGATTATCAACTCCACAGGATTTTCAGGCTATTTTTTGATCGTTGCTGATTTCATTCAATGGTCTAGATCAGAAAACATACCTGTTGGTCCGGGAAGAGGCTCAGGACCCAGTTCCTTAGTCGCCTTTTGTTTAGGCATTACTGACGTTGATCCCATGAAATACGATTTGCTTTTTGAGCGATTTCTGAATCCAGAGAGGGTTTCGATGGGGCAACTGCCAGACTTCGACATTGACTTTTGTGTGAATGGCAGAGACCGAGTTATCGATTATGTATCCAATCGATACGGATCAGAAATGGTCTCTCAAATCATAACCTACGGAACAATGTCTGCAAAAGCAGTTGTCAGGGATGTTGGCAGGATACTTGGTTACCCCTATGGGATGGTTGATCAAATTGCAAAATTAATTCCTTTCGATATTGGAATCACTATTAAGTCGGCGCTAAAGAAAGAACCCGAACTGAGTGAAAGGTATGAAAAAGAACAGGATGTTCAAGCACTTATTAACTTGGCTCTCAAGCTAGAGGGTTTGATAAGGAATGCCGGCAAGCATGCTGGTGGTGTTGTTATAGCACCTTCAAATCTGTCAGATTTTATGCCCCTTTATAAAGTTGAGGGCGAAGCAGGTACTGTCACCCAATTTGACAAAGATGATGTCGAATCGATTGGGCTCATTAAGTTTGATTTTTTAGGACTTAAAACACTCACTGTAATCCAAAATGCAGTCGAACTCATCAATGAAAAATTAATTGCAGCTGGAGAGAAAAGCATTGATATTCGAACCATACCCACAAATGATTCTGAAACATACAAATTGTTATCCTCAACCAAAACTGTAGGAATCTTCCAGCTGGAATCGATAGGCATGAGAGAATTGATCAAGCGAATGCAGCCATCAGAATTTGATGACCTCGTGGCTTTGGTTGCGCTTTTCCGACCTGGTCCCCTTCAATCGGGAATGGCAGATCTTTTCATTGAAAGAAAAGCAGCTGGCCATTTGAACCTTGTCAACACTTTCCACCCAATGTTGGAACAAGTTCTAAGAACGACATATGGAGTGATTGTTTATCAAGAGCAGGTTATGCAAATAGCACAAAAGTTAGCTAATTATTCTCAAGGCAGTGCCGACATACTTCGGAAAGCAATGGGTAAAAAAATTCCTGAAGAGATGAGTAAGCAGAGAGGTGTTTTTATTCAGGGTGCAATTGACAACAACGTCAAGGAAAGCACTGCTAGAAGAATATATGACCTCATAGAAAAATTTGCAGGGTATGGTTTTAACAAGTCTCACTCTGTTTCATACGCCCTAATTGCCTATCAAACAGCGTGGTTGAAAACTCATTATCTTGCAGAATTTATGGCCGCTTCAATGACCGCAGATATTGACAACACCGATAAACTAATCCAATTAAAAGGGGACTGTTATGATTTTAAATTAGATATTTTGACCCCTAGTGTTAATCATTCCAGCTATGATTTTGTTGTCGAAGACGCTAGAACACTCAGATATGGTTTGGGGGCAATTAAAGGCATTGGCAAATACGCTGCTGAAGCAATCACCAACGAAAGATTAACCAAAGGCAGCTATCTAGACTTTTTTGACTTTTGTTCACGGCTCGCTGAGCAGAAATTGTCTAAACGTACGATTGAAGCATTAATTAACAGCGGTGCTTTAGATTGCTTGGAAGAAAACAGATCAACATTGAACAATTCAATTGAGATCGGGTTAAATTATTCAAATAAGAAAGCCATGGATCGGGAATCCGGACAAAACAGTTTGTTTTTCTCAGACACAGATCAATTCCAAACACTTCCTAAACTCAGGAGAAAGAAGGAATGGAAATTGAATGTTTTACTGCACAATGAATATCAAAGTCTAGGTTTTTATTTTAGTGGCCATCCGTTTGACCCTTACCGGAAAGATTGCGTCCACATAACTAAGTCACCACTAGATAAATTAAAAGCTGCCATGGAAGCGAGCAACGGGTCATTTAGATCCAACCAGAAAAATACGATAGAACTTGCTGGTCTGGTCACTGGATTGAAACGGAGGGGGGAAAATCTCATATTTAAACTCGATGATGGTACCGCAACAATCGATGTAATTGTCTTTGGAGAGCGTAAAGACAATTTTAGGGATTTGCTTGTTGAAAATGCTGTACTTCATCTTAAAGGAAATCTTAGATTTGATGCCTATGCTGATAGATGGCAGTTTGTTGCAGAAGCAATCAATGGGCTAGACCAGTTAATAGAAAAGAAGGCAAACACTTTGTTGATTAAGTGCGGCACAAAATTTGATCCTGATAAACTAAAATCAATACTCCAAGCTCATATTCCTGGATCCTGTAAAGTTAATATTCACTACAAGACAGATATAGACGTTTATAGGTTGCAGTTGAGTGAGGAATGGACTGTAAATGCAACTAAGGAACTTCGAGACCAATTGACAGTTGAGTTTGGTTCAGGGAATTTTCAGTTTCTAACTGACAACTAAATCCCAACTTTGCTTTAAATCTTTTTTTACCGATTCTATTGTAGAATAGGATTAACGTTGCAATTAAACAGTGTGCACCATGGATTTTTTAGATTTTGAGCAGCCGATTATAGAATTAGAAAAGCGAATTGAAAAGCTTAAATTGACTGCTGCTGATTCAGAATCTTCTGTTGATCTGGATCATGAAATAGATAATTTAATTAGAAAATATGAAACCTTAACCAAGGAAATATTTTCTAACTTGTCCGAATGGCAAATAGCTCAACTGGCAAGACATCCAGAAAGGCCAAAAGCTCTAGATGTGATCCAGGCCATAGTTCCCGATTTTAAGGAATTGCATGGTGATAGGATGTATGCAGATGATGCAGCTATTGTTTCTGGATTAGGGACAATAGAGAATCTATCGCTTATGTTCATCGCTCAGGAAAAGGGTCAAGATACGAAATCAAGAATTTTTAGGAACTATGGAATGCCGAAACCTGAGGGTTATCGAAAAGCGCAGAGGATGATGAAACTTGCTGAAAAATTTTCAATGCCTATTGTCACCATCATAGACACTCCAGGCGCTTATCCAGGTATCGGAGCAGAGGAACGGGGGCAGAGTGGGGCAATTGCCAGCAATCTCTTCACCCTGGCTGCACTCAGAACTCCCATTATCAATCTGGTAATAGGTGAAGGTGGATCTGGAGGTGCCTTGGCAATTGGGATGGGCGATTCGCTTTTGATGTTGCAATACAGTATCTATTCAGTGATATCGCCTGAAGCATGTTCTTCAATTCTTTGGAGGAACCCAAAAGAGGTTGAAGCTGCGGCGGATGCGATGGGTATTTCAGCCAAAAGGCTATCAAAGTTTGACATTATCGACCGAGTAATTCCAGAGCCCTTGGGAGGGTTTCACCGGGATCCAGAATTGATGTATAAGGACATTTCTAGTGCCATCGTCGATGAAGTCCAGTTGTTGAAAAATCTAGCATTGGATGATCTTATAGATCGTCGTCGGAAGAAGTTTAGAGCGATTGGTGAATTTCAGGAGATCTAGCTGATGGTTGAAACCGAAAGCCAGAATATTGAAGAGACCTTAAAGCACCACATTCAAGCACACAACATCAAAAAAATTTGTGTTTCATTAAGCGGGGGAGTCGATTCCATCGTGCTGCTTAATGCTTTGAATCAAGTTGTAGGCAAGGATATTTTCATCAGAGCAATTCATATTAATCACAATTTAGTTAAGGACTCTCAAAGTTGGGCAGACTTCTGTAAAAAAACATGTGATCAAAGCCAAATCCAAATAGATATCCATTCTGTCAAGGTAAGCACCACAGAGGGTTTTGGCATAGAAGCCGCAGCGCGAAAAGCCAGATATCACAAATTACAAAAGTCAATCCAAGAAGGAGAGTGGTTAATGACCGCACATCACCAAGATGATCAATTGGAAACAATACTATTACGGATGGCTAGAGGTACTGGAATTGAGGGTCTTCAAGGGATTCAAAAACAATTTAAGTTTGGAAGAGGAAACATTTTGCGGCCCCTTTTGGGTGTTACCAAAAATGAGATACTCACGTATGCCAGGAAAAAAAAATTGGATTGGGTGGTGGATACCAGCAATCAGGAAACCTATTTCGACCGAAATTTTTTGCGGATGAAGGTAATTCCAACGCTTAAGGAGAGATGGCCAACTTTTTCAAGTTCCGTTTCAAGGCTATCAGATATTTCCATCCAAACATCGACTTTATTGAAGGAGCTGGCCGTACAAGATTTAGGTTTCAACTACCCGGTTAAAAATTTAGATATTGAAGTGTTCAACAATAAATCAATTGGACGAGTTATTAATATCATCCGTTTTATGATCTTGAAAAATGAAATTCCAGTTCCCTCCATGAAAGTCTTAAATTCTGGAACCAATACACTTTTGAATCCAAAATCTGTCAACCCATCCATGGTTTGGGGCGATTATTGCATTAAACGGTATCTTGATAAGCTCTATTTTCTAAAACTGTCAGAATTACAGCCAAATCAAAGCAATAGATCGGTGAATTGGTCCATTGATAAACCTTTAGTATTGGATGAAAACGGCAGCACCTTGACGGCGATTATGGTCAAAGGTCAAGGTCTATCGCTCAAAAAGTGCAATAAAAATCTTGATGTACAGTTTCGCAAGGGAGGCGAATCAATAAAACCTGTGGGGCATAAAATAACTAAGAAACTTAAAAAACTTTTTCAAGAGAATCACATACTTCCATGGGTTAGAGATAAAATTCCTCTGATTTACCAAAAAAGTGAATTAATCAGTGTGGGTGATCTTTGGTTTAACCGGAATTACACTGCATCGACAGACGAGGATGGTTTTATGGTGAATTGGATCAGAAACATCACCATAAAACACAATTGATGATTGTCCAATCTGACAATATCTGTTAACTTGAAATACCGGGATATTGGTATTGGTATTCCCCAATATAAATAATAAAATCCCAAAAGAAAAATAACTGATTGGAACAAAGCAAAACCCGGATATGTCACACTTTATTTTCGTCACTGGGGGCGTAGTCTCAGCACTCGGTAAGGGTGTTACGTCGGCATCGCTCGGCGCAATTCTTGAAGCTAGAGGATTAAAAGTCGGAATGATGAAATTGGATCCCTATTTAAATGTAGATCCCGGAACGATGAGTCCGTATCAACACGGAGAGGTTTTTGTAACAGAAGATGGCACCGAAGCGGATCTAGATTTAGGTCATTACGAAAGGTTTGTTAACAAAATAACCAGCAAAAAAAGCAACTTTACAGCTGGCAAGGTCTACGAGAATGTGATTCTTAAAGAGAGAAAGGGTGATTATTTAGGTGCCACAGTGCAAGTGATTCCTCACGTTACTGATGAGATAAAGGAAAACATCAAAAATGGCTCAAAAGGTTTTGATGTCACTATAGTTGAGATTGGGGGGACAATCGGTGATATTGAATCATTGCCTTTTTTAGAGGCAATTCGTCAAATGGGTTTGGAAAAAAATGGTTACGAGGTTGCTTACGTTCACCTCACTCTGGTTCCCTATATAAAGACTGCAGCCGAACTCAAAACAAAACCAACACAACATTCAGTCAAGGAATTGAGATCAATTGGCATACAGCCGGATGTACTGGTCTGTCGTTCAGAAAAGCCGCTTCCTGAAGAACAACGTAAAAAAATAGCATTGTTCACCAATGTAGCTGAGGCGGCAGTGATTTCAGCACACGATGCCCAAGATATTTATGAAATACCTATGATTCTAAGAGAGCAGGGCTTGGACGATATTATTGTTAACAAACTCAACCTTAATGCTCCCGAGCCAGATCTGCGTGACTGGGAAACTGTTTTGCAAGCAAAAAACAACAGCAACGGACAGGTTCGGATTGCAATGGTTGGTAAGTATGTAGATTTTAGGGATTCTTACATCTCTTTGAGTGAGGCTCTTAGGCACGCAGGGTTTAAGACACGTGTTGACATTCAAATTGAATATGTTGAATCCGAAGAAATCCAAATGCGAGGAGCAGAAGCGTTATTGGAATCCATGGATGCTATTTTAATACCGGGTGGATTTGGCGATCGGGGTATAGAAGGGATGATCGATTCGATTCAATTTGCCAGAGAAAACAACGTACCGTATTTAGGGATTTGCCTTGGTTTGCAGGCTGCTATCATTGAGTTTGCAAGAAATATTCTAAATTTAAGCGACGCAAACAGTACCGAATTTAACCCCGGTACCAAGGCCCCTGTAATTGCTTTGATAACGGAATGGATGAATACTGATGGATCTGTTGAAAATAGGAACGAACTTTCTGATCTAGGGGGCAGTATGAGGCTTGGCGCACAGGAATGCATGCTGTCAGATCAATCCTTGGCAAAACGTATTTATCAAAAAGATTCTGTTTTTGAAAGGCACAGACATCGATACGAGTTCAATAACAACTTCAAAAATGATTTACAGGACAAAGGTATGAAATTTTCAGGTCATTCCAAAGACGGTTTGGTTGAGATCATAGAATTGGAGGATCATCCTTGGTTCCTTGCCTGTCAATTTCACCCTGAATTCACTTCAACACCCAGAAAGGGACACCCATTGTTTGAGTCCTTCGTACGAGCATCAAAAAAAATATAAGTTAAACTGGTTCAATCAAAAAGCTGATTCTTGGTAAAATCAAAATATAAAGAGTTAAAAAATGACGATTAAAATTGGAAATATTAATGTGGGTAATAAACTACCTATGCTCCTGATAGCAGGACCTTGTGTTATAGAATCGGCCGGTCTTGCTCACGATGTTGCTGGCAGTATTGCAGAAATCACCAAGAAACTGGAGATACCATTCATATACAAATCATCTTTTGACAAGGCCAACAGAAGTTCTATATCAAGCTATAGAGGCCCAGGTGTAGAAGAAGGCCTCCGCATTTTGGAAAGCATTAAGCAAACCATTGGGGTGCCGGTTTTGACTGATGTGCATGAGGATACCCCTCTGGAGGAGGTTGCCTCGGTGGTTGATGTCCTGCAGACACCTGCGTTTTTATGCAGGCAAACCAATTTCATTCTAAATGTTGCCAAACAAAACAAACCTATGAATATCAAAAAAGGCCAATTCCTCTCGCCTTGGGAAATGCAGAATGTCGTAGACAAGGCCAAATCGGTGAACAATGAGAATGTATTAGTTTGTGAGAGAGGCTACACCTTTGGCTACAACAACTTGGTTGCTGACATGCGTTCTTTAATTATTCTTAGGGAAACCGGTTGCCCTGTCATCTTTGATTCCACACATTCACTGCAACTCCCGGGTGGTCAAGGATCTTCTTCAGGAGGCCAGAAAGAATACATTCCGGCATTGGCCAGAGCTGCAGTTGCCACCGGTGTTGCAGGTATTTTCATGGAGACACATCCTGATCCTGACAATGCACTCAGCGATGGGCCCAATTCGTTGCCACTCAATCAGTTGGCTCCACTTTTACATGTTTTGAAAGAGATCGATACGATCGTTAAGCAAGACAACTGATTGTTGTAAAAACTCACAG
>Ga0208060_1000593_pt1 | contig 10588 bp, 7 predicted proteins | sample DeeseametaMP0901_FD_184200 | JGI IMG/M metagenome (GOLD analysis project Ga0208060, IMG submission 184200) | Marine microbial communities from the Deep Indian Ocean - MP0901 (SPAdes) | ecosystem: Environmental > Aquatic > Marine > Oceanic | place: East of Durban, South Africa, South Indian Ocean... | reverse complement strand
CGTATTTTTGGCGCTGTATTTGCTGGCAATACTGGCTCTATAAAGGCACTCACTAAATGCGGTTTTAAGGCCGAGGCTGTGCTCAAACAAGCCATTTATAAAAATGGTGTGTTTTACGATAGCCATATTTTTAGCAAGCTAAAATAAACCGTTTAGAATAAATACTCTGCAAAGCTTGAATTACCAGGCTCGCGCCCAAAGCTCGTGTATTAAGGTACAAATTTTTATTTTCGTAAAACTTAGCGCGCATTATTGTTTAGGCTCAACTTGGTTTTAAACGCGTAAACATTCGCTAAGTAAATTCACTCTTAAGAGGAGATTTTTATGTCTGCAACTAGTCGTCAACTTACTTTAGCATCACGCCCGCACGGTGCCCCTACCGATGAAAACTTTGAACTTAAAACAGTAGATTTACCAGCGCTTAAAGATGGCGAGGTGCTGCTGCGCACTATTTACCTATCACTTGACCCATACATGCGTGGCCGCATGAGCGATGCAAAGTCGTATGCCGATCCGGTTAATGTGGGCGATGTAATGGTAGGCGCTACCGTATGCCAAGTAGAAGAGTCTAAAAACGATAAATACAGCGAAGGCGAATGGGTACTTGCTTACACCGGTTGGCAAGATTACGCCATTACTAACGGCGAAGGCCTTATGCAATTAGGTAAAGAGCCAGAAAATCCATCGTACGCACTCGGTATTATGGGTATGCCTGGCTTTACAGCCTACATGGGCTTACTTGATATTGGCGCACCTAAAGAAGGCGAAACCGTCGTAGTAGCTGCAGCAACAGGGCCGGTTGGCGCAACCGTTGGCCAAATAGCTAAAATTAAAGGCTGTAAAGTGGTAGGCGTTGCTGGTGGCAGCGAAAAATGTACACATGCTGTTGAAAAGCTGGGCTTCGATGCCTGTATTGATCACAAAGCCGATGACTTTGCAGAGCAGCTAGAAAAAGCCTGTGATAACGGCATAGATGTTTATTACGAAAATGTGGGCGGTAAAGTGTTTGATGCCGTATTACCTCTACTTAATACCGCAGCCCGTGTGCCACTGTGTGGTTTAGTATCGCAATATAATTCTACCAGCCTTCCAGATGGTCCTGATCGTATGGGTATGCTAATGGGGCAGTTGCTTACTAAACGTATTAAAATGCAAGGCTTTATAATTTTTGACGACTACGGCCACCGCTACGACGAATTTGCACAAGACATGCAAAAATGGCTACAAGATGGCAAAGTACAATACCGCGAACACATGGTAGAAGGTATTGAAAACACTATTAGCGCATTTAACGATATGCTAAATGGTAAAAACTTTGGTAAAACCGTTGTTAAAATTAACGAGCCACTTTAAATTTTACAAAGCGTTACTGCACATGCAGTAACGCCAACAAGGACTGACATGATTAAACTACACCATTTAAATAAATCGCGCTCAAAACGTATTATTTGGCTTTTAGAAGAGCTTGATGTTGATTACGAAATTGTTGCCTACCAGCGCAACACAGAGACCTTTTTAGCGCCTGACGAACTTAAAAAAGTACACCAATTAGGTAAGTCACCAGTGATTGAAGACGATGGCTTAATTGTTACCGAATCTGGCGCGATCACCGACTATTTAATTACTAAATACGGTAACGGTAAATTTGCACCAAAAGCTGGCACTGCCGAATATGTTGAATATCAACAATGGCTTCACTTTGCCGAAAGCTCTGCTATTTTACCGCTGTTGCTTAAAATGTTTGTTTTAAAAGATGGCGCTAAAACAGAGTTTTTAGAAAATTACGCCGATGCAGAAACCGTGAAAGTAATTAGCTACTTTAACGACCGACTCCAAGGTAAGCGTTATTTAGTCGGCGACACGTTAACCGGTGCCGATATTATGATGTCGTTTATTGTAGAAATAGTTAAAAACTCAGGCCAGCTTGCCCACTTTAAACACCTTGTAAAATACGATGAACAATTACAAAGCCACGAGAAGTTTCATACAGCTAATGAGCTAGAAGCTAAATACGATTAATTAGTACAAAACACAGATAAACCAAAGGGGCTTTTTAAGTCCCTTTTTTAGTGCATATGTTTTTATCAAATACCCGCTATTTCGCGCTCTGTAATACACTCATTTGAGGCCATTTCAAACTCGCGGCACGTAAGTGGCCGGTTTTCGTAAATGGTACACATTAGGGTATTGCGGTCGAGTGCTTGGCACCAGCCGTCGTCTGCACGTTTCATTACTTCGCTGCCCCATTTGTCGTAATCAATGTACTGAAAAGGCACGCCCGTGTCGGTCACTATGCGCACTTCTAATTGGCAGCAACATGCCTGGCAATTAGCGCAGGTTACGGGCTCAGGTGTAGAGGAAATAGTTTTACTTGGAATAACAGTATTAGGCATAGTGACTTACTTTTTTTAATAAGCCACTAGGATACAGTAACTAATTTAACGCGCTAGTAGTTTTGCTTTTATATCGCTGTAACGCATCTGCTCACAAAGCGCAAAACCACTCAGTTGGCGCACTTTATTACGTGCAAATAATGGCACGCTCATGCCCGCTAAAAAGCGGCACTGAGTTTCAATACCTACATTGTGAATACCTTTTGTTGCCATGTGCGCTAAAAACTCATCCACTTTTTGATAAACAACGTCATCGGCAATGTGAGCAGGCTCTATTGAATACTCAAGCTTTACAGCATTACCACGGCATACACTACAATGCCCGCATTGCGCTGGCGCATTTTGATCGTCAAAATAGCGCGCCAAGTTATAGCTTAAACAACTTTGTAGTTCAAAAAAGCGCACCAGTGCAGCTATACGTTTAATCTCGGCTTGTTCTTTTTCGATAAAATAACTGTGTAATTGTTTTGCAAGTTCAGGGTTATTTATAACCTCACTATGCACTTTGTAAACTTGGGTAATACGTTTGGTTTCAAGGGTTATTAGGTTTTTTTCGGCTAGGTAGTCAAGCGCGGCCACAACCCGTTTCCGATCAACTTGGGCGGCTTGGGTAAGGGTGTCAAAATTAAGCGTGCCCCATATTTTTTTAAAATCGGTGTGGCTAAATATTTGCGTTAAAAAGGCTTGGCGCTGCTCGTCAAACTGACTCAGTAATTCGTTTTTATCAACCAAAAACTTGTATTTAAAATCGGCGTAATAGGCGTACTGCGGCGTTATTGCACCTTGCATTTCTAGTTGTACCAGCAAGGTTTTAAGCGCTAATTGGCGAATGTTACTTTCGCTTGAAAGACTGTATTCTTGCATTTCCCATTGCTGCGGCTGGGCTTTAATATCGTTAATTACGTATTCAATGCCGCTAAGCTCAGGGGTGTCGCCATACACAAAGTTTTCTACTGTGTTTAGCCCATCTAAATTAGCCAAGGTGTAGCAGTTTGATGGGTTGCCATCGCGCCCTGCGCGGCCAATTTCTTGGCTGTAGTTTTCAATCGATTTTGGTAAATCGTAATGAATAACAAAGCGTATATCTGATTTATCAACGCCCATACCAAAGGCTATAGTTGCCACAACAACGTTAATTTTACCCGCCATAAAATCATCTTGAATTTGCCAGCGTAGTGTATCTTCAAGCCCTGCATGATACGCAACCGCCTGAATACCTTGCGCACTTAGCGTATTAGCCACTTGCTCAGCACTTTGCTGAAGCGTTACATACACAATACCTGGGCCATTTTGCGCACGCACTATGTTTGTAAGCTCAGTGTTTTTATCAGCCGTTTTTACACTTAGCACGCTTAAATCGAGGTTGGCGCGGTAAAAGCCCGTTTGTACAATGCACTCTGGGGCAATATTAAAACGCTCGCTCATGTCGCGTTTTACTTTTTTAGTGGCTGTGGCGGTAAGTAATAGTACCAGTGGAATATTTAGCTCTTCGCGGTATCGCGGTAATTTAAGGTAGTCGGGTCTAAAGTTATGGCCCCATTCAGATATACAGTGCGCTTCGTCTACCACCAGCATAGACAGCGCAACTTGGCTTATAAACTCTCTAAAACGCTCGTTTTTAAAACGCTCAACCGACACCATTAATACTTTAATTTTACCATTTCGCACATCGTTCATTACGGTGCTGCTTTGCATTTGGTCTTGGCTCGAATCAAGGCTTGCCGCGTAAATACCTTTGCTATTTAAAAAGCTAATTTGATCTTTCATCAATGCAAGTAAGGGCGACACCACCAAGGTTAAGTTTGGTAAATGCATAGCTGTTAGCTGATAACACAACGACTTACCCGACCCAGTAGGAAATATAGCCAGTGACGACTGCCCATTTAAAAGCTGCTCAATGGTTTGCTGTTGCCCTGCTCTAAATTGGCTAAAACCAAAATGCTGCTCAAGTGATTTAATTAATGGCGTGGTCATAAATATCCTTTTTGGCTAGGGAATAGGCTTTAACAGCAAAAGTGCAACGTAAATGAAATATTTGCATATACCCCAAAGCATCTCAATATAAGAGTGTCTGTTGGCATTAAAAGCAATTTAGATAAAGCATAGATTGCAAGTATTAGCGGCTTTATTGCAACAATCAACAAAGTACTAAAACCTACTTAAAATCAAGAGATTAAAAGAGTTAAAAGCTTTTAATATCTGCGTTATGCCCTATTAGAAGCAAGTTGCCTTTTATGTAAAGTAACGCTTTTATATTAGGCCCCTGTAAAGCGCTAAATTTTTCATATTGAGGCAATTTAGACCTTAGTATACAACAAATAAGCTTATCAATTGCTGACATATGTTTTATTTAGGCGCAAAATACGCAGCAGATGCTCAATGGTGCTAACAGCCAAGCTAATTTTGTATACCCAAGTGATTTTTTATAAGCGTTATAAGCAGATTATTTGGGTATATTATTTTTTAAGGGCATTGCTATGAATATAACTAAACCTAAAATCGTCGTTATTGGCGGTGGCGCAGGCGGACTAGAGCTGGCAACACAATTAGGGCATAAATTAGGGAAGAAAAAACAAGCCGAAATTCTTTTAATCGATAAAAACCGCACCCACATATGGAAGCCGTTACTACACGAAGTAGCGACAGGCTCTATTGACCCCGATTTAGATGGCGTTGTGTATTCAGCCCACGCTGCAAAACATCATTATAATTTTCAGCTTGGTACATTTTGCGATATAGACCAAAGCAATAAAACCATTACCCTTGCACCGCACCTTGATGAGCTAGGCCACACTATTTTGCCACAGCGCAGCGTACGCTACGACCACCTTGTTATTGCCATTGGCAGCGTAAGCAACGACTTTAATACCCCAGGCATAAAAGATCATTGCTACTTTTTAGATTCAAATCAGCAAGCTGAGCGTTTTCAGCATTCTCTACTCGACAGCTTTACTCGCCTTCACCAAGACGACAACCAACAGCAATCATTAAATATTGCCATTGTGGGCGGCGGCGCAACCGGCGTTGAGCTCTCGGCAGAGCTTTACCATGTATCTGAATTATTAAAGCTTTACGGCCTTACAAATATGTCGTCTAAGCGTTTACATATTCATTTAATAGAAGCGGGGCCACGTATTTTGCCCGCCCTACCAGAGCGCATAGCCGATAGCGCAAAGCGCGAGTTATTAAAACTCGGCGTAAACGTACGAGAGCAAACACTGGTAAAAGAAGCCACCGAACAAGGGTTTATAACAAAAGACGAAGAACACATAGACGCCGATATAATGGTATGGGCTGCAGGTGTAAAAGCGCCAGATTTTATTAAAGATTTAGGTGTTTTTGAGCTTACTCGTAGCAACCAAATTCAAGTAAACGAGTTTTTACAAAGCACCGTAGATGAAAGCATTTTTGTTATTGGTGATTGCTGCGCCTTTACCCAAGAAGACGGAAAGCTCGTTCCACCGCGTGCGCAATCGGCGCATCAAATGGCGCTATGTGTAGAAAAAAACCTCATTGCCACGTTAAAACAACAGCCATTATGCGGCTTTAAATATAGCGACCATGGCTCTCTCGTTAACTTATCGCGCTACAGTACGGTAGGTAATTTAATGGGTAACTTAACCAGCAATACCTTTTTTATAGAAGGTAAAATTGCTCGCTTTATGTATATATCACTGTATCGCATGCACCAGCGCGCCATACACGGCAGCGCAAAAACCTTTGCGTTATGGATAAGCGAAAAAGTACTGCGCGTAGTACGCCCTAAAATGAAACTGCATTAATACATAAACAGCAGCTAAATAGTCAAAAAGCTTTAATAGGTAATGTAAATTATCTTTTAAAGCTTTTTTGCATTATGCGTATCTAAAATAGTACCATGCAGTTAGATGTAATTGTAATTCAAGGGATTGACGCTAATGAAAAAAGTACTTTTTGGGATTGTAATAATCACTGCTTTAGCTGTTTATTTTTTTCAAACTCAACCGCACTCTGTAGCTGTAGAGCAAGCAGAACAAGTTAAACCAACCACCTCTCAGACCAGCGTAGTTAATAAAAAGCAGCCAAATGAGGACTCACCGCTACAGGTAGTTAATAAACTAAAAAAACAGATTAGCCTGTGTAGAGATCAGTCACAACAACAAAGCAATAAAGTACAAACATTGAATCAATCGCTTGTTTCATTTTTTGTAAGTGAACTTAAAAAAGGGACATCGGTATCCACGCTTTTAAAGTATACAGATTTATCAAAAATCAATCAGCGTACATACATTGCCCTTTTAAAAGATGCCATTATTGCAGAGCAAAAGCAGCAACTTAACATTACTAGCTCTTTAAACGAGTTAGCTAATTGGCAAGGTATTGAGGCTATTAAGGGCTTCACCAATGATAAAGTAAAGGAAATGATTCAACAGCTTGGAGATAATAAGCATAGCCCTCCAGGACTTACTCTGAGTGTACCCCTTGATGAAAATGTACAAAAAGAAACGCTTTACGCTTTATTAAGCAACACCGATACATTTACCACTTACTCTAAAACGTTTATTAAACTTGAAGGCAGTGAGGTAATTTCTCCGGCGACATTGTTTGTGCTTAATGCAAATAAATTTACGCCAAAAGAGTTTGAGCAGGCAATTTCATCTAACCAATTTACAGTGAATGAAGTGGCTACCGCTATAAAAAACGATATTCCAAATGAGTATATTATTGCGCTTTTACAGCAAGTTCCCGTGCTAGATGCCATGCCGTTATACGAAAAAACACTGTTTTATATAACTTAGCCGATATTGCGGTCAGTAAATTTAATTTACCTCTTGTAAAAGCACTGCAAACAAAAGGCGTTACGCCAACCAACGAGCCAGGCCTATTTACAGGTTTAGACGTGGCTATTGTAAACCTGCCTAAAAGCGGTAACTTAACCCTAGCCCCATTAGATACTAAGCACACCCAGCTTTTAGATTATCTTAAAAAGCGTGGTTACAAAGCACATAGCGGCAATGTGAATGAAGACCTAAATAGCAAAGGGGTATTTTTTGTAAATGACTTTATTTACCAGCAAGGGGCCTATATTAATAAGCAGGACAACCCAGCGCAATACGCTTACTTTAGCCCTATTGGTAAAATTAACAATAACGCGTTACCCCAAATAACTGAGCCTGATAATTCTGATGTTGCCCTTTTTTTAGTAGATTTAAAGCAGCAAAAAGCGCAGCTAAACAATAAAAGGCAAAACTGTGAGCTGTTACAACAACAGTTAAAAGATACAGAGCAGCTGCACACAGTAATGCAAGCTTATGACAAAGTTCAACAGGTTAAAAATAAGCACGGTTCTAACTTTGTACGTGTTTTGCACGATATAGACCCTGTTTTAGTCAATTATTGGTGGAGTAGTCTGAGTAACCAGCTTTCAAACGATAGAAGCCAAAGCACATTTAACGAATATTTATCTAAGAAAGAATATCAAAAAGCTTATGAATACAGCCTCAGTACGGTATTAACTCAAGCCGAAACCGATACGCTTTTTTCTTTATTACTCTTAAACCCTGATGATTTAATCACTACTTGGCAAAACCGCATAAACCCTAAGCCACCGCGTGAGTTAACACGATTAAGCCGCTTTTCGCTAAATCATTGGCAAGCACTCGCACAGGCGGGTTTTGATTTTTCGATTACCGATATACATGGGCGCGACGTTTATACACAAGCTGCATCGTCTTCTGTTGAGGCAGTACAGTTTTTAATTGATAATAAAATACCGGCTGATCCCAGTAAGCTTGGCGTAGATATACTCGACTTAGCATTAGAGCAAAGTTATTCAAAAGGGGAGTTAAGCCCAATGATTCCTTTAGCTTTGCAGCTTGTGGAAAAATTTGAGCCAAACCACTTAGCCCGCGTAGCACGATTAAAAATGTTTTACCCTGAGGTTTACCAGCAGTTAATCCAGCTAAACCCAGCGCTTAAGCCTGCCCAGGGCACAGAGCTAAATCATTATATGTTTGATAATCACTAAATAACCCGCTAAGCACGCTAACGCCACTTAGCGTGCTATTTGAAAAATTAATGTCTTTAATATTTAACATTGCCTGTGTAGAGTATTTAAAACAATTAAAGGATTAGGGCTATGACGGGTAAAACGCTAATTTTTAATTTTGATGGTACTGGTGGCGAGCCTCGCGATGCAGAGCAATTTAGCTCAGACCATTTTAAAGAAGACAGTAGTATTTCTAATATTCTTAAGCTGCATTTATTATTAGGCGGCAAACTCGATGACTCCCCCATCACTCCATTTACAAACCAACTTAGTTTTTATTATCAAGGTATTGGCACTAAAGGTAGCCGCTTAAAACGTATTTTAAACCAAACTTTAGCGCCACGTGGTGACGATGTTGCCAGTATTTTAAATCAAGCCATGAGTGATTTTAAAGCGCATTACCAACTAGGCGATACCCTTTTACTTACCGGCTTTAGCCGAGGCGGCGCACTCGCTAGGCGTTTTGCAAAAATCCTAGAGCCTTTAACTAACGATAATGTTTACGTATGTGTATTTGATACCGTGGCCTCAATAGGTTTATCAAAAGTCAGTAAAGCAACGCGCGGTGCCGAGCATGTAATATTTGAAAACCACACCATTGCTAATAATATTTCGCAGGCACTGCACTGCGTAGCACTTGATGAAAAACGCCGTGCGTTTGAACCCACCCTAATGAACCATCAAAATAATATTACCGAGCTTTGGTTTGCAGGGGCGCATTCAGATATTGGCGGCGGTTATTACCGCGATGGCCTAGCTGATATTTGCCTGCGCTATGCGCTTGAATGGTTAATTGAGCAATCACTTAATATTAGCTTATTAACCAGCCACGATATTGACTACGAAACCTTATTGCCTGGCAGTAAATTAGTTGACCAAGACGATGTAACCGTAACGCCCGATCCTCTAGCTTTAAGCCATCAGCAAAATTACTTTTGGTTTAATCCCTTTTTTAAATTGGTGGATAGGGAGTGCTATGTACTTATTGATAACGAAGCCAGCAACTTAGAACCACATATACATCAAAGCGTAGCTACACGAATTAATAAACTAACTAGCTATCGCCCAGAATCGCTTAAAAACCTGCATTACAAAATTAGGTATAACGATAACAGCACATTAAGCTTTACTGGTTTAAGCCAACACATTGCCCTTGAAAACCAAAACATGAGTATATTACAAGTTTCGCAAAGCCAAGATGTAATAGTGTTTGCCAGCGAGGCACATAACAATACAGGGCTTATGTTAGTTGAAGGCGCAACTTATAAGTTTGAACCCTATCCCAATCAATTTTGGTATGACGACGGCATAAAATGCACTGCAAGCGGCTGGCACCGCGATAATGTGCAATTAGGGGTTAAAGAAATCCCCATGGCATTGCTTGAACCATTTAGACGACTTCCAAGAGCGCAGTGGTTCTCTTTGGTTGGCGCAATTAACAATAACGACGAATATTTATTTGAAATAGCCAATGGCGCTACAGTAACTATTACTAAATCCGGTGAATTTAGCCCCTTTGCCAATGACTTAAGCCGATTTTACGGCGCCAATGCAGGGAAAATAAAAGTAAAAGTAACCCGCATAAGTTAAATGGGCTGTAGACGAGCAGTTTGCTGGCGTTTAAAAACAATGCTTTAACCGAGGTATAAAGTGAGTATTTCACCACCGAGAAGCGAAGGAGAATACCTAGAGAAGTGACTAAACGTTACGGGTGTTTTCTCTGTGTAGCGCGAAGCGCCTCGGTGTACTCGGTGGTGATATACAGATAACTTATACTAATTTACTTTGGCTGCTCGTTTACTTCTCTCTCTTCTCTTTGTGCATATTGTATTAAAGATCAATAAACCACAAAGAGGTTTAGAGACGCTTCGCTTTTAGAGAAGTAACGAGCATCTTGCGCGAGCAAGCTTCGCGCCTACAGCTTTCACTTCTCATTTACTCCTCATTCTCTTCTCTTTGTGCATTTTTGTATTAAAGATCAATAAATCACTAAGAGGTTTAGAGGCGCTTCACTTTTAGAGAAGCAACTAGCATTTTGCGCGAGCAAGCTTCGTGCCTACCGACAAAATTAACACAGAGGTAAATTACCTTGTAGAAGCGCAGCTTGCTGGCGTTTAAAAGCAACGCTTTTACCCTAGTATTAACCCCTTAATTTGAGGCGGCTAAG
>Ga0208060_1000580_pt1 | contig 10681 bp, 8 predicted proteins | sample DeeseametaMP0901_FD_184200 | JGI IMG/M metagenome (GOLD analysis project Ga0208060, IMG submission 184200) | Marine microbial communities from the Deep Indian Ocean - MP0901 (SPAdes) | ecosystem: Environmental > Aquatic > Marine > Oceanic | place: East of Durban, South Africa, South Indian Ocean... | reverse complement strand
AAAAATGAAGCCAGTATGATGGAATTGGTAGACATGACGGATTCAAAATCCGTTGCCTTCGGGCGTGGCGGTTCAAGTCCGCCTACTGGTACCACTTTTGAACCCTAGCCAAATGGTTAGGGTTTTTTTATGCCTGAAAAAGCTACCAGCCACCAGTTTTTAGTCGAGTGATCTGACCCCGATAAAGTAGACACGGGGTTTAAAACCAGCCTTAGCAATTCAATTCGTAAATGCATTGTAGGAGGTAGTTTACTGCCGAACCGAGAATGTAAATCAGCAATGTTGAATTATATAATTCATGGCTAATTCTATTCCTGGGAGTCACTCTGCTTAGAAAATACGTACCTGTAGCTACTAAGTAAGTACTAATTCACCCCAGATTAAAATAACTTTTGTTCTATTTATAACCTGTAAACTTCAAACTATGCTTACTTTTGAAATAACCATGAAAAATGTATGCTTATTTGTTTGAAAGTTAACCGCTTTCGACTAGAGTACCATGGTGTTTAAGTGCTTAATATAATAGAATTTACCGTCTTTAGTTCAGGTTAAGTCAGACTCTTAGCGGAAAAAACGGTTGGGTGGCATAACATGGGTACATACGATTTAAAGCGTATTGTTGAAAGTATTTCAAATCTTAAAAGTGAGAACTTTTATAATGCAATATGCCTATCTTTATCAGAAGTGCTGGGTGCTTCGCATGTTTTTTTGGCTCAAGTCGATGAGTCAACTTTATATGCGACAACCATTGCTTTAGTTGCGCATGACGAAATAGTTGAAAACATCAGCTACGATATTCGCTGTACACCATGCAATGATGTCAGCTGTGGCAGTGTTTCAAGTTACAACTCAGGTGTTCAGCAGCTATTCCCTAATGATCAATTGCTTGTTGATATGGATATTGAAGCTTATGTGGGTGTGCCATTACAAAGCATTTCTGGCAAGACAAATACCATTCTGGTAGCGCTTTTTCAGCATGAAATAAGTGATGCGTTATCAATCGAATCTTTCTTTTCGTTATTTACAGGTTTAATCCAGCGTGAAATAGAAAAAGACCGTTTCATTGCTAAGCTAGATTTTTCTAATCAGTTAATAGAACAAAGCCACGAAGCTATTTTTATCTGCGACCACAATGTAGAAATTACCTATGCAAATACTGCCTTCACTAAAATGACGGGCTATTCGCTGGACGAAGTCTTAGGGGAAAACCCTAAAATTTTAAGTTCAAACCAGTATGATCCACATTTTTATAAAGCTATGTGGCATCAGATTAATACTGAGGGCAAATGGTCTGGTGAAATTACCAATAAAACTAAGCAAGGTAAGCTATATACGCAATTTTTATCAATAACCAAAATGCAAAATAATGCTGAGGATTGCTATGTGGCGTTTATTTTAGATATTACCGAGAAAAAAGAAGCTGAGCGAAAAATTTATTTTCACGCTAACCACGACCAACTTACAGGGTTAACTAATCGTTTTTACTTTAAAGAGTACTTGTGTACTTTAATTTCGTCTCTTGCATATCAAGATGAAGTAGGTACAAACTTGGCAGTAATTTATTTTGATGTTGATAAATTTCAGAATATTAATACGGTATATGGCCTAACATTTGGTGACAAAGTTTTATGTAAACTAGCTGAGCGACTTGAAAGCTGTTTTAAAGAATCAGCCTTTTCACGAATCGATGGTGATAGCTTTGCTATTTTACAAACCTATCAACATATTAGTGAGCTAGAACATGTTTGTAAGCAAATTACAGCATTGTTGGTTGAGCCTTTTTCAATTGGTGGTATTAGCCAGCAAGTATATGTAACTCTTGGGATCAGCTGTTTTGAGCAACGTTATATTTCATCCTCTGAACATAAAATCGAAAAAATAGCACGCCGCTTGATAAGACAAGCTGAGCTTGCAACTCTCAATGCAAAGCAAGCTGGTACAGAGTATTTATTTTTCTGCACTGAAATGGATAACAAAATAAAAACACAAAACTTGCTAATAGATCAGCTAACTTTGGCAGTGAAAAACGACGAAATTGAAGTTTATTTTCAACCTATTATCGATATAGAAAATAACACGGTTGCTAAATTCGAGAGTTTAGTGCGTTGGAATAATCAAGGGCAATGGGTATCACCTGCGGAGTTTATTCCGTTAGCAGAAGAGTCTCGAGTGATTATTCCACTTGGTGAGCTGGTGTTGGTTAAAACTTGTCAGCAAATAAAAGCGTTAGAGCTGCAAGGTTATAACGATGTTGTTTTTAACGTAAATCGGTCTTTATTTGAGTTTACTGAGTTTAATCCTGAGCGTAATGCATGGCTTGAAATTATTAACAACCAAGGGGTTAAGCCGTCACAAATCTCTTTTGAATTAACTGAAAGTGTTTTAGCTCCTGAAAATACTAACCATCTCGATGTGCTTACTCAATTAAAAGAGGCGGGTTGCTTAATTTCATTGGATGATTTTGGTACCGGTTATTCATCTCTTAGTTATTTACGCCGCTTCCCTGTTGATGTACTCAAGCTTGATAAGTCTTTCATAGATGAAGTTCATGTTGATTTAGGTGACGAAGCACTGGTTAAATCGATTATCCAAATGAGTCGAGTATTGGGTATTAAGGTCGTTGCTGAAGGGGTTGAAGAGCGCGAGCAATTGGCGGTGCTTACCGAAGCAGGCTGCGATTATATCCAAGGCTATTACTTTTCTAAGCCATTACCAGCAAATGATGTAATACCATTTTTAACGCAATTTTCTCGAGAGCAGTAGATAATTACGGTATGATTTTGGTATCAAGCAGTTAGCAAAAGCTTACTATGTCAAAATTAACCGCAAAGCAACACATCAAGGCGATTGCTACAGCCATTAAGGCCGAAGAGCAGTCGTTAAGAGCGCGTTACCCTATACTTAACCAACAAAATAAAATTGCGATGGTAATTCTGCTGGTGTCGTTGTGTTCACTATTCGGTGTTGCGACACTTTATTACTTAGCGGTTATTCCCTCGTGGCTTTGCATCATTCTGGCTGCCTTTATTACTTCAATATCGCATGAGCTTGAACATGACCTTATCCATAAGCAGTATTTTAGTAATCGTCCTTTTATACATAACTTTATGATGTTAACCGTGTGGCTTATGCGGCCTAATACGGTGAACCCTTGGTATCGCAGAAAGATTCATTTACATCACCATAAAGTATCCGGCACCTCACAAGATTTAGAAGAGCGTTTAGTAGGCAATGGTATTAAGTCGCCCTTGTTGAGAGCTTTGGTCATTACTGATGCCTTGCTAGGTTTGTTAATCAATACCAAGCGATTTAAAAAAGAAATTAGTGGTTTTAAGTTCTTCCGTGTGTTTAATGCGGGCTTTCCGATTGCTACTGCGTATTTTGCGATTCTTTACGGGGTAATTGCTTATTATGCAGTGCAGTTCGTACAGCCATTTACATTGCCGCCGTGGGGAGCTGAGTTATTGGCGATGGCAGAGTTTTTAATGGTGGTACTTATCGTGCCTAATATTATTCGTTCGAGTTCTCTTAACTTAGTGACATCTTCAATGCATTATTATGGCGGTGTAAATAATTTGCTTGAGCAAACGCATGTGATCACCAGCCGCTGGTTTTTACCGTTTCAACTATTTTGTTTTGATTTTGGTCGTACCCACACAATCCATCATTTTGTGCCAAATCAGCCCTTTTATATCAGGCAATTGATAAGCAAAAAAATACATCCTATTTTGGCCCAGCATGGGGTACAGTTTAATGATTTACAAAGCTTGAAACACGCTAATCATTACCCTGTAAAAGAGCTGTCATCTCAACAAGGAGTTTAATATGAAGGTTACCGGTCGTTGTCATTGTGGTGAGGTCACTTACCACGCAGAAGTTGATGAAAATAAAGTGATAAACTGTCATTGCACTGATTGCCAAATTATCTCAGGTGCGCCTTTTCGTACGGTTGTGGTGTCTGCGCCAGATGGAGTTACCTTTACAGGTGCTAAGCCAAAAGAATATATAAAAATAGCTGAAAGTGGCAACCAGCGTGCGCAAGGGTTTTGTGGTAACTGTGGTACAGCTTTGTACGCGACTTCTGTGGGTGCAGGTGAACGCATTTATGGCTTAAGAATTGGCGCTATAGAGCAAGCTGATGAGCTCATCCCTAAAGCGCATATTTGGTATCGCTCACATAAACCTTGGCTCGATAACCTGAGTAATATGAGCGCCTTTGAAACCGCACCTAAATAGCTGCGGTTTCATATTTATTGTTGGCCGATGGTGATATTTCGACCACTTAAGTAACCAAATAAAGCACACAATAGGCTTGATGCCATACACAGCCAAAGTGCTCCCGCCCAGTTGTTGAAATAACTATGTAAGGCGCCCGCAATAATAGGGCCTGTGGCAGCCAATAAATACCCGATACATTGCGCCATACCCGATAACGCAGCGGCTTGCATTGAGTCATGAGTACGTAGGCTTACAAATGATAAGCCTAAGATAAAACAGGCACCTGAGCAAAAACCTAAGGTGACTGACCAAAGCATCGCAAAACTAGGTGCAACTAATAATCCAACAGAACAAAGCGCGCCAAGTAATGCCAAGCTTAGCGTTAAGATGCGTTGATCTTTTAATTTGGCAAGTAGTGGAATAAGCACAATACCTGGTAGCGCAGAGGCTACTTGAAAGGCGCCTTGCAAAGCGCCCGCGTGCTGCGCACTATGGCCACCTTCTATTAAAATACTGGGTAGCCAACCAAGCATGATATAAGTGAAAAAGGAGTTAAAGCCGAGCAATAAGGTGATTTGCCAAGCCAGTGCAGAGTGCCAAATTTTGTTTTGTGTATTGTTTGACACATATGCCTGTTTTGGCATGGTATGTTGCTTAAGTTGTGGTAACCACACCATAATAGCCAGCACAACCAGTAAAGCATAACTGGCAAGCGCCAATTGCCAGCCAAGTTCTTTGTATTCAGCGAGCGGAATGATGAGTGCTGAATAGCTGCCACCAAATATGCCCATCGCCAAAACATAACTCGACGTCATTACTGCCACTTTGTGTGGAAAGTCACGCTTTATTAGGCTTGGTAATAACACATTACCAATCGCGATACCGACACCAATTACTGCGGTACCAATAAAAAGCACGGTGGCAGAATCAATAACCCGAGAGACAACCCCTATACCTATGAGTACAAGGGCAATAAACAGTGATATTTCAAGGCCACACTTTTTAGCAAGACTTGCCGCCATAGGTGAGGCAATGGCAAACGCGATTAAAGGTAAAGTCGTCAACATGCCGGCTTGCGATGCATTTAACTGAAACTGTTCAATGATCTGTTCAAGTACCGGTGCAATGCCAGTGATCGGGGCTCGTAAGCTGGCTGCAATAAGAAAAATGCCCAGCACTAAAAGAAGGTTACGAATTAGATTTTGAGAAGATGTCACGCTGTTTAGGAGTAATAGCAAGAGGTACATTTATCATACCAAAACACGAAACAGCGTGGGTGAACTATGAGATAGCTCACCAAAAAATGCGGTTATTTAAAACTGATAACTTGCTGATAACATGGCATTGCGCGGTCTACCCGGAAAGTAGCGGTCGCCACTAAATGTGGTGTAGTCAGCGCGCTCTGCATAACGCTCGTCGGTTAAATTGTTTATTCGTGCCGTCACACTAAGGTTAGCTGTTAGCTGCCACGCCGCTCGTAAATTTACTAATGAGTGGCCTTGGTAACTATGCTGGTTTTCAGGATCAGTAAAGTAGCTGCTGGTGGTATGTAGCTCAAGACCAACACGCGTAATGTCGTTTGCTTGCCAAAGTAGCTGCAAGTTTGCGATGTTACGAGGAGCAGTATCAATAAGATTACCATTGATGTTAATCCCGCTGAGTACTTGGTCATAACTGTATGTATGTTTGGCGTGGCTCGCGGCTAACTGCATCGATAAGCTAGGCGTTATGGTATAGGCTAACTCAAGCTCAATACCACGATGCTGAGTTTGGCCATCATTGACGTAATAAAAATCACTGTCGCGGAAAATGGTGTTCTTTTTATTCATTGCATAAATGCTAACTACATAATGCAGCTGTGCTTGTTGACCTTTTATACCAAGCTCTAGGTTTTTAGCTGTTTCAGATTTCAGATCTGCGATATTTTGTTCGCGTTGCAACTGATAAAGCTCTGCCGCTTGCGGTGCTCGATAACCTTCTGAAGCATTGGCGTAGATAAACTGGTTTTCAGAATATTGATAGCTTAAACCAAGCTTAGGTGAAAAGTTAGTAAAGCGATTTTCGCCGCTTTCTGGTCGAGAATAGCGACACCCACCCATGGCGCATGCTGTGCCATCTTCTTTAGTGCGGCCAGCCAACATATGGTTGTCGTAGTCATAACGCATACGCTCGTATCGACCACCCAGGCTGATAAGTAACTCATCAAGTTGCCAATCAAGGTTCACAAACGGTGCTAATAGGGTGCTTGTTACTTGATAATCATAATGTTTGCCTTGAGGCACGGTGGCGACTAAAAATGCTGAGCCTTGAGTGGGACTGTCTTGATATTGTAAAAAGTCAGCATCTGTAAGTTCACCATCAAAACCAACAGTTAACAGGCTAGAGCCGGTTAACTTGTGCTGCCAGCTTGATTGTATACCAACACCTTGCTGAGCATTTTCTTCAAGGGGAGTACCCGGTAAAAAATGCTTAAAGAAGGTCATGTCTTGGTCGCGGATATAAGGCGTAAGGGTAAAGCTGTTAGCCTCATCTTGTGTCCAATTTAGCTTTGACCAAACACGCAAAGAGCGGGCTTTACGAAATGCATCAGGATCAAAATTAGACTGAGCTATTTGCTTATCCTTGTAGCTTTCAAAGCCCTCTATGTAGCCAGCTGTTTGTTGATCTAAATGGGTGTAAGTCAGGCCTGTACTTACACTTAGTTTTTCGCCATCAAAACGGTGACGTAGCGAGAGCTTTTCTTGGTCAACACCTTCGTCATCACGATAACCCGTATCTCGAGTAATAGTGGCATTAATACCTAAACCTTGTTGGCCAAAATCACGACCCGCACCTAGTTTGTAGCGGGTGTAGCCAAACGAGCCGTAATCAAAACCAAGTTGGTTGTGGTTATAGGTTGTATCTGGGGTGATCACGTTGACTACACCATGTACAGCGTTTGAACCATAAAGTGCAGAGCCCGGGCCTTTCAGTACTTCGATGCGTTCAGCCATTTCAGTGTGGGCTTCGAATAATTCATTGATGTTGCAAAAACCAGCTGCGCGAAGTGGAATACCATCTTCGGCGGTAAGTAAGCCACCGCAGGCACCTGCGCCAGAAAGTACAGGCGAACGTAAAGCGGGTAAATACTCTTGGCCGTTACCGTGTTGAAGATTCGCACCAGCAACCTGTTTAAGGGCTTGTTCAATGTGAGTTGGAGCGATAAGCGCCAGTTGCTTCTGTGAAATACTGCTGACCACAACAGGCAATGGATCTGCCAACACTTCGTTGCGCGAGGCGGTCGTTGTAATATGTTCTAGTTCATTATTTGCAATGGCTTGTTGGTTAAATAATGAGGTGCCCACAAGCACTGAGAGTATCGACAACTTCATGAAAACCCTTTGGTTAGGTACAACAAAAACCAAAGGGTAACTGCTTTTTAGGATGGGTAAAAGCTTTCGCGCTTAATAACTTTGTCTGTTATGCAATACGGCGATGTACGGCAAAACCTGCCAGTACTGCCACTAACCAAAATAAGCTACTGCCGCTACTGCCATTTCTGTGCGTGACATTAGCTACTTTTTCTTCTTTTACGCGGGTTTTAAATTGCGCCAATTCAGTATCTAGATTTGTGATCATGTCATCAACAGCGCCATTAAAGCTTGCCAGCGATTGCTCTTTAGCAACTTCATCGATGCCAATCGCTGTGCTGCGTTGCTCTGCTTTATGTATACCTGGCGCGCGAAACAGCATTTTTCGGCTTTTCACGTCAAATACGGCAGTATCTACAAAGGTTTGTACTGAGTTCTCATTGCCCGGAATCACATATAAACCAACAATCGTTAGATATAAAAATGCAGCGTTATTTTCTAAGCTTTGCGACACTTGGTCGTATGAAACAAGCGCCATAATATCCACATCATATAATCGTGATACTTGTTCTAATGCGGTAAATCCTTCGCTGCCTTTTAAATAAGTACTTGGGATCACTTCAATACGGTCTATGTAGTCATATTGCATAAACTGCTTTTTAACTTTATTTAGCAGTGCGACTTCATCACCATGATGCAAGCCATCATTGTACTTGTTAGGAATAAAGGCAATCCCTACCGTGGCTGGTAAGTTCAAAGTTGGAATCGTTGCTTGGTGTGCAGCTCTATCTTGTTGGTCTGGGTAAAGGTACTCAACCAATGAACTTGATTGCGTTTTTTGATTGCCATATTGGCTCATCATGGCACTACAGCCCGTTAGTGCAGTAATACTAATGACCAAACACCATTTTAGAACATTCATAAATTATCCTTATTATGTTGTGAGGAAGCCTTTGTTTATGTTGCAAATATAACGACAAACGCCTCAAACGAAACTGTAACTCAGACTCGATTTTTCGTAAATAGTGCCAAAGAAGTTTAAAGAAATGTAAAGATTAGCTTTCTAATGTGTTGATATGTAAACAGTTGCGTTTTTAAATTGTAACCCTTCATCTATGATTCAGGCTAAAACGTTAGGCTTTTTATCAAGAGCAAACGTTGAGGGTCTCTATTATGAATAAATTAATTACTATCTCAGTTGCTGTTTTAGGTTTGAGTTTGATACCTATGGAAGCAAACGCGAAACATGATCGTGACCACGATAGATACGAACATAAGCACGAACGTAAAAAGCATAAAAAACATAAAAAACACCACAAACATCACCATCATCATGACAGACATGATCGTTACGATAGATACGATCATTACAGCTACCGTGACTTACCACCCGGTTTATACAAAAAAGTAGGGTATGGTGGTGGCTTACCACCAGGTTGGTATGAGCGTTATCGCCATGGTGATATTCTTGACCGTGATATATATCGTCATGGGCGAGTGATTAAACGTCGCGACCGAAATGGCATTATTGCCATCGAAATCGATGACCGCCTTATTCATCTAGTACACGATACGCGAGAGATTTTATCAATCGTTACTCGCCATCGTTAATCCTGTCAAAAGCCGCTTAGCGGCTTTTTTTAGCTGGTTTCATACCCAGTTCAGAAAAACTTGCTACGCTTAATTGGGACTCATAGAAGGAGCACTCGCATGAAAGCATTGTTAACAGTTGCAGTGATAGGTTTAAGCCTAGTGACGGCTGGCGCACTTGCAAAAGATAAAGACAAGGATAAGGGCAAAGATAAAAGTCTACCACCTGGCCTTGAAAAGAAACTTGATAATGGTGGCGATTTACCACCCGGTTGGCAGAAGAAATTACGTAAAGGCGATATTCTTGACCGTGATATTTACCGCCGCGGTAAAGTGATTAAATCTCGAGATAGAGATGGTCTAATCTCAATTCAAGTTGACGATACTGTCGTGCGTTTAGTGGAAGACACCCGAGAAATTATTTCTATTCTGAGCCGCTAGTTTTGCTTGAATCGATCATGACTTATGGATTGGGTTCACTATTGGCCATGCTGCTAGTGGTCTCAATCTTGCCATTTTCATATTCCCAACATTATTTAATTCGCAGTTGTGACTTTGTACGCTTGCAAGTGGTTTACCTTGCTTGTGCGAGTTTAATTGCTGCAAGCTATTTAATCAGTCGCACGGGCTCCGCGCCTTATATTGGTTGTGCTCTGGCGAGTATCGTCGTGTTGCTTTTACAAGTTGGCTGGATTTACCCTTACACAAGGCTCGCTAATAAAGAAGTTGCTTCAAGCAATAAAACCGATAAGCACAGTATTCGCATTATGTCGGCAAATGTACTGATGTCGAACACTGAATATGACAAACTCATTGCTTTAGTTAACACGCACCAACCAGACTTACTCATTACGTTAGAGTCTGATCAAACTTGGCAGAATGAACTGAGCAGTTTAGAGCAAGAATACCCGTATCGAGTGTACTGCCCAAAAGATAATCGTTATGGTATGCACTTGTACAGCAAGTTTAAAATTAAACAACAGCAAGTTTGTGAGCTTATAGAAAGCGATATCCCCTCAATCCATATTTTGTTTGAAGATGCAGATGGCGTAGAAGTTCAAGGGCATTTTATTCATCCTGCACCTCCGAGCCCCACGGAAGAAGACAGCTCACGGCCGCGTGATACTGAACTAATTATCTTAGCAAAAGCACTTAAAAACAGACTGCGACCTTGTATTGTTGCAGGAGATCTAAATGATGTTGCTTGGTCGCGAAGTACCCGTTTGTTTATGCGTATTAGTGGCTTGTTAGACCCACGTAAAGGCCGCGGCTTTTTTAATACCTTTCATGCCAGTTATTTCTTTATGCGCTGGCCACTTGATCATCTTTTTCATAGTAATGAGTTTAGTGTTAAGCGTATTGAGCGTTTGGCAAAGTATGGCTCAGACCATTTTGCACTTCTTACAGAGCTTGTTTATAACCCCGATTCTGACAACCAAAAACAACAAGAGCAGATTGATAAAGAAAAAGCAGTGGATGAGTTAAAAATGCCAGCAGCCTCGAAGCAACAAGTGCCAATGTTT
>Ga0208060_1000569_pt1 | contig 10794 bp, 8 predicted proteins | sample DeeseametaMP0901_FD_184200 | JGI IMG/M metagenome (GOLD analysis project Ga0208060, IMG submission 184200) | Marine microbial communities from the Deep Indian Ocean - MP0901 (SPAdes) | ecosystem: Environmental > Aquatic > Marine > Oceanic | place: East of Durban, South Africa, South Indian Ocean... | reverse complement strand
CGATATGAAGAAGTGAATATAGGCCACAGTGCAGACGGTGACGCTCTAGTACTCACCTTGGGAGGGATAATTGTCGCTCAGAACTCACAACTTATTAAATCCTCATTATCTTTTGGTAAATTGAACCGAGGTTCGAATTATCTGTACAAAGTGAGTCAAAATAATAACGATTTCTTCAAATTTGACCTTGGCTATGAATTTGATCTCTTCTGGTTTGACATCCCGCTTGGTAATTTCGATGTAGGGTTAGGCTTGGATGTAATGAAAGATAAAGTCAACAACACAACCCAAAAAGATCCCAGAATTTATGTATCGTATTCTAACTCTCTCGATTTTAACCCTAAAAAAGTTAGAGATTACAGTGAATACATTGCATTAATTGAAGTTAGTGAGGATGAAATTATTGATGAAGAACAACCCTCAAAAATCGAAATTATGGCAAGTGATTTTATCATTTTCAATGAAAAAAATATGTCTGAACTGATAACATTGATCGACAAAATTTCCAATGAAAGAAACCCATATTTCGGGGCTCAAGATAAAAAAGAATCAACTAAAATAAGAGAATTACCAAGGCAATCCATGGAAAATGATTTGAATTCTGGGATATTGCTAGTCAGTGAGCAATATGACCTAACTGAGATCATGCTGCAGCTTGATCAAACCATTGACAAAAGAAATTAAAAAATTACTTTAATTCTCAATTAAGGGTTGCTTAGTCAAGCCTAACTTTTGCAAGTATCTGTCCCGTAATCGAGTGGATCGTGACACCAAACTTACTTGTTTGCCATCAATAAACACTGCAGTAGCAAAAGAAGAAACTTCCAATGGATTGCCATCCCAAATAACAAGGTCTGCTACCTTGCCTTCTTCAATTGTGCCCAATTCATCTGAGAGACCGAAAACCTCTGCAACATTTGCCGTTAAAGCCTTTATGGCCTCATTTTGAGGCAATCCATGAGCCACTGCATTGCCTGCTCCTTGTCGGCTTAAGTAAGAATTGTGTGTGTCCTGTGATGTAATTAAAATCTTAACACCGGCTTTGTTTAGGAGGTATGCATTGTCCATACGGGCAGCAATTGCATCAAATGAGCTTGGAAGATTGTCCATGGGGTCCAAGATAACCGGGATACCTGCCTCAGCTATAATCTCTGCTATTCTCCAAGCTTCTTTAGCCCCATGAAAAATAATTTTAATGCCGTATTTTTTGCCTAAAGAGATTATCCTAAGTAAATCTTTTGCACGATTTGAACGGACAATCAAAGGTATTTCGTTATTCAAAACCCTTAAAATTGCCTCCAAGTCTCTGACCGTATGATCGTCATAATCAAAGTCCGCAAGCAACCTATATTGCTCTCTGGAATCATTGTAGCGGAGAGCTTTGTTAAACGTGTCTTCTAGCATTAAAATTTGTGAAGCCCTGGAGTCAGATCCAGCACCAAAACTGACTGCCATTGCAATGTCTTTGGCAACAAAATCAGTTACCAACTTGCTATCCAATTTGAAGACCGAAGCCATTCCCGAATAAATTGACTTTGCTGAAGAGGGTCCGACAATGGCTGACGTAATTCCACCAGAGCGGTTGTAAGGGATTAAGGTTGATGACGGATTAAAGGCATTGACAATACTGAACCCAGCTGAATAATGTTGGGTTGAATCATCCCTCGTCTCTCTCTCGAGCTGAATTTCCATGAGTCCAAGTTGACTGTACGGAGCGATCAGTCCTGGGGTAATGATTTGATTTGATGCATCAATTTTAATTGCATCGTTGGCAACCAGATTACTGCCAATTCCCACAATCAAGCCACTGTCAATCAATATATCTGTGTTCTCCAGTATTTGTGAATCTGAAGCAGTTATAACGGTGGCGTTCTGGATTAATATTTTTTCTGACTCTGCAGCGTTCACTCCTGAGATAAGGAAACATAAAATGAAAGTCGTTGTGATCAGGAGATATTTCATAATCGGCTCTCCTCTGGATCAATTATTCCTAAATCAAAATCTGTTCTCTCATAGGCATGATCATTCTCAGCATCATATTTAAGGTGGCCGTCGATAAATACTTTCTCTGCTTTTGAGAAAACACTGAAAGGATCCCCATCCCAGATTACTAAGTCGGCCATTTTTCCAACTTCGAGACTCCCTACTTGATCTGATATACCCAAGGCTTTCGCTGGATTAAGGGTAATCCATTGGATTGCGCGTGCTCTTGAAATATTCATCCCCACACGGTTCCCTGCAGCCCTAGCTTTGGCAGCCTCTTGATTAAGGTGTTGGGTACCAATTGCAGAATCGGAGTGAACAATCGCGCAGCCTGTTCCATTTTCAGCCTGGTCAACCATAGCCACATTTTCCCAAACCATATCGAATGCTTCGTGTTTGAATCCCCACCAATCTGCCCACATTGCCGCACAAACACCTTGATCTGCCAAAAGATCTGCAACCTTGTAAGCCTCGATAGCATGGTGAAAAGCGGTAACTTTGTAATTAAATTCCTTGGCGATATCGAGCATAATTGCCATCTCTTCGCCCCTATAACAGTGATTTTGAATGAGTATTTCCCCTTTCAAGACGCCCGATAGGGTTTCCATTGCAAGATCACGTTTTGGGGTCTTCCGGGATTCTTCTGCTTTCTTCATGTAATCCTGGGCATCAATCCATGCTTGACGATATCCAGCAACATTAGCCATCTGAGTTGATGGTTCTTGGTTTCTGTTCCCGTAAACCCGTTTAGGATTTTCTCCACAGGCCATTTTTAGGGTGTATGGAGCCCCTGGAAATTTCATTCCCTGGACAGTGACACTTCTGACGTTCTTTAGCGTCACACCCCGGCCACCAATCAAATTTGCCGAACCAGGTAAGACATGAAACGTCGTTATACCCCCTTTTAGTGCAAGAGTGAATTGAGGATCATGTGTCCAAACAGAATGCTCCGCCCAAACATGGGGAGTAACTGGGTTGGTGGCTTCATTGCCATCTGAGTTTGAGCGCAGTCCAGGTGCTGGATAAACACCCATATGGGAGTGGATATCTATAATCCCTGGCGTTATCCATTTGCCTTTTACGTCAATAACCTTGGCATCAGTATCCAACGGTATTTCACCAATGGCGGTAATTTTATTGTTTTCCATAAGAATGGAAGCATTGTCCAGTTCATCTCCTGACCCTGTTAGTACCCTGGCATTGCGAATCAAAATTGTTTCACTGGTGTCTGGCTTATAGGTAGACAGGTATGCTTGATTTTGCGGTTCAAGTTCTGAATCCGTTTTCGAACAATTTATTATGAGTATACACAGACAAGAAACTATCAACAGATATGGAAACTTTTTGTTTATTTTCATTATTTTAAATCTAATCCCTTTCGACTACAGTTGGCTTTTTGTAAACCATTACCGTTATAGTTTCTTTGAGGTAAAACAAATATGCAACAAGAAAAGTGACAAAAAAACCGCTACCGGTATCTTAATGCACGCATTGACTAAAGAAAACTTCGTAATCTTTCGAAACCCATCCTTGATTTCCTGATAATTCATATGAATTGATGAAACATTTTCATTACAATGTGGTGGTGCTTAAAAATCACAAAATCACCACAAAAATCGCCGCAATACTATTTTGCATCACTTTGTGTCCCTTAAACTCGTTGGTTTTAGCTTCTAATTTCGACATTACCCAACAACGGGTTATTGAATCAACCAATCAACCAGATCAGTGGCTTGTCCATGGCAGAACCTATGCAGAACAACGTTATAGTCCGCTGAATCAGATCAACACAGAAACAGTAAAAAACCTAGGCATAGCTTGGGTTTTTGAAACAGACACCAATCGTGGTCATGAGGCGACCCCCATTGTAGTTGATGACATCATGTTTAGTACGAGCGCTTGGAGTATTGTCTATGCAAATGATGCAAAAACCGGTGAAATAATATGGAAATTCGATCCCAAGGTACCCAAAGAAAAAGCTTATTTTGTTTGCTGTGATGTCGTTAATCGTGGAGTTGCCGTTTGGCAAGGGAAAGTTTTCTTTGGAACTATCGATGGCAGATTGATCGCACTGGATGCAAAAACCGGTGAAATGATATGGGAAAAAATGACAGTCAATCCCTCACAAGCCTATAGCATTACTGGGGCCCCTAGGGTTGTAAAAAATAAGGTAGTCATTGGTAATGGTGGAGCAGAATATGGCGTCAGGGGGTATGTCAGTGCCTACGATGCCGATACTGGTGATTTGGTATGGCGATTTTATACAGTCCCTGGCTATCCAGAGGATGGCCTGGAAGAAGGGGAAAATGAGAAAAATGAATCGATAATGAAATTCGCAGCCAGTACATGGGGTGGCAGCAATTGGTTGGAGGTTGGAGGCGGTGGTACCGTTTGGGACTCGATGGCTTACGATCCAGAACTTGATTTATTGTTCATAGGCACTGGCAATGGAGGGCCCTGGGAACAATCGAGAAGAAGTCCAGATGGAGGAGACAATCTGTTTTTATCATCCATCATTGCGCTCAAGCCAGATACTGGGGAGTACATTTGGCACTATCAAACAACACCGGGTGATAAATGGGACTATACGGCAACACAGCATATGATCCTTGCGGAACTTGAAATTGATGGGAGACTAAGAAAAGTCATTATGCAAGCACCAAAAAATGGTTTCTTCTACGTAATTGATCGAACAAACGGTAAACTCATTTCTGCTGAAAATTACGTGAAAGTTACCTGGGCATCGCACGTAGATCCTGATAGCGGAAGACCGGTTAAAATAGAATCGGGTAATTATGAAGAAGAACTAAAACTCATTTTTCCTGGACCATTGGGAGGGCATAATTGGCACCCGATGTCTTACAATCCCAATACTGGATTGGTATACATTCCAGTTCTGGAAATGTATTTTGCCTATAGCAAGGATGAGGCATTTACCTTTGATGAGAGGCTCTGGAACACAGGGATTGATTCACAGACAACTATCCCTCCAAAAAATATCCTTCAACTGGCAACTCTCATAAAAAGCGTCAGAGGCAGGCTCAGTGCTTGGGACCCGGTGGAACAAAAAGAGGTTTGGAGAAATTATCACACTTTGCCTTGGAATGGAGGTACATTGACAACCGCTGGAAACTTAGTTTTTCAGGGAAATTCCGACGGTGAATTTGTCGCTTTTCAAGCCGACACTGGGAAACGTATTTGGAGCACCGATTTGAAATCAGGGATCATCGCCCCTCCAATAACTTATAATATCGATGGCGAACAATACGTTTCGGTGCTTGTTGGTTGGGGCGGTATGTTTGCACTGTACGCTGGGATGCCATCAAAATACTCGGGCGGTCCTGTCAATGGCAAGATTGTCACCTTTGCATTGGGCTCTGATCTCAGTATTGCAGATGCACCACCGGTCTTAGAAATGCCCTACCCCCCAGAATCCAATGCAAATCAAGTCTCAATCGACAACGGTGAAGTCAAATACCATAGTTATTGCTTTGTTTGTCATGGTGCAGGTGCTGTAGGTGGGGGCGTTATCTCCGACTTAAGGTACATGACTGCAGAAACCCATGATAAATTCTCTGCTATCGTCTTGGGAGGCATGTATGCAAACAAAGGTATGGTCGGTTTTTCCGATATATTGTCACAAGAAGATACCGAAGAAATCCACGCTTATCTCATTCAAAGGGCAAAAGAAACTTATTACCTAGAAAGACTTAATTCCTTTTTGAAATAACGTACTTATCGACAGGAACGCCTTCAATTAGATGCTGTTGGATGATTTTCTCCAACACTTTAGGCGTGCACTTTTTGTACCAAATCTGGTCTGGGTAAACCACTGCAATTGGTCCTTGCATGCACACTTGAAAGCAATTGACTTTGGAGCGATATATCCCTCCCTTTTTGTCCAAATTTAACTCTTTCAAACGGCGTTTTAAAAAATGCCATGATGCCAGTGTTTTTTTCTTAGATGCACAGTTGGGTTTGGTCTGATCGGCACACAAGAAAATATGGCGCTGCAATACATCCAGTCCCAAATCGGATAACTTATCCTGTAAGACTTGATCCTTGGTCATTTTTGCTTATTTTTTTATACGACTTGAGATTAAGCGATCAAAAAAGCTTGTGAACGGTGGCCTGGTTAGTTTGACAACGGCATCAATAGAACTTTGTTTGTAAATACCTTTAGCATGACTAAATCGTTTAAATCCATCCACACCATGATAGTGACCCATGCCACTGGGACCAATACCTCCAAAAGGAATGTCTTCTTGGGAAACATGAAAAACAACATCATTCAAAGTAACACCACCAGAAATGGTGTTGTCCAGTACAAAAGCTTCCTCTGTTTTATCATTGCCAAAATAATACAAACCCAAGGGCCGTTCATGGCCGTTGATATAATCTACTGTATCTTCAATTTTTGAATACGTTTTAACGGGTATAATGGGCCCAAATATTTCCTCTTGCATGACCAACATGTCGCTGTTTACTCCGAGAATTACCGTTGGCAACATTTTAAAATGGGTGCGATCTTCTTTATCCTCTTTTGCTGGATTAAATTCAATCAACCTAGCGCCCTTTTTTTTCGCATCATCCAGATAGTTCGACAAGCGTTTGAAATGGCGTTCATTGATGATTGAGGTGTAATCTTCATTATCAAAAAATGAAGGAAACATTTCAGCTATCGATTGTTTAGAAGCCTGTATCCAAGGCTCAACATGGTCCTCATGAACAAATAAATAATCAGGAGCCAGACAAATTTGACCGCTGTTTAATAACTTCCCGTTCCAAACCCTGTCAGCAACCTGCTTCATATTGGCTGAAGAACCTACAATAACTGGTGATTTACCGCCCAACTCCAAAGTGACTGGAACCAAATTCTCCGCAGCCGCTCGCATCACATGTTTGGCAATGGAAGTTGATCCAGTAAAAAGTAAGTGATCAAAGGGCAACTTTGAAAAGGCCTCCGCCACTGGAACATCTCCACAAAACACAGCCAGTTCATCAGGATCAAAGAATTCTGAGACCATTTTCTTCATCAAATTAGAGGTTTCGGGTGTAATTTCAGAAGGTTTTATCATTGCACGGTTGCCTGCTGAGAAAATTCCTGCCAACGGGGCAAACGTTAAATTGATGGGGAAATTCCAGGGGCTGATAACGCCAACAGTACCCAGAGGTTGATATTGAATATAAGCCTTGGCACCAAATAGATTAAAAGGGCTGCTAGCCGATCGTTTCTCAGGCTTCATCCATTTTTTCAGCTTCTTCTTAGCAAAGTGGACAGCATCAAATACTGATGCCACATCTGTAAACTTGGATGCCATTGGTGACCGGTGGCCAAAGTCTTTGCTGAGGGCAACAGGTATTTGCTCCTGGTAAGAAATCATCATATCGAGCACTTGGTTTAATCGATCAAGTCGAATTTGAATACCAGGTGTGCCTTCTAAAAGAGATTTCCTCTTCTGTAATTCGAGAGTCTTTTTCATTGTTTTGTCATAGATTGTAAAAAATCAGCGCCTCTATTGATGTGGTAATTGATGCGTTCATTCAAAAAGTCATTTCTAAGAACAATGGTATCACCAATTTCTAGGACACTGCCATTATCCTGGTTGTAGGCAGTCCAATGGGTTTGGCCTGGTACATTCGGATCACCGGTTTTTGCAAATTGCACCCAATAATTATGCATCGAATTACTGATTTGCTTATCTTTTTCAGAAACATTATTCAACTCAACGCCCAAGGTTTTCATAACAAATGCTATATCATCAGAATGAGCAGCTCCTGGCTGCTGATTCACTTTCTCTGACGCCACATAAGAAAAGTGATAATGGTATGTTTTTGAATCGACATATGCCATCTGATTGGCCATATATCGGCCGGTGCTGAGCAGGACCAGATCCCCAAAAACCTGATCTTCTAGCTCTTCCCCATTTAACCCTGGATAGAGTATATCTTTGTCTTTTTTGGGGACCAACCTTGAAATAAATTTAGGGCTAAAACCACCTCCTATTTGTCGACCCAGACTTGCTTCCCAACTGTTGCCACCTATTAAAAACGGAACATCGTGTTGTTTGCCTTGAGCAAACAACAAACCTGCATGATCCGGAATCAAAGTTCCGTCAATCATGGGTCCAAAGACAGTCCTGGGATCCAATTGTTCGATGATTTCATCGGACGATAACTGACGCAATTGATCCAAGCTTTGGTCCAATTCAAGACCCATTCCTTTGACAAATTTTTTGGCAATATCAACTCCTGAGATGTTAAAGCCAACCCGTTTGTTGATGTGTGTATCGGGAGCGAGCCCAACTGCTGCACTCTGGCTGATCGCTTTATGAAAAAGACCTTTAGATTGCGGGGTAACCATCAGATAACTAATCAAGCTTGCGCCTGCTGATTCCCCGAAGACAGTGACATTGTTTGGATTTCCATTGAACAGGTGTATGTTCCTTTGAATCCATTCAAGTGCTGCAATAATATCCAGTAATCCGTAATTACCTACCATTTCATTGCCTGATTTTTGAAACAAAGAAGGATGTGCAAAAAACCCAAAAACATTTAAACGGTAATTAATAGTAATCAAAACAACGTCTTGTTTTACAAACTCTGGGTTGTTTACTCTGGGAATGTTTCCAGACCCCTGTAGGTACCCGCCACCATGAATCCACACCATCACTGGAAGTTTAGACACGGAACTATTTTTGGGCGCCCAAACATTAAGTGTTAAGCAATCTTCGCTAGTTTTACCCAATTCAAACCACAATGAATCTCTTTTGATTTGGGGACAATAATCACCGTAATCCTGTGCAGATCGAATTCCTTTCCATGGCTGTTTTCTCTGTGGGGGACGCCATCTGTTAACCCCTTCGGTTGAGGCCGCAAAGGGGATGCCTTTGAAGGATAAGACTCCGCTTTCTTCACTGCCTAGGAGCCATCCAGAATCGACTTTAACCTGAAGATCAGAATCCAGGATACTGCATGAAGATAAAAGAATAGAAAACCCTAAAAAAGTTAGAATATTTCTCACTGCCTAGTCGAGAAAGTCAGGTTGCATTTTGTAGATTAGGTCATAAAGTGGTTGAAAACTTGCCCATAAAACCAAGTCAGAACCGGCTTGGGCCTTTGCGTGAAGAGCAATCTCATCTGGAATGAGGGTAGGTGCACCCGCAGCTTCTGCCAATAATTGGCTCTGACAGCACTTGTCCATGGAAATAAAGAGCCATACCGCAGTGTCAACATTAGTTCCAGTAGTCAATAAACCATGGTTCTGCAGGATGACCGTTTTTTTATCGCCGAGAGCTTCGGCGATAGAATTCCCCTCTTCGACATCAAAAGCGACTCCGCCATAATTGTCATAAATTGCCTGTTCTTCAAAGAATACCGCTGAATCTTGAGTGATAGGATCAAGCATTTTTCCTAGCGAAGAAAATGATCTCCCGTATATTGAATGTGCATGCGCTGCTGAATTGGCATCGGGTCTAGCTTTGTGAATGGCTGAATGAATTGAAAATGCTGCAGGATTCAGTGGCCTCTCGCCTTGAATGATGCTGCCTCCTTCATTCACTAGAAGCAAGTCTGAAATACAAATCTGAGCGAAGTTAACTCCCAGGGGATTCACCCAAAAATGATCCTTAAATTCAGGATCTCGATAGGTGATGTGTCCTGCCAATCCTTCATCAAAACCATACAAGGCAAACAGCCGAAATCCTGCCGCTAACCTTTCGAGCTGCATTCTTCTCTCTTCTTCGACAGCCTTACAAGGAATTGGTTGCAATGAACCTTTTTCCTTTTGTGGCAGTATGCCTTGGGTTCGATCAATATTTTTTGGTGTTGTTGAACTCATTTTTCCTATTCTAATACCTACTTATTCATATAATAGATTACAAAGCATTTTTAGGGTAAATCAATTTACTATGCAATTCAGAAAAATATTTACACTTTTTTTACTTGAGATTGATGATGTTACTGTGGTGAATGCATGAAAGAAACGATGGTGACATTATTAATCTTTTTCCTATTGCTTATGACTATTGTAGCCGCTGAATTTTTTTTAACAGGCACAATGGGTAAATCAGAAGACGCCACCCCGATTAGTCAATTGATTGATGTCGGTGAGGAGCTTTCAAAGGAAATTCTTGTTGCAGAACAGTAAAACCGATCAATTTAGTTTTATCAGCATCCTTTTGGTGATTGCTTGCATCACTTTACCTATAGCCATCAGACCAGATAGTGCTGCCGTTTTTATTCGAGAAACATATCAAGGGATTGTGAGCCTGTTTGGATCCGCTTACATGGTTTTTGGTATTGCAACATTGGTGTTTCTTCTAGTTCTTGCTTTTTCAAAGTATGGAAAATTTGTCTTAGGGGGCAAGGATGCGACTCCGGAGTTTGGCAATTTCAGTTGGGCGTCAATGCTCTTCTGTTCAGGAATAGGTGGAGGCATTCTCTATTGGTCTGGGGTTGAGTGGGCGTATTACGTCAATCAACCCCCTTTTGGTTTACAGCCATTATCCCAAGATGCTTATATGCTTGCATCGGCTTACGGTGCATTTCATTGGGGTATTAGTGGTTGGGCCCTATATTGTTTGCCTACCATTGTCATAGCCGTTCCCTTCTATCATTACAAATTAGGCTCTCTCAGACTCAGTTCAGGACTGCGGGGGTTGCGAGGAAATCAGGTAGAGGACTCAATTTTAGGTCGATGCATAGATCTCATCTTCGTTATCGTCGCGATCGGTGCATCAGGGGGCACCATGGGCATGTACATTCCAGTCATTAGTGCTGGCATTTCCGAATTGTACGGGGTCGAGCACA
>Ga0208060_1000565_pt1 | contig 10825 bp, 8 predicted proteins | sample DeeseametaMP0901_FD_184200 | JGI IMG/M metagenome (GOLD analysis project Ga0208060, IMG submission 184200) | Marine microbial communities from the Deep Indian Ocean - MP0901 (SPAdes) | ecosystem: Environmental > Aquatic > Marine > Oceanic | place: East of Durban, South Africa, South Indian Ocean... | reverse complement strand
TCGTCGAACCGGAGGTCCTGCGGGATGGTGACCACGACATCGACCGGTGTTTTGCAGCGACCGAAGAGACCCTGCGCGAAGTATTTGCACAACTGGCCCAGCAAAAGGTCCTTCTTGAAGGCATGTTGCTGAAACCCAGCATGGTCATATCTGGCGGTTCCTACGCCAAGCGGGCAGACCCTGAGGAAGTTGCCGAGAGGACCATAGAGTGCTTCAAGCGCGCGTTGCCGGCGTCGGTCCCTGGGGTTGTTTTCCTCTCCGGTGGTGAGCCCGACAATTCAGTGACGGCCAATCTCAATGCCCTGAATCAGCGTGCCTCCGACGCGAGAGTGCCGTGGGAACTAAGTTTTTCCTTTGGCCGGAGCCTCCAAGGAGCGCCTCTGGCGGCTTGGGCAGGTAAGGCGGAGAATACCGAGGCTGCGGCATTGGCTTTTTACACCAGAGCCCGCCTGACCGGCGCGGCGCGAAAAGGAGCTTACGTGCAAGAACGGTAAGCCGTCGCCACTATTGGACTTGGTGAAACGCGCGAAAATCTCGAAAAAGAATGGCGAATACGACGCGATAAGTAACCCACGAAGCACACTATAATAGTGTGCTTCTTTGTTTAAAATAAATATATTTTTAGCCAAATCTATTGACAAAATATGAATATAGTGATACAATAATAATTAGAAAAACATTGCCCTTTTAAAATATATTAGCTGAAAAGCAAGGAGAGAAAAGATGAAAAACGGATTTCCTATACTGTTGATCGTGGTCTTGTTATCCGCTGTTCTGATAGGATGCGGAGGAAAAGTGCTAGCGGAATCGCCAATCTTCGTGCCCGTAGTCACAGTTACGCCAAGGACGATAGCTCTTGATATTCCAAATCCGATTTCAGATCCCGCACCCGTTTTGGGACCATCTGCGATACAGCAAGATGCGTCAATACCCGATTCGGTTTCTGCAGCCATATATGTGCTTGCAACGAAGCGTTTCTTCGAACAGGATAGCCCCCCGATGGCCGTACCCGAACCCACGTCCACACCTGCACCGGAATCGGCATCTGCAGAGATTGCGGTACCAATCGAAATCCCATTGCCGGCACTTCCCGTGCTAATACCCGTACCTGAACCTACGTCCACATCCGAACCGGAGCCGACATCTACTTCGATCGTACCGAATGAAACCCCATTACATGTACTTCCCGTGCCAAAACCCGTATCCGTGCCTGTACCAGTACCCGCGGCTACGCCCGTACCGGAGCCGACATCCACGCCGGTTCCTGTACCGACCGCAACTCCCCTGCCCCCCCCGGATTTCACTGTTAACTACGAGAATGGCGTCGATTTCGGCGAGGTAGTGGTTGGTATTTCTTCGGGGAAGATAATTAGGCTTTCCGGGTTAGGTGAAGCGATAAATGTCGCTGCTTCAGTTGAGGGTAGTGGATATATCAGGATTAAATTCGCCTCCGATCAGAATGTTGATCTTTCATCAGAAGCGCTTTCAGAATTCAGTGCACAAGGGATTAGTCTCCACAGTCCTATTTTCAAAAGACGGATGGCAAGCGAATGTACGCTTACCGACAGTTCGGTTCAGCCAGGGGCGTCTAGATTGGAGGTGAAGATCATACTCTCGGAATCGGACAGACGGTGCATTCGGGAAAACCCCGATGTGTTACTTACGACAAGTGCCCTTGAGATTAGTCCCGGGTCATTCCGGAAACATACTAGGACATATACGATACAACGCGGGGATAATCTTTCCGCTATAGCTTCGAGGGAGGGGACGACTGTAGATACTCTTCTGCGGGCCAATCCTCAGCTAGGAAATCAGAGAATCATCTACCACAGGCACACAGGAAAGCCCTTGAATATCCCTGTTTCTGGAGCGACTCCTCATAATGGAGATCCGATGACAGGGAGGGTGGGTCACAAGACTTCTCTCGATATTGGTATTAAGGATCAACCCTTCGAATGGGAAGGTCAAATTGTGAACGACTTCCTATGCGGGGGATCGACCGCTTACGGTCGCGTGAGGTGTGATAGGGTGCTTGCCCTAAAAAGAGACAAGAAAACCGACATAACCACGGCATGGTTTTATATCTATGCCATTCCGACAAAAGCCGGAGAGGTGGAACGGACACTCACACTTCAGGGGCCGAACACCACAGTGTCAATTCCACTGACCGTGACAGGTCTTAAGGAGATTTCGAGCGGAGGTGGAGGGAGTAGCTTCTCTGGAGGATATAGTTTTATACCCACCGCAATCCCCACGCCCGTACCTACCCCAATCCCAGGTCCTACAGCTACGCCCGTTCCGACTGTAACTCCCGGTCCAACGCCTACGCCTATACCGGGAGCGACGGCTACACCTATCCCCACGCCCACTCAGACACCTACCCCCCCATCATATTCAGTTGCAACGATTTCACCTCCCCCATCGGCTACGCCGGCTGGGGAATGCTCACCGTGGCCCTCTCAAATATCTGCGATGCTGGCTGCACTTCCGCTACCCGATGGACTCTGCTTTAAATGGTTGTCGCCGGGGCAAGGAGCCTATTATTCACCCGCTACCCGAACCGTAAACGTTGGTTACTATGAACCCGTGACTGGGTACTTGACCCATATCGCCCACGAAGTTTGTCATGCCTATCAACATCAGCAAGCGTTGGACGCTGGGATGCCAGATTCCAGCACGGTCTTGGGTGACTGGGTTTTTACTCCTGCCGGTGTAGACTTTATTGCATCAACCGGATGGGTTAACGTACAAGGGCAATGGGTCGAAGAACAAGTCGATACTGGATTCTACGGATACCCTAATCCAGCCGAGGACCATGCCCAGCTTTGTGCGATTTGGTTCGACCCTGCGGGCTTCTGGACGTATCTTCAACAAGGATATCTAGAGAACTGGGCTCCGATTCGGTACGCATGGGCTCAGAATTGGTTGCCTTAGGTCTTAGATTTAATTAAGAGGAGGTTATTAATTTAAATAAAAAGCCCCCATCCATTTGGATGGGGGCTTTAATATAAAGCTTTACGAATCAGCTACTTATGCCTTAACACTCACTAAGTGATCTGGTAGACCCACACTCGGTGGTATTTATCAGGTTCGCCCATGGGCAACGCTTGGTACGGTTCGCTTACCTCAATTAGTTTCCACTGACCATCAGATTCAAGGGCTGATTGTTTCTCCTTAAACCCATTATTTTCGTATACTTCAGGCAGTAGAGTGAAGATTATGTAACCACCCGGGCAGGTTACGCGAATAAGCTCATCGAAAGAGCTAGCCGGGGCATGGCCTAGGGTGAGCACTCCTACGCTGACGACAGCATCAAAGGAATCTGTGGGAAAGTTTAGAGATTCGCCCATTACCATCTGGTGGAGCTTGATATATACTTTCGTTTTGCGTGCTTCTTTTAGCATGCCGCGGGACAGGTCCATGGCTATGAGATTCCGGTAGTCCAACGCAAACAGAGCCCTGCCCACCAGGCCGGTACCGGCCCCGGCGTCCAGGATTCTGGCCCCTTTTGGCACATGCTTGACAAAGATCTCCGCGGTGCGTTGCGGGCCTTGCCATTCGAATTCTTGTTTTAGATCGGTATCATAGTCCTTAGCCCACTGGTTGTACCGTTCTTCCAATTCCTGATTATTGCGAGATGAATGTATGCGTTTGATTCTATTTTTTCTCACAGCCATTACCTCTAAAAAGATACTGAAATATTTTTATATTATGAACTGACGCCAGTTTAGCATATTGAGCATTCGTGCTCAACGGCCAAAATAAAGATACGGACACTTTTGGCATTTTATCACAAAAGCCCTCCGACTCGGAGGGCTTTTGTTTTATACTGTGTTTTGTGTTACTTCTTGTTTACGTTTGTAGCATTAGGCCCTTTGGGGCTCTCAGCAACATCGAAAGTAACCAGGTCACCTTCCCGAAGATCGTTGAACTCAGCGTTTTTGAGTTCGTTGGAGTGGAAAAAGAGATCTTTATCCACGCCTTCTCGGGAGATGAAACCATATCCTCGGTCAGTAAGCCGAGCTATTTTTCCTTCTTCCATGGTGTGTAAATAAATATTTTAGTAATCGTTCAAACCTAGAGTACTGCGGAGCAAAACTCGACCTCGTTTTTCACACAGTCCTGATTTGATATAAGCATCCTAGCATATGCCGGATTTTATGTCAACACTATCTGGCTAGCGCAAGTGCGCTACTTGTTGTTTATCCCAAAAAACGGGCTTGCTTCTCCCCAGTATGTTGGGGCTTTGCCGTCCCATTTTTCAATCCAGCGAAGCTCTACCACTTTTACGTTAGCCCTTAGGGCCTGCGCCTCAATCAGGATGGCCTGGGCCTTGCCTTCGGCCGATGCAATCATTTGCTGTTTCTCAATCTTTATTCTTTCCAGGTCACGCTCGGCTTTAAGTTTCAGCTGTTCGGCAGTAACTTTGGCCTCAATCGCTTCGTTAAATGCCGGCGAAAAGAAGAAGTCAATGATATTGAACTCATCAACTATGATGGAGTTTTCCAGCAGTCTTTTTGCAAGATTCGCTTTGATTTGCTCTTTCACCTCCTCTCTCCTTGTTATAAGTTCCTCAGCAGTAAACTTTGCGGTTACAGATTTTACCGCTTCTTGGATGGATGGAGCAATAATGCGCGAATTGTAATTTTTCCCCACTTCCTGCCAAATTTTGTTTACCGAGTCCGGATCAAGATGATAGTTAAGCGCGATTTTGGATGTTACTACCTGCAAGTCCTTGGAGGATGCGCTGGCCGGTACTTCGTCTTTCTGCATTTTTACATCTATTTTCACTACGCTTTGAATAAACGGTATTTTAAAGTATAGACCTTCGTCAAATACTTTATCTTTCACTGCTCCAAATTGAAGGAGAATTCCGCGCTCCCCCGCGCCGATAGTGCCGAAACTGCCGAAAATGACAGACATGGCAATTACTCCAATAACCACGCGTGAAATAAAGTTCTTCGTCTTTAACATGTTCATTTTTTCGTCCATAAAAATATATTGTTAATTGATAAAAACACGTTTCATTCGACCTTAAGATAGCAAATAACCTTACCATAGTACAAGGGTTCGTGCAATAGTAAAAAATCCCCAGCGGTTAGCTGGGGGTATCGATTACGTGGAATCTTGCTGCTCAGAAGATAATTTGTCAAGGAATCGTTGGAAAATATTCCAAAATTCCGGTTCTGCAGCTTTTCGCCTGGCCTCATCACGAAAATCGAAATGAATTAGACCGAGGCCGGAGGTTTTGAAAACGAAATCAACTCCATACTGCATGCCTAGTTTTTCGCCTAAAATATTCGCCACAATGGCTATGGCTTCAACTGTTTGGTAATTCGCATTTAGTCCTCCGCCTTCGCCGTATGCTTCGTTAATCTCACTCGAATGCTCCTCACGAATCGAAAGGTCAGCTGTCTTTATGGACAGTGAGCATCCGGGCGCCTTCCAGTCTTTAACCTCGTATGGCATTTCTTTCCTCCTCGACGATTGTTTAGGCACTAAAAATCATACCAGATCATAGATCGTGTGTCAATATTATTACGGCAGCAGAAGATCGGGCACGTTACTCTTGCGTTGCTCTAAGAAAGATGGTATACTTTTAAAAGTGCTTGATTGGAGAGCCGTTGATGCGGCCTAGCAAGGAGACGAAATCATAGAACTTTTGCGATTTTGCTAGTTCGCAAAGTAACCGTAATCTCCTTACGTTGTCAGGAGTTTTTTTATTACGCAAAATTTACCAATATGGAAATTAGAAATATAGCTATTATTGCCCATGTCGATCACGGAAAAACTACGCTTACCGACGCTATTTTATGGCAAACAGGTGCAGCAGATAATGAAGTAAGCATGGATTCAAACACGCTCGAAAAAGAGCGTGGTATTACAATATATTCAAAGAATGCCGCCGTGCTGTACAAGGATACAAAAATTAATATTGTGGATACACCAGGACATGCGGATTTTGGTTCTGAAGTAGAAAGAGTATTACGTTCTATTGATTCGGTATTGTTGGTGGTGGACGCGCAAGAAGGTCCAATGCCGCAAACTCGTTTTGTTTTAAAAAAGTCTTTGGAGCTTGGCTTACGGCCCATACTGGTAATTAATAAGATAGACCGGCCGGCAGCAAATGTTGATCGCGTACATAACGAGGTATTCGAATTGTTTGCAGAACTTGGAGCAAGCGACGAGCAGCTTGATTTTCCGGTCGTATACGCCATTGCAAGAGACGGCATTGCAAAGCGCAATCTTACCGATAATGCACAAGATATTACGCCGGTGCTAGACGTAATTTTAGAGCATGTGCCAGTTGCGTCTACGGATAATGATCAGCCATTTCGCGCCCAGCCGTTTAATCTAGCATACGACAATTTTTTAGGACGGCTTGCAATTGTTCGTGTGTATAGTGGCAGTGTTAATGTTGGAGATACTGTATATGTAAAAAAGCATTCAGGACAAACGACTTCACATAGAGTAACGAAGCTTTTTACATTTGAAGGGATTGAAAGATTTGACGCGCAAATGGTTGGCGCAGGTGACATTGCCATAATCGCCGGACTCGCGGATGTATATATTGGCGATACATTGGCAAAATCGCAGGATGTGGCATTGCTTGAAAGTATTAACGTCGATGAACCCACAATCGAACTTACATTTCTGATAAACGACTCCCCGTTCGCCGGACGCGAGGGAAAATTTGTAACAAGTCGACAACTTCGTGAGCGTTTAAAAAAAGAGCTTGAGGTCAACGTAGGATTAAGGATAGATTTTGATACGCAGTCGGCCGAACAATTTGTCGTATACGGAAGGGGTGAATTGCATATAGCTATCCTCCTTGAGAACATGCGCAGAGAAGGATATGAACTTCAAGTTTCTCAACCCCAAGTTATTATAAAGGAAATTGACGGCAAGAAGCATGAACCCTTTGAAGAAATTGTAGTAGATGTTCCGGAAGAATTTCAGGGAGCGGTTATTGAAAAATTAAGCTTGCGCAGATCGCAACTGATGAATATGGAGCTGCGGGAAGGCCGCGCTTTTATGCAGTTTGAAGGCCCAAGCCGCGGTTTGTCGGGATATCGAAGCCAATTTGTTACGGATACGAAAGGTACGGGAATTTTAGCAAGGCGGGTTGTTGGGTATCGTCCACACATGGGAGAAATTGCACATAGAAAAGTTGGCTCGATGATCTCTGGGACAACGGGTAAGGCATTGGCCTTCTCGCTCGATAACTTGCAGACCAGAGGTACTTTGTATATTAAAGAAAATACTCAGGTATACGAAGGTATGGTAATTGGAAATACAGCAAAAGGAGAGCAGATGACGGTCAATCCAATAAAAGGAAAGCAACTTACTAATATGAGATCCTCTGGCGCTGACGACGCCATTAATCTTACTCCCCCTAAAATCATAACTATTGAAACGGGATTGGAGGTAATGGATAAAGACGAATACCTAGAAATAACTCCCGAAAGTGTACGCCTACGAAAGAAATATCTTACAGAGATAGAGCGCACCAAAGCAGGGCGAAAAAAATAAAAGTAGACGCGCTTTCTTTCGTCAATGGGAGAGGCAGTTAATTTTGGTATTAGCCATGGTTAACCTTCAGGAATCCCATTTTAAATATAACAAATAAGAGTATACAAAGGACAATTCCAATCGAAGCAAGAAAGGGTATCATAAAGGCAATTCCAAGAAATAATCCTCCGAGCATCGGGCCAGTTAGCCGCCCCATGTTCTCAAACGCTCCCGCAGCCCCCAAGGTGGCACCCATTGCGCTATGCGTTTCTTCTGATATCAGCGCGCTTAAAAGCGGCCGGGAAATAGACGCGCCGAAAGCGGCGATTCCCATCGAAATATAAACCAACTCCATGCCGGGCAGAAACGGCATAGATCCAAATCCTAAAGACATAATCGATAACCCTATCACCACGGCGGCACGCTTCGTCACGAACTTTAAAATTATAGGCAGTAGGATCGCTTGCGTGAAAGCGATGACACCACCGAGTACGGTAAAGAGAAGTCCTATTTCCTGCACGGTCATGTGAAACTTCTCAAGACCAAGTAAGGGAATAGAAACTTGAGTGTTGGACATTGTAAATGACCAAGCAAACACCAATAAAAAAAATGGTGCAAGCGGTCCTTTCAGGCCTTTCCAGAGTTGCGTTATGTTGAGCGCAGCTTTACGAAGATCAATATTTTTTGATTTTTTTTGTATGGATTCGGGAAGCAACCGTGCTATATATACAAAATTTAGAGCGGCAATGAACGAGGCAACGAAAAAAGGGAGCGAGATGCTTTCCTGAGCGAGAACTCCCCCGATGGCCGGACCAAATACTGCTCCCAAGGCCATAGCTGCGCCAACGCGACCAAAATGTTTTACGCGATCTTTTTTCGTTGTGCAATCGGCAATATAGGCTCGAGTTGTGGGAAATATAGCGCCAGCAAATACACCCTGCAAAAATCTCAAAACAAAAAGTACGGATAAGTTTCCTGCAAGCCCAAAGAGAAAAAATGATGCCGACATCCCAAAAAGCCCCAGCGCAAGAATCGGTTTTCTTCCGAATCGATCGGATATTTTTCCCCAAAAAGGCGAGAATAATAACTGAGCTAAGGCGAACGACGAAGCGAGTAGTCCTATTACAAGAGTGCTTGCATTAAACGTTTTGGCATATAGGGGAAGCAAAGGGAACACCATTGAAAAAGACATAATGCTGACGAAGGCAGCAAGATATAAAGCGAAGAAGGAGGGATGTTTAGGTTTTGGGATGATCATGGTATATATGCAATAAAAAAAGGCTAGTTAGACCCTAGCCCTTCATGCGCGCGAATGTTCCTCGCGGATTAATTTGTGGGCAGTGAGCATCTGGGCGCCTTCCATTCCCTAGCCTCGTATGGCATTTCATTCTTCCGCGATGATTGTTTAGGCACGAAATATCATACCAGATTATAAGTTATCTGTCAAATTATTTCGACTGTGCATTAGTCGTGCCTATAGGGATGATTTATACCGCTTAGCTCTCTTTTAGAACCAATTGCGAAATAAATTTTTTATCAAATCCGATCTGTCTACGTTGCTAATGTGCGTGAGATACTCATCCTGCATTTTATAAAGAACTACAAAAATCCAGATTGCCCATTTATGCTTCAGGTAAAAATCATAGGCCTTGGGCTCTGCGGCTTTCTTAAGGAAAAAGATCGTGGCGTAAATTAAGAATAGCGGCTCTAAGAAATTCGGGAAATAGAACAGAATTTGCTCATTACCCGTTACAAGAAATGCTAATTGCCCCACGCTCCTGAAAATGAACAGGCCGTAAATCCATCTCCGTATCCCCCACTTCAATCTCCATGCGGCAAAGGCCATCCCGACATACGTTGCCCAATCCGCGATTTTATCTATTGGCTGATAGGTTGAATCTTTCAATCCAAGGGGAATTAATATATCCCCATCAATAGTATCAAGTACGAAATTGGCCCAGCCGGCAAGAAACGGAAAGAAAACAATGGCTATAGGAAATGCGAATTTGAGAAATATAACAGAAATTATAGCTATAGTTTGGAACATGTTTTTTTAACTCCCCTATTTCCTTTGCTTTCTCAAATTTATTATACTAAATCTGCTTCCAAATAAAAAGCCCGAAATTAACCGGGCTTTGATTTTTTTACTTGCACTTTACGCACAGTTGAGGAGCACCGGTAAGAATCCGTATGGCAATGCCGCATTTCTTACACAGCGCGTCGTACCTGTTGAAGCTCATATCCCACGTCCTCTTTGAATTTTGCGATTATCTCATTTTGGCGTTGGTTTATGTCTTGTCGCTACGAAGTATCTCCCCTAGCTCCTTAAGTGCTCCCCGAACATCCTCCTCGAATTCGAGATTAGATATACGAACAAATGCAGAGGCGTGGGAAGGACGCTGTTCAAGATCTCGTTGTGCTTCCTCGAGTGCAATTTCTAACGTGGGTCCGATGCCAATCCTATACAGAAAATTACCGGGAAGATCTCTCTCTGTATACGGGCCCTCGCGATTCCCTCCAAGCCAAATCTCATGACGGTCAGAAATTTTAGGCATGGGCCTATGCTGAGGACCACGATCTATCCTTGTGAGTAAGTAGCCCTTTCCCCTTGCCTCTTCTTTCATTTGGTTAAATGGCACCATTTACTCCTCCTAGCCGCTAGACTTGTTAAAATTACTATAGTACCTTATGACAATAGTATCACTAGATGGCTCGCATGTCAAGATGGGACGACTTCAGAAGCCATGGAGCAAACAGAGGAGGCGGATGTGTTTGGATAGAAAAAAACCGCATGTGGGAAACATGCGGTTTTTTGAAAATTACTCGCCTTTTCGAAGATAAAACACGCAATGATCGACGGGCTTGGAATCTCTAAAGTACACCATTCCGCCGATTTTTTCAGGCCCTTCATATTCGATCAAGCGCAGCCCCAAAGCTTCCAATGCTTTAAGTATTTCCTTCTCGTCATAGAGCTGAAACGAACGTACAGCATCTCCATAATCTGAGTCTATCACTGTCATGATTTCATTGTCCTCAGACTTAGACAAGTTAAATTCACTTTTATTTTTGACCATCAGCTGCAGAACGCCGCCAGGTTTTAATACTCTCGCAAATTCTGGCAGGGTGACACCGAAGACGAAATGCGGTTCAATATGCTGAATTACAGCATCACATACAATGAAGTCAAAGAACTCTTCGGGAAAATCCAGGGGGCAACGCAAATCAGCTACAGATAGACGATCGGCAATCTCGGGGTGGAGCGTGCTTGCGGTTTCAATATTTTCGTACACAGCGTCGATGCCTACGATATCAT
>Ga0208060_1000563_pt1 | contig 10830 bp, 10 predicted proteins | sample DeeseametaMP0901_FD_184200 | JGI IMG/M metagenome (GOLD analysis project Ga0208060, IMG submission 184200) | Marine microbial communities from the Deep Indian Ocean - MP0901 (SPAdes) | ecosystem: Environmental > Aquatic > Marine > Oceanic | place: East of Durban, South Africa, South Indian Ocean... | reverse complement strand
GCTTGTTACGTTTGTTTCATCGTTGCCGGAGTCGTTTTCTTGGTAAAGAACACCAAAACGGCCGTAGCCGCCGAATGTAACGTCTGCAGCTGCAACGCCAGCGGTCGCAACCAGAGCTGTTGTAGCGAAGAGAACTTTTTTCATGAGTTATCCCTCGGTTTGAATTCATATGCCCATACCGGGGAATCCGGTAAAGGTATGAGAGGTGTTTTCAGCGTTTGCCCTAGTTTTGGCAAGGATCGCGGAAGCCTTGGCATCATTGGAAAAAACTGTGATGCAGCTATGTCACAGTTGCGCACACCCGCAGAATGCACGGACGGGCCAAGAACGCAGAGGCACAGGTGCCCTGTACTCTAGTATATACTGACATTGCGCTTGCCCACCGAACCCCGCTTGGATAGACCTGTGCCCAAACAGGCAAAGGACGGTCGAGATGGTGCGCAGTTCGGTATTCAAATCTACACTAGCCCTCGTGGTGGTCTCAGCGCTTGGCGCATGCGGTGGCCTGAACTTCGGCCCACCCAACGACAACGACCCGAACCTCGGGCTGTCTCCGACGAACCCCAACTATGTCGAGACGAACCCAGACAACACCATTTGGGCAATCTTCAACCGCAAAGACAATGACACCAACGTGTCGGTCAACAAATACCTGTGGTCCGCGTCGCTCGAAGTTCTCAACTTCCTGCCAGTGCAATCCATCGACCCCTATACCGGTGTGATCGTGACCGGCTATGGCACCCCCCCGGGGGGCAACCAGTCTTACCGCGCGACGGTCCTGATTGATGATCCCGCGCTTGATGCACGGTCGCTGAACATCGCGCTGCAAACCCGTGGCGGCCGCACGGTCAGCAAAGCAACCTCTCGCGCGGTCGAAGACGCGATCTTGAGCCGTGCGCGTGAAATGCGCATTGCCGACGCCAAATTCTAAGCCCGCACCCGTCTATTCCCCATTATCACGCCGGGCCACGCGCTAGTCGCTCGCCCGGCGTTTCTCGTTGATAAGGTCCGCCAAGATGCCCTCTTACTCCCCCGCCGAAATCGAAGCCCGCTGGCAAGCCGCCTGGGAAAAGAACGATGTGTTCCAAGCGGTACGCAACGCCGACAAGCCAAAGTATTACGTGCTTGAAATGTTTCCCTATCCCTCGGGGCGCATCCACATGGGGCACGTGCGGAACTATACGATGGGCGACGTGATCGCGCGCTATAAGATCGCGACGGGGCATAACGTGCTGCACCCGATGGGCTGGGATGCCTTCGGGATGCCCGCTGAAAACGCCGCGATGGCTATTGGCGGCCACCCCAAAGATTGGACCTATGGCAACATCGCCGACATGCGCGACCAGATGAAACCGCTGGGATTGTCGATCGATTGGTCCCGCGAATTCGCTACCTGCGACCCCGAATATTACGGCCAGCAGCAGGCGCTGTTCCTCGATTTCCTGTCGGAAGGGCTGGTCTATCGCAAGAACGCCATCGTGAACTGGGATCCGGTCGATATGACCGTTCTGGCCAACGAACAGGTCGAGGCAGGGCGCGGCTGGCGTTCCGGCGCGCTGGTGGAACGGCGCGAGCTGACGCAATGGTTCTTCAAAATCTCCGACCACTCGGAAGAGCTGCTTGATGCGTTGGACACGCTTGATAATTGGCCCGCGAAGGTCAAGCTGATGCAGGCGAACTGGATCGGCAAATCGCGCGGTCTGCAATTCGCGTTCTCGACCATCGACGCGCCGGAAGGTTTCGACCGGATCGAAGTATACACCACACGCCCCGACACCCTGCTTGGCGCAAGCTTTGTCGGCATTTCCCCCGATCACCCGCTGGCCAAACTGCTCGAGAAAGACAGCCCCGAAATCGCGGCCTTCTGTGCCGAGTGCCGTAAGGGCGGCACAACCGAAGAAGCGATCGAGACTGCTGAAAAGCTGGGGATGGATACCGGCCTGCGTGTGCGCCACCCCTTCGATACCGCGTGGGAACTGCCCATCTATATCGCGAATTTCATCCTGATGGACTACGGCACGGGGGCGATCTTTGGCTGCCCCGCCCATGACGCACGGGACTTTGAATTCGCCACCAAATACGGGCTGCCGATCACGTCGACCTTCTTGCCGTCCGAGGACGCGGACCCAAAGCTCGCCGCGCCCTTCGTGCCGGCGAAATCCGAAAAAGTGTATTACAACGGCGGCTTTGCCGGCGAGAAATGGCAAACCGGCGAAGAGGCGATCATTGCGGCCATCGACGCCTGCGAAGCGCAGGGCGTGGGCCAAGGCGTGACCAAATACCGTCTGCGCGATTGGGGCCTGTCCCGGCAACGCTACTGGGGCTGCCCGATCCCGGTCGTGCATTGCGACACCTGCGGCGTGGTGCCCGAAAAGAAAGAGAACCTGCCGATCGAGCTGCCCTATGACGTCAGCTTTGACACGCCCGGCAACCCGTTGGACCGACACCCCACATGGCGCGACTGCGCCTGCCCGTCTTGCGGTGCGCCCGCGAAACGCGAAACCGATACGATGGACACATTCGTCGATTCCTCTTGGTATTTCGCCCGCTTCACCGCGCCACGCGCTGACACGCCGACCAATATGGCGGATGCGGAATACTGGATGAATGTGGACCAATATATCGGTGGCATCGAACACGCGATTCTGCACCTGCTGTATTCGCGCTTCTTCGCCCGCGCGATGCAGATCACCGGCCACCTGCCTGAAAAAGCGATTGAGCCGTTTAACGCGCTGTTCACGCAAGGCATGGTAACACATGAGATTTACCAGACCCGCGACGCAAATGACCGCCCCGTCTATCACCTGCCCGAAGATGTGACCGACGGTAAACTCGCCGATGGGACAGAGGTTGAAATCATCCCTTCGGCCAAGATGTCGAAGTCGAAGAAAAACGTGGTCGATCCGCTGGGGATCATCGCGAACTACGGTGCGGATACAGCCCGCTGGTTCGTCCTGTCCGATTCGCCCCCCGAACGCGATGTCGAATGGACCGCATCCGGGGCAGAGGCGGCGTATAAGCACCTAAACCGCGTGTGGAACATCAGCAGCCGCATCGCCGAGATGGACGACAGCGCCGCAGGCACAGGAGACGACGATCTGCTGCGCGCGATGCACAAGACGATCCACGATGTCACGATGGGTGTGGAATCCTTTGGCTTCAACGCCGCGATCGCCAAGCTTTATGCCTTTACCGCGACGTTGCAGAAATCCAAGGCGGGCAAAGCCGCACAGCGCGAAGCGATCATGACGCTGGCCCAGTTGATGGCCCCGATGACGCCCCACCTGGCAGAGGAAATCTGGACCGCGCAAGGCGGCGACGGTCTGATCACCACCTCGTCCTGGCCGCAAGCAGACGAAGCGATGCTGGTCGACGATACGGTGACCCTGCCGATCCAGATCAACGGGAAACGCCGCGCGGAAATTCAGGTACCTGCGGATATGCCAAAGGAAGAGGTTGAAAAGATCGCGCTGAGCCACGAAGCTGTCATTCGTACCCTTGATGGGGCCACGCCTAAAAAGGTCATCGTAGTGCCCGGACGGATCGTCAATGTCGTTGCTTAACCGCCGTTTTATTATCGCATTGCCACTGCTGGTCCTGGCGGCCTGCGGGTTTCAACCCGTTTACGGCCCCGGCGGCACTGGCACGGCGCTGCAAAACGCGGTGCAGGTCGACGCGCCGAATGATGCCTATTCCTACACGCTCGTGCGCGAGATCGAGACGCGGTTGGGCCGCGCCGCAAGTCCGCGTTATGCTTTGGCCCTGACTGTCAACACCTCGGAAGAGGGGTTGGCGATCGACAGCGAAGACAACACCACACGGTATAATCTGGTCGGCAAGGTCGAATTCGCCCTGCGCAACCTCAGCAGTGGTCAGATCGAGGTGTCAGGAAATGTCGAAAACTTTACCGGCTATTCCGCGACCGGTTCGACTGTTGCAACGCTCGCGGCAGAACGTGATGCCCAAAAACGCTTGATGGTCATGTTGGCCGACCAGCTGGTCACCCGCCTTTACGCGGTCGATTTGACCCCATGAAGCTGCCCCCACGCGACGCGAATGCCTATTTCGCCAAGCCCGATCCGACAAAGACCGGGCTGCTGATCTATGGCGGCGATGCGATGCGCGTCGCGTTGAAACGGCAGAGTTTTCTGAAAAACCTGCTGGGCCCCAATGCCGAAGAGGAAATGCGCCTGACCCGTATTCAGGCCGCTGACCTGCGGCGGGATGCGCCCATGTTGCTGGACGCAATCAAGGCGGTAGGTTTCTTCCCGGGGCCGCGCGCGGCTTTTGTGGAAGACGCCAACGACAATATCGCCAAAATCCTGACCGATGCACTGGCCGACTGGCAGCCGGGGGACGCGCAGATCGTCGTGTCGGCGGGGGATCTGAAAAAAACCTCCAAGGTGCTCAAGGCGTTCGAGGCACATAAGAACGCTTTCGCCACTCCGATCTACGACAATCCGCCCGACCGGGCAGAGATTGAACGCGTGCTTGCCGAAGCAAAGCTCAGCCCCGAGGCGGATGCGATGGGGGCGCTTAGTGAATTGGCGCGGGTGCTTGATCCGGGCGATTTTCGTCAAATGGTGGATAAAATCACGCTCTATAAGATCGGCGACGCAGGCCCCCTCACGGCAGAGGATGTGGCCAACTGCGCCCCCACCTCGACAGAGGCAGAGGTCGACGACATTCTCCACGTCGTGGCAGAGGCGCGCGCGGGCGACATCGGCCCCGTGATGGCCAAGCTGCAGGCCCAAGGGGTGAACGCCGTGACGCTGATCATCATGGCGACACGTCATTTCCGCACTCTTTACCGCATCGCGAGCAATCCGGGCGGCCAGATCTGGGGTGTGCGCGACCGCGATCGCGCCATGCGTCAGGCCAAAAACTGGGGTGCGGCCAAACTGGAAACCGCATTGACCGTGCTGACAGACACCGACCTGACGCTTCGGTCAGCAGGCCAGCACGCGCCGACGATGGCGCTGGTCGAACGCGCCTTTATCCGCCTCGCCATGCTGGGGGCACAACGCTAAATTCACGTTAATTCTTGGGAGGGAATGTCGATGTATAAGGTAATCGGGGCAACCAAATCACGGGCGATGCGAGTGATGTGGATGCTCGAGGAGTTGGGCCAGCCCTATGACCACGTCCCCTGTAGGCCGCGTTCGGAGGAGGCAAAGCAATACAACCCGTCCGGCAAAATTCCCGCACTTGTGGACGGCGATGACGTGCTGACCGATTCTGTCGCGATCATGCAGTATCTGGCGGACAAACACGGCGCGCTGACCGCCCCCGCTGGCACCGCGGCCCGTGCGCATCAGGACGCGCTGACCTTCTGGCTGATCGACGAAATGGATGCGATCCTTTGGGCTGCGGCGAAACACAGCTTTGTCTTCCCGCAGGAACAGCGCGTCCCCGAGATCAAGGATAGCCTGAAAGCCGAATTCGCCCGCTCCGCGGCGATCCTGTCAGACAGGTTGGACGGTCCGTTCCTGATGGGGGAGGAGGTCACCATACCGGATTTGCTGGCGACCCATTGCATCAACTGGTCCATCGGCGCGGGATTTGCGCGGGTGGATGACAAGCTGGGAAATTGGGCCAAGTCCATGCGTGACCGCCCCGCGTTCAAGGCCGCCGCCACCCGCGAAGGTTAATCCCGCTGCGCCCAAGCGGCAGCGTGTTGTCCGGCCCATCGGCCTGTCGCAAGGCAGGCCGAGATCAGATACCCGCCCGTCGGGGCCTCCCAATCCAGCATTTCGCCTGCAACGAAAACGCCGGGGCGGGCGTGTAGCATCAACCCGTCATCCAGCGCATCAAGCTTTACCCCGCCTGCGGTTGAAATCGCCTCGTCCAGCGGGCGCAGGCCTGCGTGTTTCACCGGCAGCGCTTTCAGCAACCTCGCCAAGTCAGTCGCGTTCGCCGGCAAGGGGCGCGCCATTTCCTGAAGCAGCGCAATCTTGGCCACATCCAGTTTGAGCGTTTTGCGCAGATAGTTTGCCACGCTCATCTTGCCACGTGGCTTAGCCAGCTTTTCGACCAGCGCCTCGCGGGATTGGTCCGGCAGCAGGTCCAGCATCAGCGGATGCCCTTCACGCAGCCCGCGCGACACGGTGTAGATCCCGCCGCCTTCCAATCCGCGGGCGGAAATAACAGCCTCCCCCCGGGATCGGTAGGTGCCTGATTTCAAGCCGATCCCTTTCAGCGCCGCGCCGAAATGCGCCTCCATATGTGGCGACCAGTTCATCGCGATTCCTGCATTGGCAGGCGCAAAAGGCGCGATATCGACGCCCGCGTCGCGCAGCGGCAAAGCCCAGGCACCGGTGGATCCCAAGCGCGACCAGCTTGCCCCGCCCATGGCCAGCACAGTGACATCGGCCGGCAAGCCTTTCATGCCTTCTGGCGTATCGAACACCGGCGCGCCGTCTTCCCATCCGGTCCAACGCCAACGGGTGTTCACCACAACCCCCGCATCGGCCAGCCGCGCCAGCCACGCACGCAGCAGCGGCGACGCCTTCATCACGGTCGGGAAAACCCGCCCGGTAGAGCCGGTGAATAGGTTTTGCCCCAATCCCTTGGCCCATTCCTGCACCGCCGTAGCATCGAAACTGTTGAGAATGGGTTCAAGCGGTTCTTTCGCCGTCGAAAAAGCGTTCAGGAATTTGGCGTGTTCTTCGGCCTTGGTAATATTCAGCCCCGATTTACCCGCCATCAACAGCTTGCGCCCGACGGATGGCTTGTGATCGCAGACCGTCACAGCCAAGCCTGCCGCGGCCATCATTTCGGCCGCCATCAGCCCTGCAGGCCCCGCGCCGATGACAACCCCGCGGCGGGCGGGCAAATTTTCTGATGTCATGACGTGCTCTTCCATTCGGGTTAAGGATATAGCTGTGAGTTACAGCGGCACCATTAACTTGACCTTAAACCAAATGCACGACGATCGTGCTTATTCCAATAAAAGGGCAGAATATGCGCATCATTTTAATCATCTCGGGCCTCACACTGCTGGCAAGCTGCGGCGTGCCCTTTGTCCCGTTCATCTAACCGCCTGACCTAGGGCATCTCGGTAGGGGTTTCGGGCGGGGCGCACATCGCTTTGATCCCAGTGGCGATTTCGGGCGTGGCGGCAACGGTATCGGCGACGATATCGCGTGCGCTTTGCCAAAGCTCGTCGGCTGGCACAATACGATCGACCAAGCCGAACGTTAGCGCCTCTTCGGCGGTGATCTTCTGCCCGCCCATCAGAATAAGCTTGCTGCGCGCAGGGCCGATCAAGGCTGCCATACGTGCGGGGTCGCTGGGTTGCGGCAAGAACCCCAGCTTCATCACCGGATAGAAAAATCTGGCCCCGGGCACGCAGATCCGCAGATCGCAGGCCAAGGCCATCCCCATAGCGCCCCCCGCCAGCGTCCCGTTCAGCGCGCAGATGCTCAGCCCCGGCAGCGCGGCAATCGCGCCCGACAGCCTCTCCCATATGTCAGAGACAGCGAGCCCCGCGCGCGCCTCGTCCAGATCGGCACCAGCACTGAACACTTTGCCAGTACCCGTCAGGATCACCGCGCGGGCGGCTTGGGCGTCTTCCATGAACTCGGCCAGGGCGACCAGCATCTCGTGGGTGAGAGAATTCGCCTTGTCCGGCCGGTTGATCGTCGCGACCCAGACAGGGCCTTCGCGGCCGAAATCGATCATACCAGACCAATCGCTTTGCGGATGCCCTCGTCGCGCAGCGAGATTTCCTCGCCACAGTATGTGTCGGCCTCGGCGCTGCACATCCACAACAGGGCTCGCGCGGGCCAATCGGCGGGGATGTGATCTTCCCATGCCAGTTCGCTGACGGGGTTGATGCCGCTTGCCTTGATCTCGCGCTGCATCTGGGTTGCGACCGTGCCCGGCGACAGGCCGATGGCGCGGATCCCGTTCGCGGCTTCCTCCAGGTGGATCGAGCGGCCCATCATGTTCACCGCCGCTTTGGACGCGCAATAGTGGCTCCAGGCTTCGATGGCGTGATGCGCGGCACCCGAGCTGATGGTCAGGATCGACCCGCCGCCTGCGTCTTTCATCACGGGCAAGACAGCGCGCATGCCGTTGTAGACGCCCTTGAGGTTGATATCGATGACCTGCGACCATTCGTCAGGGTCCGACGCGGAAAGATGCGAGATCGGTTCGATCACACCGGCGTTGTTGATGAGCACATCGACGCGGCCAAAGGCCCCCAGCACCGTTTCCACCGCCGAGGACATCTCACCGAAACGCGCCACATTGCAGGGGATCGCGATGGCTTGCTTGCCGATTTCGCCCGCCAGATCGGCAATCGCGTCCTGAGACCGCGCCATCAGCACGACATTCGCCCCTGCGTCTGCAAAAACCCGTGCCGCTTCGGCCCCGATCCCGCGGCTGGCACCGGTGATCATCACGGTTTTACCTGTCATATCCATCGTATAATTCCCTTCGTCATCAATAAGCCCCGCACGGGGCCTGCCGTACACGGCGTTTGGTGACATCGTTAGCAACAACATCGGCCAGCGCCAATCAAAAGCGCCCCCGCGGGCGGAACATCGCAGATTGGCGCGGGTCGCTTTGCCTTGTAAGGTGGCGTCGGGCGCTTACCTTTAGCGCAACCGCGCTGTCACCGGATAGCCGCCCGCGATTTGCGACAAAGGAATTTTTCATGATCCGCCCTCTCTTCGGCAGTGCCGCCCTTTCAGTTCTTTTCACCTCGTCCAGCGCTTTGGCGGATGTGACGCCGCAGGATGTGTGGCGTGACTGGCAGGACCATATGCAAAGCATGGGCTATGCGCTGACGGCCACCGAAAAGGTATCCGGGGATACGCTCGCGGTGAGCAATGTCCGCTTTGATCTGACGAGCGAGCCTGATCTGGGCCAGATCACGATGTCGCTTGAACAATTGAGCCTTGTGCAAAACGACGATGGCACCGTGTCGGTGGTCATGCCTGACGCAATGCCCTTGGTGTTCGAAATCACCCCGACCGACCCGGATGAAGACCGCGTGCGCGCAGCGCTGACCGTGAACCAGACCGGCCAGGACATGCGCGTGAGCGGGACGCCGACCGACCTGAGCAGCGCCTATGCTGCCGGTCTTCTAGGCTTGACGCTGGATCAGATGACGGTGGGAGACGAGACCTTCGGCCCCGACAACGCCACGCTGAATGTGGTGCTGAACAACGTCGAATACGCCTCTAAATCGGTGCTGGACGATATGCGCGCCTATGCGCAGGACGGGTCCATTGCGTCGATGACGTTTGACATGCGCTTCAAAGACCCCGAAGAGCCCGCCATCGCGACGATCAACGGCACCTCGACGGATATGACGTTCGACGGCGACGGGCGGTTGCCACTGGGTATTGCGCAGGCCAGTGATATGGCCGCGATGCTGCGGGCAGGTATGACCGGCGCGGGCACGTTCACCAGCGGCAACAGCACCATGACGGTCGACATCGAAGATCCCGAGAATGGCAATATGTCTGCCGCTGTCGCCTCTGAAGGGGGGCGTTTGACGGTTGAAACCAGCGCCGACGGCATGAGCTATGCCGGTTCGCGTCAAGGCATGGCGCTGTCAGTGCAGCCGCAGCAGTTTCCTTTCCTTCTGTCCTTCGGCCTCGATAATGCGGCGTTCAACCTGAGCGCGCCGGTGCTCAAGACCGACGATGCGCAGGATTTGGCCCTTGGGTTGAACCTCGAAGGGTTCACCATGTCGGATATGGTCTGGGGCATGATCAACCCGCAAGGCACCCTGCCTCGCGATCCGGCCAACCTGTCGCTGGATGTGTCCGGCAAGGCGCGGCTGCTGATGGATTACTTTGACCCCGAGGCCGCGACCAGAATGGCCGAGACCGGACAGGTGCCAGCACAGCTCGATAGCGTGAACCTGAATGCGCTGATCGTGGATGCACTGGGGGCCAAGCTGACCGGCAATGGCGCGGTCACGTTCGAGCATGACGAGAACGCCCCCACGGCGCTCAAGCCGTCGGGCGCTGTTGACCTCAAGCTGGTGGGCGGGAACACCTTGATCGATACGCTGGTGTCCTCGGGCTTGCTGCCTGCGCAGATGGCGATGGGTGCGCGTATGATGATGGGCATGTTCGCCGTCCCGGCCGAGGGTGAGGAGGATACGCTGAAATCCAAGCTCGAATTCACCCGCGACGGGCAAATCCTCGCCAATGGGCAGCGGATCAAGTAACCCTTCGCGGCCACGGCCCTCCAGCGACTGGCGTCCCTTGCACAGCTGCGGCAGGGGCGCTAGCAGTCTTTCACCCATTCAAGGAGTATCCCCCCATGTCGCAATCCATTGAGGCGCTGACCAAGTCGTTGCTGCATGCCGCCCGTCAAGCGGGTGCGGATAGTGCTGATGCGATGGCCGTGCGCGGGACGTCGGTGAACGTCGATGTGCGTGGCGGGGTGCTGGAACAGGCCGAACGCGCCGAAGGCGTCGATATCGGGCTACGGGTTTTTGTCGGGCAACGCTCTGCCAATGTCTCTGCTTCCGACACATCGGACCGCACGATCGAGGAAATGGCGATCCGCGCGGTGGCAATGGCGAAAGAGGCCCCCGAAGATCCCTACATTGGTCTTGCCGATCCCGACCAGTTGGCGACGGATTGGGATGTCGAGGCGCTTGAGCTTTACGACCCCGCGCCCGAGCCTTCGCCCGAAGCGCTGCAGGATGACGCCGCCCGCGCCGAGGCCGCAGGGCTGGCCGTCAAAGGTGTCAGTCAGGTGCAGTCCGCGGGTGCGGGCTATGGCGCGCAACAGGTATTTATGGCGGCCAGCAACGGCTTCGAAGGCGGATACCGCCGTACCGACCGCGGGCTGTCCTGC
>Ga0208060_1000539_pt1 | contig 11232 bp, 11 predicted proteins | sample DeeseametaMP0901_FD_184200 | JGI IMG/M metagenome (GOLD analysis project Ga0208060, IMG submission 184200) | Marine microbial communities from the Deep Indian Ocean - MP0901 (SPAdes) | ecosystem: Environmental > Aquatic > Marine > Oceanic | place: East of Durban, South Africa, South Indian Ocean... | reverse complement strand
ACTTAAAAACAGGCGAGATCACCAAAACTGAAATTCTTGGAAATGTAAAAGGGAAGCATGTTCTGATAGTAGATGACATTTGTGACGGCGGAAGAACCTTTGTTGAACTCGCAAAAGAGCTCAAAGCTGAAGGTTCATTAAGCATTACTTTATTTATTACGCACGGAATTTTTTCAAAAGGTCTTGAAGTTTTTAATGGACTAATTGAACACATCTATACAACTGACTCATTTAAACCTGCGCATGAGTTTATTGAGAACGAAAACATTAATTTACACATCATTGAGATGTAAGGAGTACATCATGGTTATATCAGCTGCAAGTATGCAAAAAGATGTTTATAAAGAGTTTCATAGTAGAGCTTACCACCCTGACGTTACAGAGGTTTATGCCAATTACACCTCCCGCAGCGGTAAGCTCAGTAATGTGATCGACAACGACAAAGTAGCTTTTGTTGGACTGCAATACTTTATCAAAAGTTACTTGCAAGCAGAGTGGAACGATTTCTTTAATCTTGATAAACAAACCGCAGTCTCTACCCATCAACGTATAATGACTTCAATGCTCGGGTATGAAGTAGATGTGAAGTATCTAGAGGACTTGCATGACCTTGGGTATTTACCACTAAAAATAAAAGCACTTCCAGAGGGCACATTGGTACCTTATTTAGTACCACCAATAACAATAGTAAATACAAAAGCAGGGTTTCAATGGCTAACAAATATGATTGAAACTGTTTTAAGTTGTGAGAACTGGCCTATTCAAACCAGTACAACTACTTCGGTAGCATATTTAAAAACATTTAAAGAGTTTGCCAATAAAACGGGGTTACCAAAAGAATTTGTCCCGTTTCAGGGCCACGACTTCAGCTTTAGAGGGATGTTTGGCAAACAAGCTGCAGCAATGAGTGGCTTCGGTCACTTAGCATCAGGCCTAGTGGGTACTGATACTATACCTGCGGTTCTTTTTGCTGAGAAGTATTATGGAGCAAACGTCGACAAAGAACTGGTTGGCTGTTCTGTTGATGCTACAGAACATTCAGTCACTTGCTCTTGGATCTTAGAAGGCGAAATCGAATTTTTTAAGTACCTTATGAAAGAGCAATCTCCCAAAGGTATTTTAAGTGTCGTATCTGATACATGGGACTTTTGGACTTTAGTGACTGATTATCTTCCACAATTAAAAGAAGAAATCATGGCACGTGAAGGGACACTCGTTATCCGCCCAGATTCAGGAGATCCAGTCAAAATTCTTACAGGATATAAAATATCACCTATCTCAGACTATAAAGAATTATTTCAATCACAAAATGATGCTGAACTTGCTGCTAAACAGCAAGGTTATGAAGCATATAGATATAATGGCGATTACTTTGGCATAGACAATAACTGCTCTTTTAAGTTGATGGAATGTGAAGTCAAAGGGCTCATTGAGTGTTTATGGGAAACCTTTGGCGGCACTTTAACTTCAAAAGGATATAAATTATTAGATGAACATATAGGTGCAATTTATGGCGACGCTATAACATTGACACGCCAACGAGATATTCTGCAAAGGCTAATGGATAAAGGTTTTGCATCTAAAGTTGTTTTAGGTATTGGCTCTTATAGCTACCAATACGTTACTCGGGACACACATGGGTCAGCTGTAAAAGCAACAAGTGTCGTTAAAAATGGACAAAGAATTGCTATTTTTAAGGATCCCAAAACAGACGCTAAGAAAAAGTCCTCAAAGGGGTTACTTAAAGTAGAGTTAGTTGATGGTGAGCTTACATTGTTCGATGATGTTTCAGAGCATGAAGAAAAGCAAGGTTTACTTCAGACCGTATACGAAGATGGCAAACTTTTAAAAGAGACAACCCTTAAAGAAATAAGAGCGTTAATTGCTGAGCAAATTTAGTCTAAAAACATTTTATACCCTATTCGATTTAGAGATTGGCAAACTAACGAAGCTTTGCGCTATATCAATGTACGCTTTTTCTAAATAAAGATAATAAATTTTCCTTAATTTAGAAAAAGCGTCGTCGAATGAAGTCTATCCAATTTAAAATTTATGCCTTGTTAGCACTAACAGGCGTATTGGTATTATTTGCCAGTATATTCAGCAGCGCTCAGCAACAGCATGAATTAGCGCAAGATACCGTTGAAAGTAACATAAAACTGCTTGCCGATAATTATTTTGACTCAATTAATACCATGATGCTAACTGGCACCATGGCTAATCGCGAAATTCTGAGTACTAAATTAAGAAGCCATCCTAATATTGCAGATGCTCATATCATTCGTAGTCCAATCGTTAATAAAATTTATGGGCCAGGAAATGCCAACCAAGTTGCGACTAACGATGCTGAGCGAAAAGCGCTAACAGGCACTGAAGCACTATTTATTGATAATCAAAATAGTACGATGACTTATCTAAAGCCTATGTTTGCTCGCAGTGATTATAAAGGAACAAACTGCTTAGGCTGCCATCAAGCACAAGAAGGCGATGTGTTAGGTGTAGTGAAAATTAGTTATTCGTTGGCTGATATTGAGCAAGAAGTATCGCAAAACACCTTAATGAACACGCTACTACTAGCGGCTATTTTCATTACTGCATTTTCACTACTAGCTGTGATGTTTAGAAAAATATTCATCAAACGCTTAAAAGTCATTAGCCACACCATGCACCTGGCAACCACCAATAAAGATTTAAGCCTCACGGTAAATGACAGTAATAATGACGAGCTTAGCTCTCTCGCCACCAGCTTTAATCACATGATAGGCGCGTTTAAAGATAATATTGCCCAAGTCTCCCATTCTTCTAAGGTATTGATCCACTCAGCCGAAAGCATTTATGCCTCAGCGGATACCACCGAGCAAGCGATCTTAAAGCAAAAGCAAGGGACAGATTCGGTCGCTGCCGCCATCAACGAATTAGAAAGCTCATCAAGCGAAGTAAAAAACACCACCCATTTTGCATCTGAGAAGTCTGAGCACAGTAATCAACTTGCGCAGCAAAGCTTACATGTTGCTGAGCACACTGAGCAAAGTATTAATCAACTTGCGGCAGATGTTAGAGCAGCAGCTGAGCAAGTAAGTCAACTACAAACGCAAACGTTAGACGTTGGTAAAGTACTCGAGGTGATCAGTAGCATTGCCGAGCAAACTAACTTACTTGCACTTAATGCTGCGATTGAGGCAGCTCGTGCTGGTGAAGCTGGCCGAGGCTTTGCTGTGGTAGCCGATGAAGTACGTACTTTAGCAACCCGTACCCATGACTCAACCGACGAAATTCGCCGCACTATCGATAAACTACAAGCTGAAGCAGCACAAACCGTTAATACCATGAATAACTCTTGCGAAGAAGCAGACGAAAGAGCAGTTCAAGTTAAGCAAGTTGCAAAAGCTCTACGTGATATTTCTTCGCAGATGAGCGAAATAAATCAACTTAACGTGCAAATCGCTGATGCCACTGAACAGCAAAATCTAGCAGCTGAAGAAATTAACCAAAGCGTTATAGCAATTAGTGACAATGCCGAGCACTCATTGGTTGATGCCCATGAAAACCAAAAAGTCAGTGAAGAGCTGTTGTCGTTAGCACGGTCACTGGATGAACAAGTAAGACGCTTCAAATTAAGCTAAATTGCGCACTTTTCGTGCAACTGCTAGAGTTGTTATATACATTTCATAGTAAATAAGGATGTTTAAATGAAATTTATAACAACTCTTTTAGTCTGCATTGGGATTATTGCAGCGCTATTATTTACCTATCAGCACAGCGTGAATGATACTGCTGATCAACTAAGCACGATTGATCAATATATTTATCAGGATGATATTCAACAGATTGCTCAATCTCTTATCAGTCAAGATAAAACCTCTCAGAGCGATAAACATGAACAAAGCATTGTTGATGGTTTTGATAAGCTTATTCAGCACCCTGAATATTTTGAGGTGAAACTTGATTTCTACGCCTGTGATATTAGTCAATGCTTAACACAGGTTAATGCCCCCATTGATACACCATCTGATAAGTTAGAGATATTAAAAGCAGAAGTGCTATTTAGTGTCTTGGCAGAGCTGCCTAACAGTGACAGTGTCGCCACCCTCGTTGAGGGTGACAACACAATGTTGATTAGAGTGGTTTCAATACTTGATTAAAGCTGCCACTGACGTGCAACTAAATCTGATTCTTTGCTGTTTAACCAATCTTGCGGACGTAAATAGTACTGATACAGCTTAGCTTCTGGGCTATCTGCAGCAGGTACATAGTTATACTCCCAACGTGCTAATGGTGGCATCGACATCAAAATTGACTCAGTACGTCCGCCTGTTTGTAAGCCAAATAATGTACCGCGGTCCCAAACAAGATTAAATTCAACATAACGACCACGACGATACAGTTGGAAATCGCGTTGCTGTTCGGTTGTCGGCGTGTTTTTACGGCGTTCAATAATAGGAAGGTAAGCATCTAAATAGCCATTTCCTACCGCCTGCATAAAGGCAAAGCTTTGTTCAAAGCCAAGCTCATTTAAATCATCAAAGAATAAGCCACCAACACCACGTGTTTCGCTACGGTGTTTTAGATAAAAGTAATCATCACACCAGTTTTTATATTTGTCGTAAACTGCTGCACCGAATGGCTGACATAAATCGCTTGCCACCTGATGCCAATGTTGTACATCTTCAAATACAGGGTAATAAGGTGTTAAATCAAAACCACCGCCAAACCACCAAATTGGATCTTCACCTTCTTTTTCGGCAATGAAGAAACGCACATTGGCGTGACTCGTTGGAATATGTGGATTATTAGGATGGATCACTAATGACACACCACATGCATGAAAACTACGACCTGCGAGCTCTGGACGATGCGCTGTTGCAGATGCTGGCATTGACGCGCCAAAAACATGCGAGTAGTTTACCCCACCCTGTTCGATGACATTACCACCTTGGATAACACGAGTACGACCACCGCCGCCTTCTGCACGTTGCCAATTATCTTCAACAAATTTTGCTTTGCCATCGGCACTCTCAAGACCCTGACAAATTGTATCTTGTAAGGCCATTAAATAGGTTTTAACTTGTTCGAGTAGCTCGCTTTGCATGTTTATCCTCTAAATACTTTGCCGGTCGCAGCGTCTTTGATCACACTTGGTTGGCTGTTGCCACCTAACGGCTCATCAACATAAAAATCTACCGTGTCTGCAAATTCGCTTTTCGCTTGTGCGATAGTCATTACCGTTTCTTGACCGGTTAAGTTTGCACTTGTTGAAACTAACGGCTTACCAAATTGCTGACACAGGGCTTTTACTGTTGGGTGATCAGTTACACGCACAGCAATAGTATCAAATTGACCCGTTAACCACTTTGGCGTTTCTTTTGCTGCCGGCATCACCCAAGTGATAGCACCTGGCCATTGTGAAAAGATATCAGCACGTTTATCCATGGGGATTTTGGCATCATCTACATACTTTAATAACTGGCCATAATTGTCAGCAATTAAAATTAAGCCTTTTTCTACAGGGCGTTGTTTGATGGCTAAAAGCTTTTCAACCGCAGCTTGGTTATCAGGATCGCAACCAAGACCAAAAACAGCTTCGGTTGGGTAAACAATCACACCGCCTTGCTGCAAAGCGTCAATTGCATTGGCTGGTTGTGCAACAGGATCAGACAAAGAAACTCTCCTAAATAAACAAATTACAAGTGCATTAAGATTCGACTAACTTATGCATACACGACTTCTGCGGGCATTGTAACACAACACCTGAGGCAGTTTTCTTTTCGGTCATAATTGGCCACTGACAGGCAGGACACTCGGTCGCCACAGGTTTATGATTAAGCGTATATTTACAGCGCGGATAGCCATCACAAGAATAAAAGGTTTTGCCAAACTTATTACTACGCGCAACCAGCTGGCCTTTTTTGCATTTTGGGCAAGCAGGTAATTGAGGGGCACCGTCAGGCTCTTCATCATGTGCAATATAGTGGCACTCGGGATAGCCCGTACACCCAATAAACATGCCGTAGCGGCCATTTTTAATTACCAATGGCTTGCCACATTCTGGACAGGCACTGTCTTCGAGTACTTTTATTTGTTGGCTATCGTGATGAGCTAATGGGCGGATGTAGTCACATTTAGGGTAACTGGCACAGCCTAAAAATGGCCCTGACTTTGAGTTGCGCATAACCAATTCAGAACCGCATTTAGGGCAAACCTCATACTCTTTTTCGAGTGCATGTTTATCTGCAGAAAAAAGAGAATGGTCGATTTTACTCATAAGATTCCTGTGGGGTTGGCTAATTTTCGCCTAATATACCCAAACTCAACAAAGATACAAGCAAAGTCGAATTAATGTAATACATCGGTTGGTTCGTCAAATATTAAGTCTTCCATTTGTGCGTAAGCTTGCTCTGATCCAGGTACATTAAATAACACCATCAGCACTACCCACTTTAGATCTTCCAAAGAAATAAATGGTTTATCTAAAGCGCAAAGCCTATCTATCACCATTTCGCGGGTTACGGTGTTAATCACACCAATTTGCTCAATAAACATTAAAAAGCCGCGACACTCAACACTTAACATTTGGCATTCACTATCTGTGTAAATACGCATAGCATGTTGTGGTTGGGCATTAAGGTACGGGTAGATATCGCTTTGTTGTAAGTCTGCAAGTTGCTCTAGCCAATCAAGGGCTTTGTAGATTTCAGGTTTATTGAAGCCAGCACGAACTAACTCATCGGTAAGTTCGTTCTCTTCAGTAAAGATTTCAGCTTCACTATGGATATAGTTTTCAAAAAGATACATGAGGATGTCAAACATGTTTATGTCCTCCCAGTCTTATATAACCATCTAGTACTCGTTCGATTTTATCTGCGAGCTCTAGGTCGAGTAACCGAGCTTGTACTTCGTCTACAGGTAATTGGCTGCGCTGTGTTATTTGATCAACACTTGTTACCTCATACCCTATACTTTTGAACACTGGGCAGTCGGGTTCATCTGCTATGGGCTGTTCTATACTATATAGACTGTTTTCACAGAAAAAGCTCACTTCATCAAGAATATCACTAATATTTTCTGTCAATTTAGCGCCTTGCTTAATTAAAAAATGACTCGCCTCTGAAAGTGGGCTTTTTATCGAACCCGGCACTGCAAACACTTCTTTATTCTGCTCAAGTGCATAGCGTACGGTAACCAAAGAGCCACTTTTAATCTGCGCTTCTAAAATCAACACACCTAATGATAATCCAGAGATAATACGGTTTCGGCGCGGAAAATTAGCGGCATTAGCAGCAGTGCCTGGTAAGAACTCAGAAACCAATAAGCCCCGCTCTGCAACTTGTTTAATGAGCAAACTATGGCGTTTGGGATAGGCAATATCGATACCCGTACCAAGTACAGCAATGGTGTTTCCTGTTCCTGCTAATGCACCTTTATGGGCTGCGCCATCAATGCCCAAAGCCATACCAGATGTCACCGTCATGCCAACAGAAGATAATTGATAAGCAAATTCAGCGGCTATTTCAAGCCCTGTTGGTGTGGCATTACGGCTACCGACAATTGCTATTTGTGGTGACCGTAATAGCTCAGTGTTACCTAAACAAAATAATAAGATAGGTGCACTGGCTATTTGTTTGAGTAAGGGCGGATAGTTGCTATCAAAATAACTGATCACTTTGATTTTAAGCGTTGATATCTGCTCTTGATAGTGGGCGACTAATTGCCAGTCGGTATTAACTAAGTTATCGGCTTGGCTTTGTGATAAGCCCAGCTGCTGAAGTTCTAAACTAGATAACTTAAATAGCTCATCCAGTGGCTGCTTTTGACTTAATGCAATAAGGCTTTTTATCCCAAGCCCTTTACATAAATAAAAGGCAAGCCAATGGGATAGCTTGCCTGAAACCTGTGCCATGCTCCCTCCTTAGAGCGCCCAAATTGTGAGTTAGTTTATAACTGCATAATCTCCAACTCGGATAGGGTGCTGATTTTTCACAATCAATGCGTAGCTAACGTTGTCATATACCTTAAACACCATTAGTTCACCGACTTTTTCCTTTGGCATATGCCATACACTACTGTCTTCGTCACTTTCGATACCGAACAGCTCATTTGCGTCAGTCATGAATTTCTCAAGGCTGTTAGAGTCTTCGCGGTAGCGAGGACCATTGCGGCCGTCATACACTTCTGGTGATTGACGTTGAATATCGAGGACGAAACCCGGTTTCACTTGGTCCGAGCCTAAGTTTAGTACAACAATATCCATGGTACTAAATTCACGCATTTCATTAGCTGACGCGATTATCGTGCCATCTAATGCCGTGTCTGGACGTTTCATTGTGAAATAGGCAGGCAACATCTGCCCTTCCATTGCTGGCATTAAAAAGTCATGCGGCTTAATTTCTTGTTTTACTAGCTCAACCTTAACTGAGGCAGGAACGCCATTTGCTACATCACCGCTTCTAAATGAGCGAACAATCGCCACAAGCTCAGCTTTATTCGCCAATACTTCATTGGTCTTTGGATCAACAAGGTCATTTCCTTTTCGATAAACCCCATACGCTTCATTTAAATGCAGGTCACCTTTAACATAGAGTGTATGCCCCAAGGTGTTCATTTTAGTATTAACACTAGCGCCTAAAATATAGGGTTTATCAGCAATAATTTCGGCACTAATCGCTTGCTCATAGCTTAAATATGGGCGTAATAATTCCAATGGTAAGGTAGGCACTGCATTTTTGCCTTTTGGAGTGATTCGCCCTTCTGGAGAGAGTTTTTTATAACGCGCATTTTTAACTAAACGAGGATTTCCGTCTTTATCGTAAATTAAAGTGAGCGCATCACCCGGGTATATTAAATGTGGATTCGCAATTTGTGGATTCATTTGCCATAAGTCAGGCCATTGCCAAGGCTCATCTAAATACACACCAGAAATATCCCAAAGTGTGTCGCCCTTTTTTACAACGTATTGTTTTGGCGCATCTTTTTTTATTGTTAACACATCAGCAATTGCAGGAAAAGCACTGCTAAAGGCTAGCAAAGCCGCAACTAGTGGGTATCTCATTTGGCTTCCTTGTGTTGTTTTTCGATTATTATCAACCAAAACCTGTTAAAGGTGAACACGAATGGCTAAAATAAGAGCATACAATACCCTAAATGAATCACAAGTGTAAAAGGTAACTATGGCTAGGTTAGAAGTTTTAAGATTTCCGGATGAGCGTTTACGTACAATCGCGAAAGAAGTGCCAGAAGTAAACGATGAAGTTCGTCAAATCGTCAAAGACATGCTTGAAACTATGTATGACGAAAACGGTATCGGCTTAGCAGCAACGCAAGTAGATATCCACCAGCGCATTGTGGTGATCGATGTATCTGAAGAGCGCGACCAACCGTTAGTGTTAATCAACCCAGAAATCACCAAAAAAGATGGTTCAACTGTGAGTGAAGAAGGCTGTTTATCTGTTCCTTACTCATACGCAAAAGTTGACCGCGCAGAAACAGTTACTGTTAAAGCGCTTAATGAAAACGGTGAAGAATTCAGCCTTGACGCTGACGAGCTATTAGCAATTTGTATTCAGCATGAGCTTGACCACCTTAAAGGCACCCTATTTATTGATTATCTATCGCCTTTAAAGCGCCAACGTATCCGTAAAAAGCTTGAGAAAGAAGCTAAGCTGGCTGCTAAATCATAAGTTAATCAATAGGAATATCTGTGACACAACCATTACGCATTATTTTTGCTGGTACGCCGGATTTCGCTGCGCGCCACTTACAAGCACTGATTGACTCAGAGCACGACATTGTTGGTGTATATAGCCAACCTGATCGCCCAGCGGGCCGAGGTAAAAAGCTAAAAGCCAGTGAAGTTAAAGAGCTGGCACTTGCTCATGATTTACCTGTATTTCAACCGCAATCACTCAAATCAGATGAAGCACTTGCAGAGCTTACCAGCCTGAACGCCGATATTATGATTGTAGTGGCGTACGGCTTACTGTTACCAAAAGCGATTTTAGATGCACCGCGCTTAGGCTGCTTAAACGTGCATGGCTCTATTTTACCGCGCTGGCGTGGTGCTGCACCGATCCAACGTGCTATTTGGGCTGGTGACAATGAAACTGGTGTAACAATAATGCAAATGGATGAAGGCTTAGATACAGGCGATATGCTGCATATCAGCCGTTGCCCAATTGATAGCACAGAAACCAGTAGCTCTTTATACGATAAATTAGCTGCATTGGGTCCTGATGCACTGATCAGTACAATCAACCGTCTTGCTGCAGGTGAAATCACTCCAGAAAAGCAAGATGACGCACAAGCTAATTACGCTAAAAAGTTATCAAAAGACGAAGCCAATATTGATTGGTCAATGGATGCTGCGCAAATTGAGCGTAATATCCGCGCTTTTAATCCATGGCCTGTTTGTTTTACCGAAATGGCAGGACAAACAGTAAAAATTTGGCAAGCCGAAGTTGTATCGCAAACTGCACAAGCCGGTAAAATCATTGCTGCTGATAAGCAAGGTATTACTGTTGGCTGTGGGCAAGATGCACTTAAAATCACCCTTCTTCAACCGCAAGGTAAAAAACCAATGGCTGTTACTGACTTTTTAAATGGTCGCAGTGATTGGGTCGAGCCTGGCTCACTATTAGGTCAAAGCAATGAGTAATGTAAGAGCACTTGCTGCTGAAACCCTTTACAACGTAGTCGATAAAGGCGCGTCGCTTAATCAAGAGCTACCTTTTGCAAGCCAGGGTTTATCGCCGAAAGATAAAGCTTTACTACAACAAATTTGCTACGGTGTGCTGCGCTATTTACCTAGCCTAGAAAATTATTGCCAGCAACTTTTAGATCAACCACTAAAAGGTAAGCGCCGTATTTTCCAGTTCTTGTTGTATGTGGGTATTTACCAACTTCAACATATGCGTGTACCACCTCATGCAGCAATCAGCGAAACGGTTAATGCGCTTCAGCAAATGCGCGCACTGGGTTTAAAAGGTCTGATTAACGCGATTTTACGCAGTTTCCAACGTGAGCAAGCTGAGCTTGAAGAAAAAGCAAAGCAAATTCCTGTTTGCAAATTTAACCACCCAGGTTGGTTTATCAAACAAGTTACTGCAGCTTATCCTGATAACTGGCAAGAAATTCTTGAAGCGAATCAGTTGCAAGCACCTATGTGGTTACGTGTAAACCAAGCGCAGTACAGCACCCAAGAATACAGCGAGATGCTTAAAGCAAATGATATTGAGCATA
>Ga0208060_1000528_pt1 | contig 11430 bp, 7 predicted proteins | sample DeeseametaMP0901_FD_184200 | JGI IMG/M metagenome (GOLD analysis project Ga0208060, IMG submission 184200) | Marine microbial communities from the Deep Indian Ocean - MP0901 (SPAdes) | ecosystem: Environmental > Aquatic > Marine > Oceanic | place: East of Durban, South Africa, South Indian Ocean... | reverse complement strand
CTCGCGTCGTCGGGTCTGCTGCAGGGCGACACGGTTCTGGGTTTCCTCGGTCACATCCATCGACAGGATATAGACCCCGCCGTTTGTATCGGGGGTAAAGGCGCCGCGGATGCGCCGGGCGCTCATCTCGTCCGTGAATTCGATCACCGACGGCTTTCCGGCAAAGGCCTGGGTGAGCGAGGGAGCAATAGAGTCGTAGGCCTGCTGACCCAGAACCTCTGCGATATGGCGGCCGATCAGATCCGCGCGCCGCCCCGGCATGACAGAGGCCAACCGCCGGTTTGAATAGGTGTAACAGGCGTTTGCATCCACATGGGCAATATGGGCCGGCATCATTTCTGTGGTCAGCCGCGTGCGGGCTTCGGACAGGGTGAGCTGGCGTTTTGCCTCTTCCAGCGCGGTGTTCATCGCGGCAAGTTCGCGGTTGGTGGCTGACAGTTCTTCGGCGTGGGCCAGCACCTGCCCCGACAGGGCATCAGACCGGGCGCGCAGCAGTGCCTCTTGCTGTTTGGTGCGGGTGATGTCGGTGTAGACGGTGACCCAGCCGCCTTGGGGCAGGGGGGAGCCTTCGACCGAGATGGTGCGGCCATTGGCGCGGGTACGTTCCATATAATGGGGTTCAAACGCGCGGGCCTGTTCCACCCTTTCGGCCACGAAATGCGCCACGTCGTCCACGTCGCCGTATTCACCCAACTGTGCCAGCAGGGTGATCGTTTCCTGAAAGCTCGCACCGGGGGTGACCAGCGCTTTGGGGAGGTCGAACATCTGCTGGAACGGTGCATTACACAGCACCAGCCGCAAATCCGCGTCATAGATCGTCAGCGCTTGCGCGATCAGGTTCAGCCCCGCAGCCGTCATAAGTTTTGTCTGGTGATCGTCGATCTGCATGCAGCCTCCCCCCGCGGCAGACTGCACCATCCCCACAGCGCCGCCAAGCGCAACCTTGGGAAATCACGCCTGTTACAATTCGTTAGAATTGAGAAATCATTAGGTAAAAGTTGACGCAGAGCATCAGGTCAACATCATGGTGTGACATCAGAATCGCACCAGCGATCGACCTGCCGAAAAAGAGCAGGGTTTGGGAGGAAGACATTTGGCTCACACGCTCGTGAGCGCCGACGGACCGCAATCGGTTCCGGCGCTGCTGCATCGTAATGCAAAGCAATTTGCGAACGCGCCTGCGTATCGCGAAAAAGAATATGGCATCTGGCAAAGCTGGACGTGGGCACAGACCCGCGACGAGGTCGAGGCGCTTGCGCTTGGCCTGCTGGAGCTTGGCGCGAACGAAGGTGACTTTATCGCCATCATCGGCCGCAACCGTCCCTATCTCTATTGGGCCATGATGGCCGCAGAGATGGTCGGTGCCGTGCCTGTGCCGCTGTATCAGGACGCCAACGCCGAAGAGATGGCCTATGTGCTGGATCATTGTGGCGCGCGTTTTGTGATCGCCGGTGATCAGGAACAGGTCGACAAGGTGCTGGACGTTCAGGATCAGCTGACCCAGTTCGAGCGTATGATCTATCTTGATCCACGCGGAATGCGCAAATACGACCACGCCGCGCTGGACCAGTATAGCGCCGTCCAGGACATGGGCCGCAAGGCCCGCGACAAGCACATCAAAGAGCTTGAGGCGCGTCAGGACAAGCTGGACTACGACAGCACGGGCGTCATGCTCTATACCTCTGGCACCACGGGCAAGCCCAAAGGTGTGGTGCTGAGCAACCGCAATATTATCGAGACGGCCAAATCCTCTTCCGCTTTCGACAAGCTGCGTCAGACGGACGATATTCTGGCCTATCTGCCGATGGCCTGGGTGGGGGATTTCATCTTTTCCGTCGGGCAGGCGCTGTGGACGGGGTTCTGCACGAACTGCCCTGAAAGCGCGGACACGATGCATGTGGACCTGCGCGAGATCGGCCCGACCTATTATTTCGCCCCACCGCGCGTGTTCGAAACCCAGCTGACATCGGTGATGATCCGGATGGAGGACGCGAGCCGCTTCAAAAAGTGGCTGTTCGACAAATTCATGGCCCATGCGCGCAAGGTGGGCCCCGCCATTCTCGACGGTAAATCCGTCGGCGCGATGGACCGTGCGAAATACGCCTTGGGCGAGCTGATGATCTATGGCCCGCTGAAAAACACGCTCGGCCTCAGCCGCGTGCGCGTCGGCTATACCGCGGGCGAGGCGATCGGGCCGGAGATTTTCGATTTCTACCGCTCGCTCGGGATCAACCTGAAACAGCTTTATGGCCAGACCGAAGCCACCGTCTTTATCACCGCGCAGCCCGATGGCGAAGTGCGCAGTGACACGGTCGGCGTGACCTGCCCCGGCGTGGAACTGAAGATCGCCGAGAACGGCGAAGTCTTCTACCGCAGCCCCGGCGTTTTTGTGGAGTATTACAAGAACCCCGAAAGCACCGCCGATACCAAGGATGCCGAAGGCTGGGTCGCGACAGGCGACGCGGGCTTTATCGAGGAAGGCACCGGGCATCTGCGCATTATCGACCGCGCCAAAGACGTTGGCAAAATGGCCAATGGCAGCCTGTTCGCGCCGAAATACGTGGAAAACAAGCTGAAGTTCTTCCCCAACATCCTTGAAGCGGTGGTATTCGGGAACGGACGCGACGAATGCACCGCCTTTATCAATATCGACCTGACCGCGGTCGGAAACTGGGCGGAGCGCAACAACATCGGCTATGCGTCCTATCAGGAACTGGCGCGGCATCCGCAGGTGATGGACACGATCCAGAGCCATGTGGAAGAGGTCAACGCCTCTATCGCAGAAGACGAAATGCTGTCGGGCTGTCAGGTGCATCGCTTTGTTGTGCTGCACAAGGAACTTGATGCCGACGACGGAGAGCTGACGCGCACGCGCAAAGTCCGTCGCAAGGTCATCGGCGAGAAGTTCGACGATATCATCACCGCACTCTACGACGGGTCGCCCTCTGTCAGCACGGTTACTGAGGTGACCTATGAAGACGGGCGCAAGGGGTCGATCTCGGCCACGCTGGAGGTGCGCGACGCCAAGGTGTTCGCAGACACCCGCAAGATGGCCGCGCAATGAGCATGACATCAGGCGGAGCATGCGGGCGCTGCGGTTGCGCAGTGGATTTTAAGACCATTTGGAAGGGGGCTGCGGCGTGAAAGATATGACCGACGGCTATGTCACAGCGGATGGGCGCCAGATTGGCCCCGTTGTGATGGAAATGAAAAACATCACCCTGCGGTTCGGTGGGGTGGAGGCGATCAAGGATATCTCTTTCGACATCCGTCAGGGCGAGATCCGCGCGATCATCGGCCCGAATGGCGCGGGCAAATCATCCATGCTGAACGTGATCAGCGGGTTCTATGTGCCGCAGGAAGGCGAGGTCTGGTACAAGGGCAGCCGCCGTCCGGCGATGAAACCCTTTGAGGTGGCGCAGCAGGGGATCGCACGCACCTTCCAGAACATCGCCCTGTTCGAAGGGATGTCGGTGCTGGACAACGTCATGACGGGGCGTTTGACCAATATGAAGACCGGCATGTTCTGGCAGTCGATCTGGAAGGGCAAAGCGGAGCGCGAAGAGACCGCGAACCGCGAAGTCGCCGAAAAGATCATCGATTTCCTTGAGATTCAGGCGATCCGCAAGACGCCCGTGTCGCGTCTGTCCTACGGCTTGAAGAAACGGGTCGAACTGGCCCGCGCGCTGGCCGCCGAGCCGTCGATCCTGCTGCTGGATGAACCGATGGCGGGCATGAACGTCGAGGAAAAAGAGGACATGAGCCGCTTTATTCTGGATGTGAACGATGAATTCGGCACGACGATTGCCCTGATCGAACACGATATGGGCGTTGTGATGGACCTGAGCGACCGTGTGGTCGTGATGGATTACGGCAAGAAGATCGGCGACGGCACCCCGAGCGAGGTGCGCAACAACCAAGACGTGATCGACGCATATCTGGGGGTTGCCCATGACTGATTTTGCCACTGGTTTTGCGATGGGGAGGGTCTGATATGCCTGAGCAACTGGCCTTTACAATCGAGGTGTTCCTGAACGGGCTGATGGCGGGGGTGCTCTATGCACTGGTCGCCCTGGGGTTTGTTCTGATCTACAAAGCCTCGGGTATTTTTAACTATGCCCAAGGGGTTATGGCATTGTTTGCGGCCCTAACCCTGGCAGGGATCATCGATGGGCAGGTGCCGTTTAGCCACCTGATCAACGCGATCCTGGGCACGGATATTCACCATTTCGGCTGGCACGTGCCGGCGTTCCTCGCGATTTTGCTGACGATGGTGGTGATGATCGGGCTGGCCTATGCGGTGCAGCGGTTGGTCTTCCGCCATCTGGTCGGGCAAGAGCCGATCATCCTCTTCATGGCGACCATCGGTCTGGCCTATTTTCTGGAAGGGGTGGGCGATCTGATGTGGGGGTCCGACATCAAGTCTATGGATGTGGGGCTGCCGCAGGGGCTGAACACCTGGATCGACGACACCACCTTTAACGCCTTTGGCTACGGGTTCTTTATCGATAATCTGGATATCGTGGCCAGCATCATTGCCGCGTTGCTGGTGATCGGCTTGGTGATGTTTGCGCAATACACCAAACAGGGCCGCGCCATGCGGGCTGTGGCGGACGATCACCAAGCGGCTTTGTCTGTCGGCGTGTCACTGAACTTTATCTGGATCCTCGTATGGTCGCTGGCGGGCTTTGTCGCCCTTGTCGCGGGCATCATGTGGGGCACGAAATCGGGGGTCCAATTCTCGCTCTCGCTGATCGCGCTGAAGGCGTTGCCGGTGCTGATGCTGGGGGGGTTCACCTCTATTCCCGGTGCCATCGTGGGTGGCTTGATCATCGGTGTGGGGGAGAAGCTGTTCGAATTCCTGATCGGTGCGCCTTTCCTTGGCGGTGCGACAGAGAACTGGTTCGCCTACATGCTGGCGCTGATCTTTCTGGTGTTCCGTCCGCAGGGCTTGTTCGGGGAGAAGATCATTGAACGTGTGTAGTTTTGGCAACTCCCTGACCGGGGCTTTGCCCCGGAACCCAGGATTTAAAACCATTTGGAACGGGGGGAGCATCTGATGTTCTATCGTGAAGCCGGGGATTTCAGCGCCTCATACGAAGAAGACAGCCAGACGTTTCCGATCAAGTTCGACCGGTATCGCTATTATCTGGTGTTGTTCATCGCCATTGCCGTGATCCCGTTTGTGATCAATGACTATTGGGTGAACTCGCTGTTCCTGCCGTTCCTGATCTACGCCATCGCGGCGATCGGCCTGAACATTCTGGTGGGCTATTGCGGGCAGGTGAGCTTGGGGACCGGTGGCTTTATGGCCGTGGGGGCCTATGCCTGCTACAAATTCATGACCGCCTTTCCCGACGTGAGCATGCTGGTGCATGTGTTGCTGTCGGGGTTGGTGACCGCCGGTGTCGGCGTGTTGTTCGGCCTGCCATCGCTGCGGATCAAAGGGTTCTATCTGGCCGTGGCAACGCTGGCGGCGCAGTTCTTTCTGGTCTGGCTCTTCAACCGTGTGCCGTGGTTCTACAACTACTCTGCCTCGGGCCAGATCAGCGCGCCGGAGCGGACATTCTTCGGGATCGAGATCACCGGACCGAATACGCAGGCCTGGGCGACCTATCTGTTCTGTCTGATGTTCGTGATCTTCAGCGCCTATGTGGCACGCAACCTGACCCGTGGGTCGGTGGGACGCAAATGGATGGCGATCCGTGATATGGATATCGCGGCCGAGATCATCGGGGTAAACCCGCTGCGGGCGAAACTGACGGCCTTTGCGGTCAGCTCTTTCTTCATCGGCATCTCGGGGGCGCTGTTCTTTGCGGTCTATCTGGGTGCGGTCGAAGTGGGCGAGGCCTTTGGCATCCAGAAATCGTTCCTTGTGCTCTTTATGATCATCATCGGCGGGCTGGGATCGATCTTTGGCAGCTTTGCCGGGGCCGCGTTCCTTGTGCTCTTGCCGGTTGCATTGAAAATCGTGGGCGTGGACTGGTTCGGCTGGCCGACGGATATCGTGGCGCATCTGCAGCTTGTGATCGTGGGCGGGTTGATCATCATCTTCCTGATCGCGGAACCGCATGGGTTGGCCCAGTTGTGGCGCGTCGCCAAGGAAAAACTGAGATTGTGGCCCTTCCCGCACTAGGGAAGGACGCATGGCCGGGGGGAGGAGACCCAAGGCCGAAGAAGAGACGACCGGGACAACCCGGCAAGATCGGATACATCCAAGGGAGGAAACACCGATGAAACTGAAGATGACTACGTTGGCGCTTGGCGCTGCTCTGGCTGCGGGCCCCGCAATGGCAGAGCTTGTATTCCCGTCGCTCAGCTATCGCACGGGCCCTTATGCGGCAAACGGGATTCCCTTTGCCGACGGCTATGCGGATTACTTCACGCTGCTGAACGAACGTGATGGCGGTATCGGTGGCGAACCGATCCGGATGATCGAATGTGAAACCGGCTATAACACCGAAAAGGGTGTGGAATGCTATGAAAGCACCAAGGGCGAAGGCGCGCTGGTCTATCAACCGCTGTCCACCGGCATCACCTATCAGCTGATCCCCAAAGCGACGGCAGATGGCATCCCTGTCCACTCTATGGGGTATGGCCGGACATCGGCCAAAGACGGGTCGGTGTTCAAGAATATCTTCAACTACCCCACCAACTACTGGGACGGCGCTTCGGTCGCGATCAAGCACCTGCTGGATCTGAACGGTGGCAGCCTTGAAGGTAAGAAGATCGCGCTGGTCTATCACAACTCTGCCTACGGCAAAGAGCCGATCCGCACCCTGGAAGAGCTGGGCAAAAAGCACGGGTTCGAACTGTCCTTGCTGCCCGTTGACCACCCCGGTCAGGAACAGAAATCCCAGTGGTTGCAGATCCGCCGTGAAAAGCCGGACAATGTGATCATGTACGGTTGGGGTGTGATGAACCAAGTCGCCGTGCAGGAAGCCGCGAACATCCGATATCCGATGGATCAGTTCATCGGCATCTGGTGGTCCGGTTCCGAGAACGACGTGCGTCCAGCGGGTGACAAAGCCAATGGCTACAAGGCGCTGACGTTCCACAACGTGGGCGATGACTTCCCCGTGTTCGACGACATCCAGAAGTATGTGGTTGATACTGGCAAGGCCGCAGGCGCGGGCGACCAGATCGGGACGGCTTTGTATAACCGTGGTCTTTACGCCGCGATGCTGGCTGCCGAAGCTGCCAAAACGGCGCAGGGTATCCATGACACCAAGGCGCTGACACCAGCGCAGATGCGTGACGGCATGGAAGCACTGGAAATCACCGAAGCCAAGATGGCGGATCTGGGTCTGCCCAACTTTGGGCCAGAGTTCACGGTGTCTTGTGAAAACCACGGCGGTAACGGCTTTGGGGCTGTGGCGCAGTGGGATGCTGCTGCCGACAGCTGGAGCCTGATCACCGACTACATCCAGTCGGACCAAGACGTGCTGGCCCCGCTGGTGACCGAAGATGCGCAGGCCTTTGCCGCGGAATCCGGTATCGAACCCAGCTGCTAAGCGCAGCCCTTGAACAGGGGCGCGGCGGCATTGTTGCCGCGCCCGACCCCCACGCCACCTAGTGAAAGAGACACCCATGCTGGATGCCACCCCAACGCCCGACGCGCAGGTCGAGACCCTTCTTGAGGTCAATAATATCGAGGTGATCTATAACTCGGTCATTCTGGTGCTGAAGGGCGTGAGCCTGAAGGTGCCCAAGGGCGGTATCACGGCCCTGTTGGGCGGCAATGGCGCAGGCAAGACCACGACGCTCAAGGCGATTTCCAACCTGCTGCATTCCGAACGGGGCGAGGTCACCAAAGGGTCGATCAAGTACCGCAATGATCCGGTGCACAAGCTCGACCCCGCAGAGATGGTGAAACGGGGTGTCGTGCAGGTGATGGAGGGGCGGCATTGCTTTGAACACCTCACCATCGAAGAGAACCTGCTGACCGGTGCCTATACCCGCAGCGACGGCAAGGCGGCGATCGCCCGTGATCTGGAAATGGTGTACGACTATTTCCCACGGCTGCGCGAACGGCGCAAATCGCAGGCGGGCTATACCTCGGGCGGGGAACAGCAGATGTGCGCCATTGGTCGTGCCCTGATGTCGCGTCCTGAAACGATCCTGCTGGACGAGCCATCGATGGGTCTTGCGCCGCAGTTGGTCGAACAGATTTTCGAGATCGTCAAATCGGTGAATGAAAACGAAGGCGTGACCTTCTTGCTGGCCGAACAGAACACCAACGTTGCCCTGCGCTTTGCGCATTACGGCTATATTCTGGAATCCGGTCGCGTCGTGATGGACGGCCCTGCCGCCGACCTGCGCGAGAACCAGGACGTTAAGGAATTCTACCTTGGCATGTCGGACGAGGGGCGCAAATCCTTCCGCGATGTCCGCAGCTATCGGCGCCGCAAACGCTGGCTCAGCTGATCCAGCGCACGGCCCACAAGTTTTCCATTTCCTGACCACCCAGATGAATTGCGAGTAAGCGACATGGCACAGACGTCCTATTTTGACAGCCTAGAGACCCGCAGCCCCGAGACACGGGCGGCCGATCTTGCCCGGACCTTGCCCGCGCAGATCGCACGGGCGCAGGCGCTGCCGGGCTATGCAGGATCGTTGGACGGGATCGCGCCGGACACGATCACCAATGTCGAGGCGCTGGCCGCGCTGCCGGTTCTGCGCAAATCCGAGATCGGGAAACAGCAGGCGCAGTCGGCCCCCTTTGGCGGTTTCACCACCAAACCCGCCCATGCGTTTACCCATATCTTCCAGTCTCCCGGCCCGATCTACGAACCCTCCTCCGACGCGCCGGACTGGTGGCGCATGGGGCGGTTCCTGCATGCGGTGGGGATTGGCGAGGGCGACATCGTCCAGAACTGTTTTGGCTATCACCTGACACCTGCGGGCATGATCTTTGAATCCGGTGCGCGGGCTGTGGGGGCGGCGGTGTTGCCGGCGGGCACCGGGCAGACCGAACTGCAAGTCATCGCCGCGCGCGATATCGGCACGACCGCCTATGCCGGCACGCCGGATTACCTCAAGATCATTCTCGAAAAAGCGGATGAGATGGGGGTGACCCTTGGCATCACCAAGGCGGCCGTCGGCGGGGGCGCGCTGTTCCCGTCCTTGCGCGACTATTATGCAGCGCGGGGGATCACCTGTTTGCAAAGCTATGCAACGGCGGATCTGGGCAACATCGCCTATGAAAGCCGCGCCGCCGAAGGCATGATCGTGGACGAGAATGTAATCATCGAGATCGTGACCCCCGGCACCGGCTCCCCCGTCGCTCCGGGCGAGGTGGGCGAGGTTGTCGTGACCACCTTGAACCCCGACTATCCGCTGATCCGTTTCGCCACAGGCGACCTGAGCGCCGTACTGCCGGGGGCGTCTCCTTGCGGGCGGACCAATATGCGCATCAAGGGCTGGATGGGCCGTGCGGATCAGACCACCAAGATCAAGGGCATGTTCGTACGCCCCGAACAGGTCGCGGCGCTTGTCGCCCATCACCCCGAGGTCACGAAGGCCCGCGTGGTGGCAAGCCGTGCGAATGAACAGGACGTCATGACTGTGCATCTTGAGACGACGGGTGATGACGCGGACAGCTACGGTGCCTCTGTTGCCGCGCTTCTCAAGCTGAAGGGCAAGGTCGTGCTGGCCGCGCCGGGCAGCCTGCCCAACGACGGATTGGTGATCGAAGACCAGCGTAGCTATGACTGACCCGTGCTGAAGGCACGCATCATGACACCGGAGATTCTGCTGCAAAGGCAGGATCACGCCTTTGCACCTGCGCCTCGCGCTACAATTTTCAGTCATCCCGCTGGTATTTCCGACTGAATTAGTCGAAACCGATCGCATGACGACACAGGATATCGATACAAGCCCCGCCGCCGTGAAAAGATCGCGGGACGGAGTGCGTTTGCTGGCGGGGGTTGCGGTCGCGATTGCGGCGACCTGTGCCTTGCCGATGGTGGCCGTTTTGCTGGCCGCGCTGGTCGGGGGCACCGATACCGTGCGCCACCTGATCGATACGGTGCTGCTGGGGTACGCGGGCACCACCCTTCTGCTGGTCGCAATGGTGGCCACGGGAACCTTTGCCTTGGGCGTGGGGACCGCGTGGCTGGTGACCATGACCCGCTTCCCCGGTGCCCGCATGCTTGAGATCGCGCTGGTGCTGCCGCTGGCCTTTCCCGCCTATGTGCTGGCCTATGCCTACACGCATATCCTTGACCACCCTGGAATCGTGCAAACGGTGCTGCGTGACGTCACGGGCTGGGGGCCGCGCGACTACTGGTTCCCGGAAATCCGGTCCCTTGGGGGCGCGGCCTTGATGCTGGTGCTGGTGCTTTATCCCTACGTCTACCTCTTGGCGCGCGCCGCGTTCTTGCAGCAATCCGCCACGACGTTTCTGGCAGCACGTGCCTTGGGTAGCAGTGCCTGGGCGGCCTTCTTCAAGGTGAGCCTGCCGCTGGCCCGACCGGCGATTGCCGCAGGTGTTCTGTTGACCGTCATGGAGACGATCGCCGATTTCGGCACCGTCGCCTATTTCAGTGTGCAGACCTTTGCGACAGGGATCTACACCAGCTGGTTTTCCCTGTTCGACCGCGCTGGTGCGGCCCAGCTTGCACTGTGCTTGCTCAGTTTTGCGCTGCTGCTCGCGATGCTGGAGCGGATCCAGCGCGGCAAGGCGCAATACCACGATCCGGCGCGTCGTGCCGTGGCGATGCCGCCCGCGCAGCTTAAGGGATGGCAGGCCGCCGCCGCGATGCTGGCCTGCGGTGTTCCCGTTATCTTTGGGGCGATCCTGCCGGTGATCGTGCTGATCTGGATGGGCATCGGGTCAGAGCAAGACCTGCTGAGCCCGCGCTATCTGGGCTTCATCCGCAACTCTGCCACGCTGGCGGGGGTGGCGGCGGTGCTGACCGTGGCCGCTGCAGTCTGCGTGGGGTTCTTCCAGCGGTTGCGTCCGGGCAAGCTGTCGTTCGGTGCAGGCTATATCGCGCGGTTGGGCTATGCGGTGCCGGGCGGGGTGATTGCCGTGGGGCTGATGGTGCCCTTTGCGACCTTTGATAACCAGCTTGATGCCTGGATGCGCAGCACCTTCGACATATCGACCGGGCTGCTGGTCACCGGGTCGATCTGGCTGCTCGTCGCCGCCTATATGGTGCGCTTCCTTGCGGCGGCTCTGGGGGCGTATGAGGGCGGGCAGGCGATGGTGCATGCCAATATGGACTCTGCCGCACGGTCATTGGGGGAAACCCCTGTGGGCACGCTGCGCCGTGTGCATCTACCGATCCTGTCCCCAAGCCTGCTGACCGCGCTGCTGATCGTTTTCGTCGATGTGATGAAAGAGCTGCCTGCAACGCTGATCATGCGGCCGTTCAACTACGACACGCTGGCAGTACAGGCCTACCGGCTGGCAAGCGACGAACG
>Ga0208060_1000527_pt1 | contig 11436 bp, 9 predicted proteins | sample DeeseametaMP0901_FD_184200 | JGI IMG/M metagenome (GOLD analysis project Ga0208060, IMG submission 184200) | Marine microbial communities from the Deep Indian Ocean - MP0901 (SPAdes) | ecosystem: Environmental > Aquatic > Marine > Oceanic | place: East of Durban, South Africa, South Indian Ocean... | reverse complement strand
AAAAAATTGCAGCTGAATTAAATAACCACATGCGCCCAGAGCAAAAATTGATTTGGGCGACCAAAGGCCTTGATCCGGATACAGGAGGTACGTTTTCTGAAACAATTAAACAAGAGATGCCGTTTCTCAATAAAACTGCCATTATTTCCGGCCCAACTTTTGCTGAAGAAGTGGCAAAAGGCAAACCAACAGCCATAACTCTGGCCTCAGAAAATATTCAAGAACTAAGCGGCCTGGCTAGCGCCATGTCCAGTTCCTCATTCAGGGTTTATACCTCAAATGACATTGTTGGGGTGCAGCTTGGTGGTGCGTTTAAAAACATTATTGCCATTGCCGCTGGTGCGTCTGATGCCTTAAATCTGGGCGCCAACGCAAGAACCGCATTGATAACAAGAGGCCTGGAAGAAATGAAATCCATTGGGATTTCCTTTGGGGCCAAACCAGAAACTTTTTTTGGTCTATCTGGCTTGGGAGACTTGGTTTTGACTTCCACAGACAACCAGTCTCGGAACAGACAATTGGGTTTGCTAATTGGCTCTGGAATATCGCTGGATAACGCCATTGAAAAGCTTGGAACAACCCCTGAAGGCGTGCACGCAGTGAAAGCACTTTATAACAAGCAGGCGCTGCAAGAAGGCTTGCCGATAGCCAATGCAGTGTATAGTATTTTGTTTGAAGGCGTTCCTGCAGAAAGCTTGGTGAAGAAATTAATGACAAGGCCCTTAAAAGAAGAACTCTAAGCGAGACCAAAGGAACCAAATTGTTTCATCGATTCAAAATTGATTAATAAAAGGAAAAAAATATGCCGCGCATGACCCCCAGCGAGGCCTTTGTTGAAACGATGGCGGCTCACGGCGTTAAAGAAATTTTTGGCATTATGGGTTCCGCTTTCATGGATGCGATGGATATTTTCGAGCCTGCTGGCATTCGTTTTATTTCCGTTGTACACGAACAAGGTGCTGCGCACATGGCTGACGGTTACTCTCGTGTTAGTGGAAAGCAGGGTGTTTGTATAGGGCAGAATGGTCCGGGCATAAGCAACTGTGTCACCGGTATTGCCGCTGCATTTTGGGCACACTCTCCAGTGGTCATTATTACCCCGGAAACAGGAACCATGGGAATTGGCTTGGGGGGATTTCAGGAGGCAAGCCAGTTGCCAATGTTTCAGGAATTTACCAAATACCAAGTGCATTTAAACAACCCAAATCGGATGGCGGAATTTACCGGGCGATGCTTTGACCGAGCGCTCTCAGAAATGGGCCCTACTCAAATCAACATTCCCAGAGATTTATTCTATGGTGAGATTGATGTGGACATTCCAGAGCCTATGCATCTCGACCGTGGCCCTGGCGGAGAACAAACTCTAGATGAAGCAACAGCTTTGCTGGCCAATGCCAAATTTCCAGTTATTGTTTCAGGAGGCGGTGTTGTAAATGCTGGGGGCGTGGATGCGTGTAAGGCATTAGCAGAGCGTCTTGGCTCACCTGTCGTCAACAGTTATTTACACAATGATTCCTTTCCTGCAAGTCATTCGCTTTGGTGTGGGCCACTTGGTTACCAAGGCTCAAAAGCGGGCATGAAACTCATCAGCCAGGCTGATGTTGTATTGGCGCTCGGCACCCGTCTGGGCCCGTTTGGAACATTGCCCCAGTACGGCCTGGATTACTGGCCAAGCAACGCCAAAATTATTCAGGTGGATGCTGATCATAGAATGTTAGGGCTGGTAAAGAAAATCTCAGTTGGTATTTGTGGCGACGCCAAGGCCTCTGCCGAGGCCCTGCTGGATAGGCTTGGAGGGGTTAATCTGGCAAGTGATAAAAATAAGGAAGAACGGGCAGCAAAAATTGCAGCCGCTAAGAAGGAATGGGAGGCAGAGCTTGATGGATGGGTCCATGAGAAAGATGCCTTCAGTGAAGAGGCTATTAAAAAAGCTGGCCGAGATTTCCTGCATCCACGCCAAGTATTGCGTGAGCTTGAAAAAGCAATGCCAGAAGATGCTATGGTCTCAACCGATATTGGCAATATTAATTCGGTCGCCAACAGTTATTTGCGTTTTGAAAAACCACGCAGTTTCTTTGCCGCAATGAGTTTTGGCAACTGCGGTTATGCTTTCCCAACAATTATTGGTGCCAAGGTCGCTGCCCCAAACCGACCCGCAATTGCTTATGCCGGAGACGGTGCTTGGGGCATGAGCATGGGCGAGGTAATGACCTGTGTGCGTGAAGACATCCCCACAACAGCAATTGTGTTCAATAACGGTCAGTGGGGAGCAGAGAAAAAAAATCAGGTGGACTTTTATAACCGGCGTTTCGTGGCCGGAGAGCTTGATAACCAAAGTTTTGCCAACATTGCTCGTGCCATGGGGGCAGAAGGGATCATCGTCAACCGGCTTGAGGATGTTGGTGCAGCCCTAAAAACTGCCATCGATGCACAAATGAATGCTCGCAAAACCACAGTTGTTGAAATTATGTGCACGCAAGAATTGGGCGACCCGTTCCGGCGTGACGCATTATCGAAACCGGTTCGATACCTGGATAAATACAAAAAATACGTCTGAGCTGAGGAACGCTTTATGTTGAGCTCCGCACCATTTGAATGCCCCGCGGCCTTGCTTACGCACGCCCAACGCCATCTGCCGTTAAAAACTGCTGTCGTTAATGCAGAAACAGAACTGGTAATGACGAGCGCCAAATTAGCCACGGAACATAATCTGATCGAACCGACATTGGTTGGTGACTCTGCTGCCATCAACTCCATTGCAATCGCTATCCATTGGGACATCAAAAAATTCACTGTGGTTGATGCTGGGAGCGAAATCAAGGCAGCGAAACTCAGTGTGAACCTAGCGCGCAGTGGACAAGTTTCTGCATTGATGAAGGGCCACATTCACTCAGAGACTTTGATGCACGAAGCCCTACAACGAAATCAAGGGATTCGCTTAAAACGTCGCCCCAGCCACGCTTTTTATATGACTGTGCCCGGTCATGCGCATGGCATCTGTATAACCGATGCCGTTATTAATGTTTTGCCTCGAGTGAAGCAAAAAATTGAAATTGCCCGTAATGTTATAGAGCTCATGCATGCGCTAGGAAATACTAGGCCACGAGTTGCGCTGCTTTCTGGGACTGAAGCAGCAACACCTGAGATGCCCTCGAGCATGGATGCTGTTGCGGTTGTTAAAGAAGTTGAAAATGGTGCTTTGCCTGGTGCAGAAATCGCTGGGCCAATGGCTCTGGATGTAGCAATTTCAGAACAGGCAGCGACAATCAAGGGCGTGAACAATGCAGTTGCCGGCAAAGCCGATGTGTTGCTGGTACCAAATTTAGAGGCAGGGAATATTTTGTTTAAGCAGATGGTTTATTCGCTGAGCGCCACCGCTGCCGGTTTAGTGCTTGGCATGAAAGTTCCAATAATGCTTACGTCACGCGCAGATCCGCCTGAGGCAAGACTTGCTTCCGCAGCATTGGCATCTGTTTATGCTGCCCACAGGGATTTATAAAAAAATGTTTGTGACAACAAAGAAATCAGCAGTTTTAATCTGCCTTCTTGTGCTGGCGTCAGGTTTCGGGCCAAAAGTAATGAGTGCTGTTACGAGCGACCGGTTGGCAGATGTTATTTTTATTGGGGATCATATTATTACGGTCGATTCGGCGTCTGCAAAAGTGGCCGCTGTGGCTGTGGCCGGCCAAGACATTGTCGCAACAGGCTCGGTGGAAGAAATTTTAAAATTAAAAAAGAGTTCCACGCGGGTTATTGAGCTTGGGGACAATGCATTGGTCCCTGGGTTTATTGATGCCCATGGGCATATGACTATAGTTGCTAAATTAACTGAAATACTTGATCTTGCATCGCCACCAGTTGGTCGTGTCGAGAGTATTGACGATATCGTTGCTTTGGTTAAATCTGAAATTGATAAACAACAACTTGCGCCGGGGGCTTGGGTGCTTGGATTTGGTTACGATGACTCTCTGCTTGAAGAAAAACGACACCCAAATCGCGATGATCTTGATCAGGCTTCACTTGATCACCCGGTGATGTTGACGCATGTTTCTGGACATTTGGCTACTGTAAATTCAGCAGCTCTTCGGCAACAAAATATTGATCAAAATACAGAAAACCCGCCTGGAGGGGTGATTCGTCGTAGGCCTGGTTCGAGTGAGCCCAACGGGGTGATGGAAGAAACAGCAATGGGGTTGTTTTCGAGAAACCTGCTGGCTCCTATGGACGATGACAAGTTTGAGTATTTAGTCAGGCGGACAATACAACGATACGCAAGCTATGGCATCACCACCATACAAGACGGCGGCGCCAACATGTCAGACATTGAGCGGTTGCGCGCGTCTGCAAAACGAAAACCCTATGCTGCTGATGTTGTGGTGTTTCCTTGGTCAAACTCTTTCGATGACAAGCAGTTGGCGGCCATTGAAGCGGAATCATCCTACACGAATGGTTTACGATTGGGAGGCGTGAAATTTGGTTTGGACGGCTCGCCGCAAGGGCGTACAGCTTTTCTATCGCAACCTTACAATGAGGGCCCGCCAGGGGCTGCTCCGGATTATCGAGCTTACCCAACTTATCCAGCAGAAAAATTCAACCCCAAAATTGCTCAATTGATTGAACGAGGAATCCCTACACTGGTGCATGCAAATGGTGACGCTGCCATTGATATGTTGATTGATGGTGTGGCTGCGGCGCTTGATAACAGGGAGTTGCCAGACCATCGTACGGTAATTATTCACGCACAGCTCATGCGCAAAGACCAACTTGAAAGAACCAAAAGACTAGGGCTTGTTCCGTCTTACTACTCAGCACACCCTTTTTTCTGGGGGGATTGGCATCGCCGAAGTTTTGGCGAAGAACGGGCGGCATTCATCAGCCCAGCAGCAGAAACTGCACGCATGCAAATACCGTTCACCATTCACAATGATGCGCCGATAGTTCCGCCGGATATGATGCGTTTAATGGGGATCGCGGTTAACAGAAAAACACGCAGTGGCTTTGTTTTAGGGCCCGATCAACGCTTGACACCAATGCAAGCCTTGCATGCCATTACACTGGGGGCTGCATATCAATACTTCGAAGAAGATAAAAAAGGATCGATCACCCCGGGGAAACAAGCAGATCTGGTGATCCTGGAACGCAACCCGTTGTTGGCAAATCCAGATACACTGAAAGATATTTCAATTGTGGAAACATTTGCTCGGGGGCAATCTGTGTATAAAAAATAACAATGAATTTTTGAGGCTATCTGTATGGCAACCATTGATGAAACAATTAACGAAGCGTTTAAACCGATAGCATCGGCGTTTAATGATTTGGTTTTTTATTCGATTCCAATCGGGGAAGCACAACTGCCTTTGATTGTCGTTTGGCTTATCGTAGGTGCATTGTATTTTACGTTTTATTTACGGCTCATTAATATCCGCGGTTTTACACACGCGATTCGGATTGTTCTCGGGAAAGAAGATAAAACAGATACAGCGCCAGGGGAAGTTTCGCATTTCCAAGCGCTGACAACCGCTGTGTCTGGCACTGTGGGCGTGGGCAACATCACCCATGTTGCCGTTGCTATATCCATTGGCGGCCCTGGGGCTACTTTTTGGCTCATTATTGCAGGTTTTCTGGGCATGGCGTCTAAATTTGTTGAGTGCACCTTGGGAGTTAAATACCGTCAAGTCAATGCAGACGGGTCTGTCTCAGGCGGACCCATGTATTATATGGACAAAGGTCTTGCTGAGCGGAATTTGCCTCGTTTGGGCAAGGTGATGGCCTGGTATTATGCCATTTGTATTGTTGTTGGTTGCCTTGGGGTGGGATGCATGTTCCAGGCCAACCAGGCGTATGTTCAATTTGTCAATGTCACTGGTGGCACCGAGGGTTTTTTCGCCAGTCGCGGATGGTTGTTTGGTTCGATCTTGGCCTTGCTAACTGGCCTTGTCATCATTGGTGGGATTAAAAGTATTGCCCGAGTTACATCAAAGCTTGTGCCTTTTATGGCGCTGCTTTACGTCGGTACTGCGCTAGTGGTGATTGGGGCTAACTTTTCTGCCATTCCCTCCGCTGTTTCGGCGATCATCACCAACGCTTTCAGTCCTGAGGGAGTCACTGGCGGCATGGTCGCTGTCCTCATTTTGGGTTTTCGCCGTGCGGCCTTTTCCAATGAAGCAGGGATTGGGTCTTCAGCAATCGCCCATGCCACGGTTAAAACCGATGAGCCCCTGACACAAGGGTTTGTGGCAATGCTGGAGCCATTTATTGACACTGTTGTCATTTGCACAATTACTGCGCTTGTTATTATTCTCACCGTCTACGATCCTGCGATGCTGAACGAAGGAACGATCCGCGGGGTTGAGTTGACATCAAGCGCCTTTGCCAGCGTTATCCCTTGGTTTCCAAGTGTTCTCGCTGTTGTGGTGATGTTATTCGCATATTCGACCATGATCTCTTGGTCTTATTATGGGCTGGAGGGCTTTGTTTATATGTTTGGGTCAAAACGCCGAACAAAAATAATTTTCAACACAGTTTTTTGTTTGTTTGTGGTTGTTGGTTGCACTGTGCAGCTTGATGCTGTTCTGGATTTTTCAGATGCTATGATCTTCGCTATGGCGCTTGCCAATATGTTAGCGTTGTATTTGCTCGGGCCAGATGTGAAACGGGAATTGGATGCTTACTGGGCCAAGTTAAAAATAAGATCGTCTGGTTGATTGGTAGAGCAAGATTAAACAGGAGAACCAAATAAAAGATTTTATAACCTCTTCTTGGGCAGGTGCAGTTGGTTCAATCCTCTTGCTCATTATTTTGAATGTCTGTTTGGTTCGGGAAACACTTTAAAAAATTCTTTAGGCATTGGAACCAACTTAATGGTTGAGGTGGCTGTTGCTACTAATTTTTCCTGCTGATAGAGCGAACTAGAGAAATACCCAATGCTTTTTCCAAGCTTGATAACTTCGGCTTCAGAAATTAGCTTGCCCGGATGCGCGGGTGCTAAAAAACTAACATTGATATCCAAACTTACCGGCTTGAGTCTTCCGCCTGAGAGAGCGATCAAGAGATGCGCCATCGACGTGTCCAACATTCCTGTTACAAAACCACCCTGCACCACCTGGTTTGGCGAATGACAAAACTCAGGCACGGCCTCGAACTCCATTTTTAAAGACGGCGGGTCTGACACAAACTGAGTGGCCTTGCCGTTTAGTGTGTCTATGCAAGGAGGCCTGTTTGCGCTTAGTAGTTCTAATATTTCCTTGTCATTGCTCATATCAAGACAGGGTTATCGGCCCATGGCTTTCTTGCTGAGAAAGATTGGAAACTCAGCACGTATCTTGTCATCAACCTCATCGCTCACGTGTTTTGGAAAATGTGTGGCGAGAACATGTTCTTTGCGCCGAATTGCTTCGCTTAAGACCTCTGGCTTGCCTACAGCACTCCAATCATTGGGACTGAGTCGGTTGTAAAACTCAGGATAGATGTATTCGGTTTGCATAACACTCAGGGTTTGATCCGAGCCCAAGTAATGCCCTTTGTTGTTTAGGCAAACGTCCTTGGTTACATCAAAGGCCAGTGTTTCTTTGTTCACTGTCACGCCCTTGACCATGCGCATGCAAGCACCAAGAACATCGTTGTCCATGAGCAAGCTTTCCGGGCAAGCGCTCAGCAAGCTAGCGTACATGCCAGCTGATTCATAGATAATATTGGCTCCAGATAACGCCGCGACTGCAACATTGGAGGCGTGTTCTGCGCCGCCCTGAAAATCCGGTAATTTAGAATCCGACATTCCGCAACCGGTGCCGGTTGGCAAACCAAGGTGTTGGCCAACTTGTGCACAAGCTGCTGAGAGAATGCCTTGTTCGGGCGAGCCCCCGCTCATGGCTCCGGTACGCAAATCAGAAACAAAAGGCCACACCCCTAAGATTGCTGGGGCCCCGGGTTTTATCGCATTGACATACACCAAGCCACCCAGGCATTCCGCCCAAGCCTGGGACACCGTGCCGGCCAGACAAGCGGGTGCGGTTGCTCCAGCTTGGCCTGCTGAGAGCAGCAATACCGGCATGCCGCTTTCAACAGCAATGCGCAAACACTTCAATGACTCCTCGGCAAATTTCATTGGTGGCACCACAAAACAATTTGACTGACTGACAAATGGTCTTGCCCGCCAAGCCTCTTCACCGCCGGCGATTAAATGCAAAAGCTTGAGTGTTTTTTCTAAATGGTGTACTTCGGTCCAGCTGGAGCCGACATGTTTGGCTGTCCCCATCACCGAGTTATAGGCGGTGTTTAAGTCCATAGCGTAATTGTCTTTGATGTCACAAAGCACATTGGTGCGTTGAAATATATGTATGTGTTCACAGGTGTCGGAGATGCGAGACATGTCATACAAATCTTGTGCCAGTGCCTCACGATTGGTTTTGGCCACAGGATCAGCGATCATAACCGCAGCCCCGGCGGTGGCAAAATAAACGCGGCTCCCTGTAACATGAAGGTCATGGGCAGGGTCTTGGCCGTGCAGCACAAGATTACGATTACTCGACTCGATGGCTTTTTTCACCACTTCGCGCGACATACGAAGCCGACCATCGTCTCCCATCTCTGCGCCATAGGCGGTACAGGTTTTGATGCAGTGTGGTGTAGCTTCATTAAAGCCAATTTCTTCTAAAATACGAAAACTGTTCTCGAGCACTGCCGCAACATCTTCGTCGCTAAGCGGCTTGTACTGGCCGCCGCTTTCTCCAGGATGAACTGGCTTGATGTCTTCTGCCAATGGCGCTGATCGCATCGCGACTTTGGATTTATGGCCCCCTCTTCGTCTAGACATGTTTAGCTTCCTCTGTGTAGATAATTTGCTACGCTTTTTTAACTAAGTTTACTTAAGTTTAACAAGATACTTAAATTCTATATCAGACCAGGAAACCCACATTGCCGCATTGCCTCATAAACCACTACCGAGACCGCGTTAGAAAGGTTTAGGCTTCTGCTGTTTTTTTTCATAGGCACCCTTGCTACCTCATTACAATAAGCTGCGCTCAAAACCGCCTGAGGCAAGCCTCTCGTTTCTGGCCCAAAAAGTAAAGCGTCCCCTTGTTCAAATTTAATTTCGTTGTATGGTTTTTTTCCTGCTGTGGAAAATGCAATGATTCTTTTGCTGCGGGTCGTTGAAAGAAAATCATCGAAACTGCTATGCTCAGAAATCTCAACCAAAGAACCATAGTCTAGGCCTGCTCTTTTCAGGTCTTTGCCTGTAAGGAGAAAGCCAAGTGGGTGTATCAAATGAAGCCTTGTTCCTGTATTGGCGCACAGCCTAATTATGTTTCCGGTATTGGGTGGGATTTCAGGCTGATATAATATAAGGTCTAACATAGAATAAGTATGGTGGCTGAAGACACAATTTCAACGGAATTTTTAGGACTAACCCTTAGGTCTCCAATTATTTTACTATCCGGTTGCGTTGGTTTTGGAGATGAGTATTCCCGTGTTGAGGGCTTTTCTAATGCAAGTATTGGTGGGGCTGTGCTTAAAGGAACGACATTAGAGCCTCGGCTCGGTAACGCACCACATAGGGTTGTTGAAACGCCAGCAGGAATGCTCAATTCCATCGGTCTTCAGAACCCTGGGGTGGATGAGGTGGTGGACACTATACTTCCGTCTCTGGAGCCGCCAGAAACACATTATTTTGCTAACGTGTCAGGGTCGACTGTGGAAGAGTATGTTGCGGTCACAAAAAAATTTGATCGCTCTTGTGTTTCGGGCATTGAGCTTAATATTTCCTGCCCAAACGTAAAAAGAGGCGGAATGGAGTTTGGCAATGACCCTGAGATGTCGGCAAGGGTTGTGGAGGCCTGCAAAAAAGTGACAACAAAACCGCTGATCACAAAACTCTCCCCGAACCAAACAGATATTCAAAAAAATGCTCGCTACTGTATAGAGGCTGGCAGCGATGGTTTGTCTGTTATCAACACAATCAGTGGCATGGCTATTGATATCGAATCTCGTACCCCGACTTTGGGCAATGCAGTGGGTGGGCTCTCTGGTCCTGCAATCAAGCCAATTGCTTTGTTAAAGGTTCGTGAGGTTTATGAGGTAGCGAGAAAACACGATGTGCCCATTATGGGTCAGGGTGGAATTTCCAACGCATCGGATGCCATAGAATTTATTCTTGCTGGATCATCCACAATAGGCGTTGGAACTGCCTTGTTTTTTGATCCGCTGGTGTGTGAAAAAATCAATCTTGGCATAAGCAAATACCTTGACGAACATGGGCTTACCTCTGTGGGCAGCCTTGTGGGTTTGTTAAAAGAAAACAAGTAGCCCTGCTTACGGATTTCGCTGGGTTTTTTGTTTTTTGAGTCCTTGGTTAGTCTGACAACGTCCCAACTATGTGTGCCATAATCCTGTAGGGGTCGGCGTTTGAGGCGGGTCTTCTGTCTTCTAAATAGCCGTTCCAATTGTGATCAACAGTATAAATAGGAATTCTAACACTCGCACCACGATCGAAGGGTGCGTAGGAAAACTGATCAATGCTCTGGGTTTCATGAAGACCTGTTAGCCTCATGTCGTTATCAGAGCCATACTCTGCAATACCCTCAGAATGGACCGCTTTGAGTTTTTCACACAACGCGTACATTAGCTCTTCTGAGCCCCTATTCCTCATTTGGTTGTTTGAAAAATTAGCATGCAGACCAGAACCATTCCAGTCACCCGCTTGTGGTTTTGGGTGAAAGCTAACTGACACACCATAGTCTTCTGCGACCAGCTGCAATAAATACCTGCTAACCCATAAGTCATCGCCAGCCTTTAGCCCTTTGCCAAAACACTGATACTCCCACTGACCAAGGGCCACCTCTGCGTTTGTTCCTACAATCATTATTCCCGCCGTGAGACAAGCGTCCATATGAGTCTCTGAAATTTCTCTTCCAACGACATTGCCAGCACCAACTCCACAATAGTAGTCTCCTTGCGGTCTAGGAGTGCCGCCTTCCCAGCCAAGTATTGTGCCATCCTCTGGGTTAGTGAAAAAATATTCTTGTTCATACCCAAACCACCACTCGTCAGTAACCAGTCCCTCGCATCTTCTTCTTGTGTTTGAGGGGTGTGGTGTTTTGTCGGGCGCAAGAACCTCGCACATGACAAGCTTATCCGAAGACAGCGGGCCCACGTATTCGCTGATGGGTTTTAAGACACAATCTGAGTTCCCGCCTTCTGCTTGCTGCGTTGAAGATCCGTCAAATGCCCAGTCTGGAGGAGGGTCTTCATCTGTTACCTTCACTTTGCTTCTTAGTGTGGGCTCGGGCTTATAGCCATCTAACCAGATGTATTCATGTTTTTTCATTCGGGTCTCCTTTATGTTGTCGTTTTAGCTGACAAAAGGAGGCTTCGACCATGAGATAAACGGCTCCGTTTCTTCAGCTTTTAAGCTTACTTGCATCCCAAAATAGTTTGTTA
>Ga0208060_1000526_pt1 | contig 11451 bp, 10 predicted proteins | sample DeeseametaMP0901_FD_184200 | JGI IMG/M metagenome (GOLD analysis project Ga0208060, IMG submission 184200) | Marine microbial communities from the Deep Indian Ocean - MP0901 (SPAdes) | ecosystem: Environmental > Aquatic > Marine > Oceanic | place: East of Durban, South Africa, South Indian Ocean... | reverse complement strand
AGCCATCATCGCCGCCGTAGTATGGGTCGGGTATGGCGCTTTGGCTTTGCTCGCCGTATTCTAAAAACAATGCCAGCTTGTAATGTAAATGGGTGGGGCATTGCGCTTTTAAGTCAGCTAAGTTTTGTGTGTCTGCCGCTAAAATTAAATCAAACTCAGTAAAATCGCTGCTGCGAACTGGGCGCGAAAATATACCTTTAAAGCTATAACCGCGTTTTTCGCCTGCAGCCATTGAGCGGCTATCTGGCGTTTTACCTTCGTGGTAGCCAAAAGTCCCTGCCGAGTCTACCTTAACCTCAACACCTAATTTTTTAGCGCGCGCTTTTAACACCGCCTCTGCTGTGGGCGAGCGGCAAATATTACCTAAACACACTATCAGTACTTTTTTCATTAAGGCTCCTTTAGCTAATTTAACCACCTAGGCTTTAAAACTGTTTTAATATAGCCTCGTTATAGTCATCGGCATTTAAAGTCAGGTTATACTTGGCCGCCACACTATCAAGCTCCGCTTGTTTTATAGCTAACTCATCCATAGTAATGGTGTTATCGTCAAGCTGCCATAAAAGCCGTGAGCCCGCATAACTATAATGAATCGCTAATAATGCATCGGCATTACCCTCGCGCCCTGCCGCTTTTAGCTTTGGCATTTTGCGGGTTATTTTATTAAGCGCTTGTTTAAGCTCCCACACATATACCACTTCGGTCATAAAACTATGGGTACGGTATTTATTTAACAGCCAGCCAATGGCCAAACTTGTTATAACAACACCGGTTAAATTCCAATGAAAATGGCTCCCGCTTTCATCAGGAAACAACGCAATTAACGTTTGCGATATAGCCAAGCTACCAACAGCTAAACCCGCCGCACACCCAGCAATTACCCTATTTAAATGTTTGCGGTAACGTGCTTTATCTATTTGTATGAGTTGCATAACAGCCTAAAAAATTAATAAGTAAAAATATAGCGAACGCTATTGTAACTAAACCCCGCAATTTTTATAAAATTATTTAACCCCTTTTTGATTTGCCCCCCGTTATAGCTTTTAAACAACCCAATAAGTTTACTCGGAGCGGCTTATGCACACACTTGAAATACCCAATAATTCAGCATTTATTAAAACATCAACCGCCGTTATTGGCGGCGCAGTAATGACCTTTGCCGCCTTTGCATTTATGCAATACTTAATTAGTGGCGAGCAGCGCGCACCTATAAAACTCGGCGACGATATTATTGTAGAGATTTTTCAGGCACCAGAGGATTCACAAGTAAGGCATATACAAAAAATACAGCCACCACCGCCTGTGCCAAAAACACCGCCTAAAGCACCACCAATAGATACCTCAAACGACCCTGTAATAGCGATTAACGAATTAACGCCTATCACTATTGATGATTTTGGAGATGATATAAATAGCACTATTAACCGCCCAACAGGCGATGCAACACCCATAGTGCGCATAAATCCAAAATACCCAACATCTGCCGCGCGCAATGGCATAGAAGGCTGGGTACAACTGAGCTTTAGTATTTCGCCCACCGGCGAAGTAATAAACCCAGTGGTAATAAATGCCGAGCCCAAACGTACCTTTGACCGCGAAGCAATAAGAGCCATAAAACGCTGGAAATATCGCCCCAAAGTAATAGAAGGTGTGGCACAATTACAAACAGATCAAACCGTACAGCTCGATTTTAAATTAGATAACTCTATTTAACGGACTAAACGCCTATGCTACTCAGTATTAAGTCATGGTTATTTGAAACGCCAAGCAAGGATTGCATGGCAAGTTACGCAAAAAGTGGCGAAAACCGCCACTTAGAGCAGCTTATTGCCTTATACAGTAACGACTTATACCACTACCTGGTGACGCAATCTAATACGCATTTAGCATACGACGTAAGCCAACAAACCTGGCTAAAAGTAATCGAAAAACGCCACCTTTACCAAGCGCAAACCACGCCAAAAGCGTGGTTATTTAAACTCGCGCGCAACACATTAGTAGACGAATACCGCAAACAGCAACGCTTTGTAGAGCTTGACGAAAACACCCACCTACCCGCGCAGCAAAATGAGCAAGGTAATAACAATAGTATTAGCAATATAAATTACCAAGCGTTCGATAGCGCACTCAAGCAACTGAGCTTTGTACAGCGCGAAGCCATTACCTTACAACAAGAAGGCTTTAGCCTCGCCGACATAGAGCTTATAACGCAAAGCAACCATGAGAGCGTAAAAACAAGGCTGCGCTATGCCAAGCAAAACCTTAAACGTTTATTAGGAGCAAACAATGAACAAGCCTGATGAGCAGTTTGATCAAAAGCTCACTCAACACTACAAAGAGCGAAAAGCACGCACTACACTCAGCGCTTCCCAAAAAAAAGCGTTACTTAATAATGCCAGCCATAAAAAGCCCTCAAGGCTTAGTTTTACGCTACAGTTAACCAGCCTTGCCTGCGCACTGGGCGTATTCGCCTTTATTGTGTTTGATAGTAACGAGGGCATTAACCACGCACCTAAAACCGTACTTAATACCATCGATATTCACAACTACTCAATTATTAAAACCCACGAAATAACCCCATCGGGCAGTTACACAAGCGCCATTACCGAGCAAAAACACGCACTCGATACTCAGCACGCTAATAACTTGCGCTTACACCAACAACGCCACATAGAGTACGGCACGCTCGTAAAGGTTGATAACGACTGGTACATAGCCAGCTGTAATGACGAGGTACTAGTGCAAATTAAGCAGTCACTGCTCAGTGATTTAAAGGGTAAACATGCGGTAGAAAGTGGTCTAAATACGGGTGATATGCTGGCTATGGCGCATAACGGTAAAGGGCAGATTGTAGCGCTTAAACATGCGGGAGTTGGAGTTAGGCAGTGTGGGGCTTAGGTGGTTTAGCTCAGTTAAGGTTGGTGGTAGTGGTAATTTAGATATATATTACCACCGAGAACACAGAGGCGCTTCGCGCTGCACAGAGGAAAAATTACTACATAGCTAACTTTATTCCTCATCATTATTTCAAGCCTCGAGTAGCGCCCTATAAAAGTTAGAAAGCAGTCAGTCTCATTTTGGTTTTTATTGACAGCAAATATATTCACTCCTGAAAATACATTATTTTAGCTCTTTGGATTTATGAGTTGTACGAATATAATTTTATTTAACTTTTAGTTTAAATTTAAGAAAAAATATGAAAAAGCTACTTTTACTCGTTTTTACTATTTATACATTTTGCTGCTCGTTTGTGCAGGCTGAGGCTTTAGTGAATAACGTATTTGTAGTACCGGTTGAAAAGCGCTTTGAAAACTTTACCTTAGTTAAGGTAAACCCTAAATACACAGTTCTTGATTACAAAGCGCTTATGTCTGCTCGCGAGTTTATTCAAAATAGCTTAGGCACAACATGGCCTGCTGATGACTTTACTTTGGATGAAAACACACAAACATTAGAAAATGATTTAATCGCATTTGATAATAAAGAATCTTTTACCTTCCATGTAATGAATAACAATAAAACGAAAGTGATTGGCTGCATTTACATTTCAGGTGCCGCTAGTGATAAGTTTGACGCCACCGTGTTTAGTTGGGTCGCTAAAGAGCATATTGCTACACCACTTTTTACCGAATTAAAAACGAGCGTTAAAGCATGGATTAAAAACGAATGGCCTTTTGCACGCGTTGATTACTCATTTAATAAGTAAAATCCACATTCAATGCTTTATAAAACCTGCTATTAAGCAGGCTTTTATGTATTTTGTAATTAAACTCAGGCTAACACCCGGTGTATCAGCAAGCTATGCGCCTACAATAAACACTACATATAATTAGCTTGGGTTTGCTCATTGCATCGGTGATACGTTGGGTTTCGTGTCACTCAACCCAACCTACGTCGCTAATATCTTGTGCATTATAGTTAAAGGTTACTGCTTTAAAAGTCGTTGTTCTGGATTGTGTAAGTACTTTAAGCCGATGGTCACTATACGTGTATGTACCATTGTTATAACGCGTAGTTGAACATTACCAATAACCACAATTGAGCCTTTACTGATTTCTCCTGAGAGCTTTTGGTTGATCACTTCTTCCAAGCTTATGCCCTCTGGGGCGTCTATTTTCATGTGGTATGAGTAAAATATATCGCCTACTAGCGTAACCCCTTTCACTTTAAGTTCGTTGCGCGCTAAGTGACTGTCTTGGTGGTTTGTTTTATCGGTTGCTGTAAAAACTAAATCAACAAAAGGTCTGTTAGCGGGTTTTAAAACAACAAATAAATGATCGTTTGGTTTTAGTTTAGTTGAGCCGCGTGGCGGTATGATTGATGGCCCTCGTGTGATCATGGCTACAACTACACTTTCTGGCAGTGCAGCATGAGACAAACTGCGCCCAGAAACGCGAGAAACATCACTTAACGTGTACTCTACAATTTCTATATCAATATCGTTTAAGGCGGTAATTTCGAGCGTTGCAGCTGCTAAATCGGGTGGCGGTTCTATTAAACTTAACTTTTTAGCCATCCAAGGCATAGTTGAGCCTTGCAACGTGGCCGAGATTAACACCACGAAAAAAACCACATTAAAAATAAGCTCCGCCCCAGAAAGGCCAAACAACAGTGGGAATATAGCTAAAATAATCGGGACTGAGCCTCTTAGCCCCACCCAAGATACAAATAAAGTTTCGCGATTATTAAAGCCAAATAATTTCAAAATTGGCGCTACCGCTAGTGGGCGAGCAACAAAAATAAGTGCCAGTGCAATCAGTAACCCTTCTAGCCATACATCAACCAACGACGAGGGGTTAATTAAAAGCCCTAACACAACAAACATGGTTATTTGCCCAAGCCAAGCTAAACCGTCATGAAAAAGAAAAATGCCGCGTTTATATACAAATTTACTGTTACCTAAAATAACGCCGGTTATAAATACAGCTAAAAAGCCACTGCCGCCAAGCGTTGCAGAAAGGCCAAAAGAAAGCAGCCCAAATGCGGTTACCATTACTAAATACAAACCTGATGCATTTAATTTTATTCGATTAATAAACCACACCGACACCTTACCAATTAAAAACCCACAAACGGCGCCTACGCCCATTTGCTGGGCAAATAACTGCAGTAAACCCAGCCCTATTGGCATGTCGTTCACTAGCATTTCGAGCAAACCAACCGTTAAAAAAATAGCCATTGGGTCGTTCGAGGCACTTTCTATTTCAAGGGTTGATTTAAGCTTTTTATTTAAGTGAATACCGGCGCTACGTAAAAGTGCAAATACGGCAGCGGCATCTGTAGAGCCCACAATAGCGCCCAGCAAAACGCCTTGTAATACGGGTAAGTCTAAAATATAAGTGGCGACAAGGCCGGTAATTACAGCCGTTAAAAGTACCCCGACCGTTGCTAAAGCCGAAGCAGGTTTCCACACTTGTTTAATTGAACTGGTTGGCGTTTGTAGCCCACCATCGAATAGAATAATAGCCAGTGCTAGGGGGCCCAGAGCATGAGCCGCCTCTGCGTTATCGAATGATATGCCGGCAATACCGTCTTCACCTGCAAGCATGCCCACCAGTAAAAATAGCACCAGCACGGGTAAGCCAACGCGCGCAGATAGCTTGCTCGAGATAACCCCTAGTAAAATTAAAATGGCACTAACAAGAATGATATTATCTATTACAAACATAGTGTGGGTTTACAGCCTTGTATAAGTTAAAAAGTAAGAATTTATAGCTATTAAAAAGCTTAAAGCTCATGCTATACAATAACCTAAAAAATATAAATACGGGTACTTAACTGCATATTTAAAACAAAAAAGCCTGCGATTAAGCAGGCTTTTGAGTATTTAAACGAGCAAATTTTATAACACTATTATGCTTGTTACTAAGTACGCTATAAACGTCAGTGCGCCGCCAAATAACGCATACGGTAGCTGCGTTTTAACGTGGGTGAGTAAGTCACACCCCGAGGCGAGTGCCGATACGGCGCTGGTGTCGGATATAGGGGAGCAGTGATCGCCAAATATACCGCCGCCTAAAATAGCGCCCACCACCAGTGAAGGTGGCAAACCGAGCGCTTGAATAAGCGGTACGCCAATAGGAATAAGTATGGCAAATGTGCCCCACGATGTACCTGTAGTAAACGACATAACCGCGCCGGTTAAAAACAGCACTGGTACAATTAAGTAAATAGGTAAGTAATCACCCACTAGCGATGCGACAAATACGCCCGTGCCTAGCTCTTTTAAGCTTGCGCCCAGTGTAAGTGAAAGCAATACAATGCTCACTAGCGGTAATAACTCGCCCATGCCTTTAAAGCCGGTGTCGACTAATTGATGGTGAGTAAATTGGCGCGAGCTAATCATTAAAACATATGCAACCACAATGGCTAATACCGTTGCGTATAAAACCGATTTAGAGCCGCTGCCTTCTGCAAGTACGCCGTTGCCGGTGTAAAACATAAAGCCTACCATGCTCACAATTAAGGTAAGTAATGGCACGAGCATGTAACGCGCTTTAGAGCCTTTTACTTCTTCTTTTAGGTCGGTTTTTTGCAGCTCTAGCTTTTGCTCGGCTTCTCTCATTGGGCCGTGTACTTTATCAAACGCGATAGTGTAAAACACAATGACTAGCGTGATAATGGCGTAAAAGTTGTACCCTACGCTGCCCCATAAAATAGAAACCGCCGATTCGCTTAGCTCGTAATTGCCAAGTAAACCCAGTACAAATGCGCCCCAACCGTTAAGTAATATTAAAATACACACCGGTGCACTGGTACTATCAATAATATAAGCAAGACGCGCTCGGCTCATTTTAAACTTGTCGAACAAGCCGCGCGATACAATACCTGAGGTTAATACGCTGAGGTTTGACTCTATAAATACTGCGATGCCGGTAAACATGGTTAAAAAGCCAACTTGGCGCTTACTTTTTGCAATGCCTTTATTCATAAGCATATTAACGGTGGCTGCTACGCCGCCAGATTCGCGTATGTAGGCAAGCAAGGCACCAATCATAATACTAAATATTAAAATGCGAGTGTTACCCGGCGAGCTGGCTACCGATATTATGCGCTCAATGGTATTTAAAAATGTAGCAAATAAGGTATTACCCTCGCCTTGTATAGCGAGTAAAAATTCTGATGAAGCCACGGCCACCAAAAGTGCCATTATTACTTCTTTTCGCCAAAATACGATAGCGATAGCAATGAGCGGCGGTAATATAGAATACCAAGACATAAATTAACCTTTATTAATAGCGAAGTGCGTTCGCTTTATTCACGTTGAAACGCTTATTTTACAGGCCGTTTTAAAAATGTGGCCTGAATTTGTAAACCGCTTAGCTTAATGGATTGGCTTAGTTAAGTCACCTGCAAATAAATCACTTAAGGCACTGCACTTAGGCCGTTTTAGCCTAAACGATAATTTATTGATTTAGTAGTGCTTCGTAAATAAGCGATACCACCGAGCCATATTGCGCGGTCTCGTATTGTTTGCCCAAAAACTGGTAATGTTTTTGGCTTCCTTTTATTTTTGTGTGCCGCGCATTGGTCAATAATATAATGGCTAAGTCGTAGGTTGGATCAATAACCGTTACTGTGCCCGTCCAGCCCGTGTGGCCATGCGCTTGTGCGCTTGCGTAAGGGCCAAAATGCCAACGCCTGGCTTGGTTGTTACCAGCAAGCCTAAAGCCTAGACCATAGGTTTCGTTGTTTAATTGTGGCGTTACAAACTGCGCTAAGGTTGATGCGCTAAATAACTGGATATTGCCAAAGCCACCTTGGTTTAATAGTACTTGGCAAAGCACAGCTAAATCGGGTGCATTACTAAATAAACCGGCATGCCCTGCTACGCCATCAAACGAATAAAATGCTCGCTCGTCGTGCACTTCGCCCTGCAAAACATTGGTACGAATATTATCAAAGGTAATACGGCCATCACGGGTATTGCCGCTAAGCTCGGTTGCTGCAAATTCAGCGCGTTTAAAGCCCTTTTTAAGTGGGTTAAATACCGTATTGGTCAGTTTAAGTGGGGCGTAAATGTGTTGCTCTAGGTAGTCATCAAGTGGTTGCCCGGTTATACGCTCAACCAGTACGCCTAAAATCATGTAATCAATATCGGAGTAAACAGCTTGTGCGGGGTATTTATTGCTCAGCGGTACTTGCGTAAGTAACAGCTGCTTTGTGGTTTGGCTATTTTGCGAAAAATACGCATCGCCAGTTTTAGCACCTTTACGATGAAAATCAAACACAGGCGGGTAACCCGCTGTATGCGTGAGTAAATCTTTAACTGTGCGCAGCTCGCGGCCATCACCTTTGTATTCGGGTAAGTAACTTTGTACGGAGTTATTTATATTTAAAAGCCCTTCACTTACAAGTTTCATAAGGGCAAAATTAGTGGCAAATATTTTGGTGTTAGAGGCTAAATCAAACAGAGTATGTGTTTGCATTGGCTCTGGGCGTAGTAGCATTAAATCACTTTGTTGGTACTGTTTGGCATCGCCATAGGCGCTAAGCTTTATGAGTTCGCCACTTTTAATAACGGCTAATACTGCCCCAGGAAAACCAGCTTGTATGTCTTTTTCAATAAGGGCATCGACCTGGCTAAAGTCTATATTACTTTGCGCAGCGGTATTTAAGGTTGGAAACTCAAAGCGCAAGGTAAGGCTTGCGCCTTTAGGTTTAATATTTTCAACCTTAAACGTATTTACCCCGTTGTGGGTGCGCCTTGCTAGCGAATACTCATATAAAGTATTAGCGGCTAATTGGTTGGTAATATTAAGCTTTTGGTTATTTATAAAAATATCGGCACTAATAGCGTTATTATTTTGAATTAATAACTGCCCTCGCCCTTTATACGCTTTGAATGTGCCACGGTTATTTACGTACTCACGGCTACTAGGGTTAGCCTCAGGAAAAGTGACAATAACTTGGGCGTTTGGAAGCGTTACTAATTTGCTTTGCTTAAGCTCACTTGCTGTAAACTCATTTGGCTTATTTGCCGTACTACACGCTACAAGATTAACACTAACAAGCGCCAGTAAAGCCGTTTTAAAACAGCTGCTTAATTTTTTGTTTATTACTAAAGCCATTTGCACCCCTTACTTGTACAGCAAATACGGCGCTCGTTGCTTTTTAAATGCTGCAAGCCCTTGCTGCCAACTTTGTTTTATTTGCCGCTCTGATTGCCCTGCTTCAATAGCTAACCGTAGTTTGTTGGTACCAGCCAATTTATCCATAAAATCAGCGCGTTCAAAAAAGGTAATATTGTTTTTAGATAATTTATTATAAGCCGTAATTAAATAACTTAAATCAAGCCCGCGCGTGTTTGTTGTGCGTAAATCGAGCCCTTTTACAGGAGTATTTTTAAATTTAGGGTTTGCTGCCGCCCCTTTAATAGAGCGCGGTGTAAAACTAAAATCCCCAAGCGCAACGGGCGAGTAGCCAATTACTTGAAACGCAAAGTCGGTGCCTCTGCCAATACTTACAGGGGTTGCCTCAAAAAAGCAAAGCGACGGATACAGCGCAATTGATTGATCGTTCGGTAAATTAGGGCTGGGTTTTACAGGTAAACTGTAGTGAGTTAAGCGCGTGTAATGATCAACCGGGATCACAGTAAGCTTTAAATCAGCCGCTTTATTGATCCAGCTTTCGCCTTTGATCATTTTTGCAAGCTCGCCTACCGTCATGCCGTGCAGCACGGGTATTGGGTGCATGCCTACAAACGATTTAAATTGGCGCTCAAGTATTGGCCCATCAACGTAGGCAATATTGGGGTTTGGCCTATCAAGCACAATAAATTCTATGCCCTGCTCGGCTGCGGCCTCCATCATGTAATGCATAGAGCTTATGTAGGTATAAAAGCGCACGCCTACATCTTGAATATCAAAAATAATAACATCTACTTCGCTCAAAGCCTCAGCGCTTGGTTTTTTGTTTTTGCCATAAATAGAAATAAGCGGGATACCGGTTTTACTATCAACCGCATTTTTAACATGGGCTCCAGCGTCGTGATCGCCTCTAAAGCCATGCTCAGGTGCAAAAATTTTGGTTATGGTTATATTTTTAGTGAGTAAGGCATCTACTAAATGAGTATTTTCAACAAGCGATGTTTGATTTACCACAAGCCCAACACGCTTATTTTGTAGCTGCGGCAAATAATGTTTGTATTGAGCAGCGCCAACAATTGGCGTTATTTGAGCTGTGTGAGCGTGCGCGCCCACATTAAAAATAGTGATAATAAATAGTAAAACAAAGGTGATGAATACAGCTTTAAACATACAGCAAGTTCCTTTTAAACAAGGTGTTTAAAATACCACAGCTTAAGTTAAAGAGCAGTGAATGGTTTTGAGCTGTACATAAGTAACTAGAAGCTGCGCTTCTAACGTGATCACGCTCTACGTCCACGACAATTAAACTCAGGGTTTAAAGTTTTCCCGTAGGCGCTAAGCTTGCTAGCGCGACGAGCATAGCTCGTAAATGGGTTAAATACTAATGTTGGTTTTGAGCTTCTCATTTATTCCTCTTTCACTTCTCTTTGTAATGTTTCTTAAAACAAATTATTCACAAAGAGGTTAAGAGGCGCTGCGCTTTTAGAGAAGTGACTGAATAGAAGATTTGGCACTATGTAAAATTGGATTTTACTAATACCTGATAGCTGAAAGCTTTCTCAAATTTCAGACACAAAAAAACCGACTTAATGTCGGCATATGTATGAAAGTGGTGGGCGCAGGACGTATCTTCTAAGAGTGAACCTCCGACCGCTTGGCTTTAAGCCAACACTTTACTTATTTATACTCTAAGCAGAGTCTATGAAAGTGGTGGGCGCAGGAGGATTCGAACCTCCGACCGCCTGGTTCGTAGCCAGGTACTCTATCCAGCTGAGCTATGCGCCCACTTTCATTAGTTACTTGTTTATACTCTAAGTTAGAGTGTGTAAAAGTGGTGGGCGTAGGACGTAACTTTTAAGAGTGAACCTCCGACTGCTTGGCTTTAGCCAACACTTTCTACTTGTTTATACTCTAAGCAGAGTGTTGTAAAAGTGGTGGGCGCAGGAGGATTCGAACCTCCGACCGCCTGGTTCGTAGCCAGGTACTCTATCCAGCTGAGCTATGCGCCCACTTTTACTGTTTGCTTATTTATACTCTAAGCAGAGTGTGTAAAAAGTGCTGGAAGCAGGACGTATCTTGTAAGAATGAACCTCCGACCGATTTGGTTTTAAACCAAACACTTTAACTTATTTATACTCTAAGCAGAGTGTGTAAAGAGTGGTGGGCGCAGGAGGATTCGAACCTCCGACCGCCTGGTTCGTAGCCAGGTACTCTATCCAGCTGAGCTATGCGCCCAATCTTTACTTTACAAGACTGCCATTAAAAGAAATGGTGGAGAAGGAGGGATTCGAACCCTCGATAGAGCTACAAACTCTATACTCCCTTAGCAGGGGAGCTCCTTCGGCCACTCGGACACCTCTCC
>Ga0208060_1000524_pt1 | contig 11476 bp, 8 predicted proteins | sample DeeseametaMP0901_FD_184200 | JGI IMG/M metagenome (GOLD analysis project Ga0208060, IMG submission 184200) | Marine microbial communities from the Deep Indian Ocean - MP0901 (SPAdes) | ecosystem: Environmental > Aquatic > Marine > Oceanic | place: East of Durban, South Africa, South Indian Ocean... | reverse complement strand
GCAACCACAGATCGGCCAGCAAATAGGGCTGCGCCTTGGTATAATGGTGCTTGCGCACATGAAGCTGCGGCGTTTCCATCCCCGTCAGGTCGCGGCCAAGATCGGAAAGCGCCAGCGGATCGTGGGCGGGCGCGCGCGGCTTGATCTGCTCGGCCTGCGCGATGACAAAGATGCCCAGTCCGAGTGCGCTTTCGATCAGGCCCGCACTGCGCAGAACCCCCAAGGCCTGACGGACGGCCCCATTCCTGTGTGGGACTGGGCAACCAAAGACGCTCAGATCCCTGCCGGTGGGCGCGTTTACTTCGACTCTCAGCCCGGCTGCTCGTTATGCGGATGAGGTCCGGGCCAACCGTGCATAGGTTCGGCAACGTCGATCCCGACTCTGAAGACACATTGATATGGTACGAAAGCGGGCGAATTGGGTCAAACTTGCCGCACGGCGTTACCACCGAGCATAGCCACATCCGAGGATGCGAACCCGCGGTGGTGTAGCAAACCCGGTCAGCTGATCCGTGCGTTCATCCAATTCAGAACCGAAGCCACGTCCGCGACCGGGGAGGTTTGGCCGCATCAAATGACGGGCCGCTTTAAATGTATCTATAGCGTGATCGTCGACTGCAGACCTGCTCGTGTCCATTCGAGACTCATCTTTGGGAAGGGTGTATCGGAAATCACGACAGACGGGACCCCGATGATCCATAGACTCTTGGGTCATGACCTTTCTTTCCCAGATTCCGAACAATTTCTTCACGCATGATATTAACAATCTCGTTTTCGGATCGCAGGATGACATCCGTTGGGGCACCAACCCCGACGGCGAAAAGACGAGAACTCTGGTGGCTGGGAAAAGGCATGGAGATCAATCCCGCGCCTTTGACAACTTGATCGGTGGAAAGATAGTACCCCTTGGCGCGGGTCTGGGCCAACGAGGCGACGAAGGCCTTCACGTCCACTGCCGGTTCGTCGGGCGCACGGTAGGCATTGATTCTTCGCAACAGACGGCACACTTCTTCATCGCTGAAGCGGCTCATCAGAACCCGCCCAAGCCCCGAAATTCCCAGCGGTCGTCGCGTACCAAGTGAAATGTGGTGGATCGGCGACTTTTTCGGACGGATCAGGTGCACATACTCCGCGTCGTCACCGTTCTTGGTTGCCAGGACCACCACATGCCGGGTCCGTTCCGAAATAGCCTTCAGCAGCCGCTGAATGATGCCTTCACCGAACAGGTCGGGATTCATCCATGACCCCAAGAGCGGAACCCGCTCGGTGGGGAAATAGCTCTTCCGTTTAGCGTCGTGGGTCAGGAACCCCAACTCGACCAAACTTTTCAGGAGCGCCGAGGTGCTCGATTGCGGATACCCCAATTCCTTGGAGACCTCCACGACCGATAGCGGTCGACGAACCTCGTCGAAATACACCAAGGTCTGGCATGTGCGCGCGACCGATTTCACAATGGGGGTCCCGCGTGCCTTCACCGAAGCCCGATGCGCGTCATCCATAATCCCCTCCCGGCATACTATTATATGAACAGTATTCAGAAAGTAGAATGGCGGCGTATGTGATTTCTGTCAACTGTTAGAAAATTACACAAAGCCCGCCACATGCGTCGGAGGCTCGGGAAGGTGTCGGGTACGGGTGTCAGTGGCCTCCTCTTCTCGTGGGGATAATTACGCCATCTGCGGCCACGGCGCCCTGGCCACTCGGACCGATGATCAACGGGTTCACATCAATGGTCTCAAGCGCGGCGCCGTGATGGGCCGCAAAGGCTGACAGGCGCGCAAGCGCGTCAGCGAGCGCGTCGATGTCGCGTTCGGGCGCGCCGCGGAATGCGTCCAGCAGCTTGCGACCGTGGATTTCGTCGATCATGCGACGCGCTTCGGCGGGGCCGAAAGGGGCAACCCGGAAGGACACGTCCCCCAGGGCCTCGACCAGCACCCCACCCAGACCGAACATGACCACCGGGCCGAACGCCGGATCCTGGGTCACGCCGAGTATGGCCTCCAGCCCCGGTGCGGCCTGTTCTGCCACAACCAGCCCGTCGATCCGCGCATCGGGCGCTTTCTCTGACGCCAGTTCCAGTATACGCGCCCCGGCAGAGCGGACCTCTTCGACCGAGCGCAGGTTCAGCGCCACGCCACCGATATCGGATTTATGCAGGATGTCGGGCGAGGCAATCTTGAGCACGATCGGAAAGCCCATCTCCTGCGCCGCCTCGGCTGCCGCTTCCGGGGTCTTGGCCAGAATTTCGCGCACGATCCCGATGCCGGCCTCGGCAAGCAGCGCCTTGGCCTCGATCTCGTTCACCATGCCGTCCGGCAACGGCGACAGGTCCGGCAGTTCGGGTATCGGGTCGTCTTCGCCCGCGCGCGCAAAGGATTTGGCGAAATAGCGCAATGCGGCCATCGCGCGGACCGCACGGGTCGGTTCCTCGAACACGATGAACCCCGACTTTTCATATGCGGCACGACCCTCGGGTTCGGTCAGCGAACAAAACAGCATCGGCCTGCCGGGGTACTTCTCGCGGATGCGCTCCAGCCCGGTCCGGATGGCTTCGTTCAGGTCGGCAACAAGACCGACCGTGGACATGAAGATGATGGCACCGTCGATTTCGCCGTCGCCAAACAACACATCCATGTTGGTTTCCAGGAGGTCGATCTGGTTTACCAATTGCGCCGTCACATCGACGGGGTTTCGGACACCGGCAAAGGGCAGCACCGCTTTCAGTTTCTTCTGCGCATGATCGGGAAGCGCGGGCACATCCAGCTTCAGTTTCTCTGCCTCGTCGGCCATCAGCACCCCAACGCCACCGGACACCGTCACAAGACCCAGCCGGTCGCCCTGCATCATCGACGCGGATTCGGCGCAGGCATAGGTCACATCGAACATTTCGTCGACAGAGTGCGCCCGGTAGACACCGTATTGCCGGAAAGCCGCGTCATAGACCGCGTCGGACCCCGCCAGTGACGCGGTATGCGACTGTGCGGCCTCGGCGCCAACCGCGCTGCGTCCGACCTTCATCATGACCACTGGCTTTTCGCGGGCGCGGGCGAGTTCAAGGGCCTCGACCAGCCTGTCGCGGTCGGTCGCGCCTTCGAGGTATCCCATGATCACGCGGGTTTCGTCATCCTGTGCGCAATAGGCCACCGCATCGGCGAAATCGACGTCGCAGGAATTGCCCGTCGTCGCCCACAGGTTAACGCCCAGTCCGCGCATCCTGACGAGCGTCATGCAATACGACCCGAAGGCGCCGCTCTGGCTGACGATCGACACGCCGCCCGGCTTGGGCAGGTGCTTTTCGACCCCCGGCGTGAAGGTCGCGTAAAGGTTGTGGCGGACGTTGGCGATGCCAAGGCAGTTCGGCCCGACAAGCCGCATACCGCTTTCGCGCGCGATATCGACCATGCGCGCCTGAAGCGCTGCACCTTCGTCGTTGACCTCGGAAAACCCCGAGCTGAAGATCACCGCGCCGCGCACGCCGCGCGCCGCGCAATCCTCGACCGCCTGAACCGCCAGTCGCGCAGGCAGCGCGATTACAGCCAGATCCGGTGCCGTCGGAGCCTCGGTGATCGACGGATATGCCGTCAGCCCCTGCACCTTGGACGTTTTCGGGTTTATCGGCAGGATCGTGCCCTGGAACCCATGCCGCCTGAGAAAATCCACCGGCCGTCCGCCGATGCGTTTGGGATCACTCGACGCGCCGATCACGGCAACAGAACGAGGGGCGAAAATGGCATCCATTCCGTCAATTCGCATGGGTTTTCCTTTGATGTTCGTATTAATAGGATTTCGGCAGGCCAAGCGCGTGCTCCGCAATGAACGACAACACCAGTTGCGGTGTGACCGGCGCGATGCGGAACAGGATGGCTTCGCGCACCAGACGCTCGACATGGTATTCCTTGGCATATCCGAAACCGCCGAATGTCAGCTGCGCGGTCTGCGTCGCCTTCACCGCCGCTTCGCCGGCCAGGTATTTGCCCGCGTTGGCTTCGTTTCCACACGGCTTGCCAGCATCGTAAAGCGCGCCGGCGTTCATTGCCATGAGGTTGGCCGCTTCCAGTTCGGCCCAGCAGGCGGCCAAGGGGTGCTGCACACCCTGGTTCTGGCCGATCGGCCTGCCAAACACGACACGCTCATTGGCGTAATCCGCAGCGCGGCGCAGCGCGTTGCGCCCGATGCCAACTGCTTCGGCGGCAATCAGAACCCTTTCGGGGTTCAACCCGTGCAGGATCTGGCGAAAGCCCTGACCTTCCTCGCCGATCAGATCCTCGGCCGGAATCGGCAGCCCGTCGATGAACAGCTCGTTTGAATCGACACATTTGCGGCCCATCTTCTCGATCTCGCGCACCGTGACGAATGTCCGGTCGAGATCGGTGTAGAACAGGCTTAGACCTTCGGTCGGTTTCTTGACCTCTTCCAGCGGCGTGGTACGCGCCAGAAGCAGGATCTTGTCGGCGACCTGGGCGGTCGAAATCCAGACCTTCTGCCCGTGCACGACATAGCGGTCACCCTGACGCACGGCGCGGGTCTTCAGCTTGGTCGTGTCCAGGCCGGTGGTCGGTTCGGTCACGCCGAAACAGGCACGTTGCGCGCCGGCCACCAGCGGCGGAAGGTGCTTTTTCTTCTGGTCGTCGGTGCCGAATTTGACAACGGGATTGAGTCCGAAGATGTTCATGTGCACCGCCGAGGCCGCGCTGTTGCCGCCCCCTGATTCCGCGATGGCCTGCATCATGATGGCCGCATCGACGATGCCCAGACCGGCGCCGCCGTACTCTTCGGGGATGGCGATGCCCAGCCAGCCATCGCGGGCCAACTTTTGATGCAATTCGTGCGGGAATCCACCCTCGCGGTCCCGGTCTAGCCAAAATTCATCATCGAACTCTTCGCAAATCCGAAAGATCGCGTCCCGAATTCCCTGCTGCTCCGATGTCATTTGATAGGTCATGATTTTTCTCCTTCATTCTCGCGGACCCCGATCAGGAGTCCGGCTCGCCAACCGTGCCATTATCAATCAACGCGGCAATCTGTTCGGGGTCGAAACCAAGCTCTTCCAGCACCGCACGGCTGTCGGCCCCCAGTTCGCCGCGTCCGAGCCAGCGCAATCGTCCCGGCGTCTTGTCCAGCTTTGGCACGGGTCCGACGACCCTCGTGTCGTCTCCCTCGACCCCAACGATGTCGCCGCGCGCCGCGATCTGCGGATCGGCCAGGATGTCATCGACGTCATAGACCATCGCCGCCACGGCATCGTGGGACTTGAAGATGTCGATCGCTTTCTGCGCGTCATGCTGTGCCACGAATGCGCCGAGCCGGTCGACGATCTCTTCCGTATGATCCGCAAAGCCATCCAAGCTTTGGAATTGCGGCTGTTCAGCCCATTCCTGTCCGCCCGCGGCTTCCAATAGGCGTCGACCGGTCGCCGCGCTGCCTGCGCTGACCGTAACCCACTTCCCGTCCCCAGCGCGGAATACGCCCGCCGGGGCGTAGGCGTTGGGAGCCTGGAGCCCGTTTCGATCAACCGGCAGTCCCGCGCCGGTCCGCGTTGGAACGTGATAGTCGATCAGACGCAACAGCGGCTCGAAGATGGCCAGATCCACCACCTGCCCCCGTGCGCTGCCATTGTGCACCGCATGAAGCGCCATCATCGCGCCGTAGGCCGCCATGAGGCCGGTGGTTGAATCCGCCGCCGGAAAGCCGGGGTGCATCGGTGCGTTGTCGGCAAAGCCGGTCATGTGGGCCAGTCCGCTCATGGCCTCGCCGGCCCGACCGAAACCGGGCCAGGAGGACCGCGGCCCGGTCTGGCCATAGCCCGAGATCCGCACGATCACCAGATCCGGGTTCCATTCATGCATAACCTCCGGCGCCAATCCCGCTCTTTCAAGCACACCGGGACGAAAGTTCTCGATCAGAACCTGCGCATTTTCGATCAGGCGGCGCAGAACCTCGCGGCCTTCGTCGGTCTTCCAATCCAGCGCCACCAGCCGCTTGTTTCGCGCCAGTGTTTTCCACCAGACACCTACACCGTCCTTGGCGCGCGCGCTCAGAACCCGCAGCATGTCGCCCTGCCCCGGTCGTTCGATCTTGATCACCTCGGCACCGAAATCGGAGAGCAGCGCGCCGCACATCGGCGCGGCAATCACATGCCCCAGTTCAATCACCCTGAGATCGCTCAGCGGCCCGTCTTTTACCTTCATTCGGTCGTCTCCCAGATTGTCATTTCCCGGTCGTCAAGCCCCAACCGCCAGGTCAAGCGCTCTCAGTCTCCCCGGAACCGAAATACATTGCGAGAACAATCGAACGCCCGTTAGATCTCTGAAAAAGGCAACGACGTTTTCACTTGACGGAGGAAGAAATGGTTGAGCTAGACACGAATCGAATGGCTGAACGCCGACGCTCGGTCGCACAGGCATTGGACGGTCTGTTCGATCCGGGTACCATCGCCGTGGTCGGGGCGTCCCGCACCAGAGGCAAGCTCGGACAAGCCGTGCTGGCGCTGCTGAAGAGCAACGGCTATCGCGGCAGGATCATCCCGGTGAACCCTTCGGGCGGCGAGATCGAGGGCCTTGAGGCTGTACGCAGCCTGGAAGAGATCGACGGTCCGATTGACGTGGTCGTTCTGGCCACCCCGGTCGGTGTTGCACTTGATGCGCTGGAAAGCTGCACGCGGCTCGATGTCAAAGTCGTGGTCGGGGTGACGTCGGGGTTTTCTGAAGCCGGGGAAGACGGGCAGGAAAACGAACTGCGATTGCGCAGAATCATGCAGAACGCACCCTTTCGCCTGGTCGGACCGAACTGCGAAGGCGTGGTGCGCCCCGCGTCGGACCTGCAACTGACCTTCAGCCCCATGTTCAACGACCTCCGCCCCGGCCCGGTAGCGATAATCTCCCAATCCGGCGCGCTTGCGGGTCTTATGGCGCTGCGCCTGGGCGAACGCGGCGTGGGGATCAATGCCATCGTCTCCAGCGGTAACGAAACCGATCTGACGGCGGCAGATCTGCTCGACTACCTGGGAAACGACCCGCAGACGCGTGTGGTTCTGTGCTATGTCGAGGAACTGCGCGACGGGCGTCGGTTCGTCGAAGTTGCACGCCAACTGGCAAAGGCAGGCAAACACGTCGTTGCGGTCAAGGGCGGGCGCAGCCGCGCCGGATCGCGCGCGGTCCAGTCGCATACCGGCGCGATGGCCGGAGACGACCGGGTGATCAGCGCGGTGTTTCGTGAAACCGGGGTAATCCGCGCGCGCGAGTCCGTGGCCGCTGTCGATGCCGTCACGGCGCTCGCCGCGGGGCGGCGGCCTGCCGGCAACCGGGTCGGCATCATCTCTGTCACCGGCGGGCTTGGCGTCGAGATGACCGATCTGGCCGAAAGCGCGGGGTTCGAGGTGCCGGTGCTGGCCGAGGCGACGCAGACCGCACTATCGCGCTATGTGCCGTTCTACGGGTCGGTCTCGAACCCGGTCGACCTGACCGGCGTGGTTCTGGCGAATCCCACCTATGTGGGTCGCTGTCTGGAGGCCGTTGCCGATGATCCGGGCGTCGATATCGCTATCGCAATCATCACATTTGTGCCGGATCAACAGTTCATCGAAGCCTTGGCCGAAGCGTTCGACAGCACCGGCAAGCCGATCCTGATCGTCTGGACCGGCGCTGCGCGCAGTAATGCCTCGGGCGAGGCGCTGCGCGAACGGGCTGTTCCGGTGTATGATTCGCCCGCGCGGGCGGCGTCGGGCCTTGCGGCGCTGGCAGCCACGACGGGAGAAGTATCATGACCCCCAGAGAAACACTGGAAAGCTGGCACCGTGCCGGGCGCAAAGTGGTGCACGAGGCCGACGCGAAGGACCTGCTGCAGCGGATCGGTATACCTGTGCCGAAACGCAACCCCGCTGAAGGGCGCTGTGTCGCCAAGCTGTGTCACGACGACTATCCACATAAGTCAGATCATGGCCTTGTCCGGCTGGGTCTCTCGCCCGAAGAGGCGAAGCGAGCCACCACCGAAATGGCGCAACGGTTCCCGGGCGGCACGACGCTGATCGAGGAAATGGAAGACGGGTCCGTGGCCGAATGGATCATCGGCTGTAAACGCGACGACACTTTTGGCCCGATCGTTCTGGCCGGTCCCGGCGGCATTCTGGTGGAACTGATCGACACGGCCGAAATCCGGCTCGCTCCGGCAAAGCCACAAACCGCCGAATCTATGGTGCGCTCGGGTCCGGGCGCCAGGATGCTGGCTGGCCTGCGCGGCGCGGAACCGGCCGACCGGGGGGGCCTGGCGGACCTGATTTCGCGCATATCTGTTTTCTTCGCCGAAAACGCCGATCTGATCTCGGAAATTGAAATCAACCCTGTGATGGTTCGGGCGGACGGGAAAGGTTTGGTCGCTGCCGATGCCTTGATCGTGTTGTCACCTAACGCGGATGAACAGGAGAGTTAAACGTGATACGTCACCCTTTCGGAGAGTTGTCACTGGGCCAGACCGGCGTGTCGAGCGGGCGAACGATGACGGAAACCGATGTCGTTAATTTCTGCATGCTTACCGGGAACTGGCTTGAACTGCATTCCAACATTGAGCATGCCAAGGAGGCGATCTACGGCCAGCGTCTTGTTCAGGGCAGCCTCGTGTTTTCCATCGTCAATGCGATGATCCCCTTCGACAGCTCCGTGCTCGCCGCCTTCTACGGCTGCGACAAGCTGCGCTTTCTGCGGCCGACCTTCATCAACGACACCCTCTGGGCGCGCGTGGAAATCGTCAATCTGAAGGACCATGACGAAAAGCACGGCGTCGTGACCAGCAAGCTGGAAGGCATCAACCAACGCGACGAAACGGTCCTGCGCTGCGAATTCAGTCTGCTGATCCGCAAGACACGTCTGGATCGCCCCGGAGAGCCCGCCAAGATCCGCGCCGCGCATGACAAAACACACGGAGAGAACGCATGAACTTTCTGACACCCGAACAAGAGATGTGGCGCACCACCGTCGCGCGTTTCATCGACGAAGAGATCGGCCGCGACTACATCCGCAAATGCGACCGTGAGCGCGAATACCCCTATGAGGCCTACGAAAAGGTCGCCAAGCAGGGCTGGCTTGGCATCCTCTTTTCCGAGGAAAGCGGCGGGCTGGGCGGCGATATCGTGGATTACGCCCTGATGTGCGAGGGGCTGGCGAAATACGGTTTCGATTTTTCCACCGGTCTGATGGTCGCCACCTTCACCGCGATGAACATCGAGAAATTCGGCACGCCCGAACAGAAAGAGCGCTACATCCAGCCGTTCCTCGATGGCGACATCCGCTTCTCGATCTCGATTTCCGAACCCGGCGCCGGGTCGGACGCGGCTTCAACCAAGACCCGCGCGCGGCGTGATGGCAATGGCTGGGTGGTAAAGGGGCAAAAGCTCTGGTGCTCGGGCGCAAAGGCCGACAATGCGATTCTGGCCATGCTGACCCGCACCGACCCCGACGCCCCCAAGCACAAAGGGCTTTCGGTGTTCCTGATCCCCAACGACGCTGAAGGGCTGGACATCCGCAAGCTGCCGACCCTGGCGCGGCGCGCAACGGGCACCACCGAGATTTTTGTCGACGATGTGAAACTGCCCGCCGACGCGCTGCTGGGGACCGAAAACGAAGGCTGGAAAATCATCACCGACCATCTGGAACTGGAACGCGTCGCCGTGGCCGCCGCCTATGTCGGCAACGCCCAGACAGCGGTGGACGACGCTCTGCGCTACGCCCATGAGCGGATACAGTTCGACAAGCCGATCTTCGACTTTCAGGTGATCCGCCACATGCTGGCCGATATGCAGACCCAGGTCGACGCCGCGCGGTTGCTGGTCTATCGTGCCGCCAACCTTGCCGCGGCCAAAACGCCCTGCACGCGCGAAGTGTCGATGGCAAAGCTCTTTGCCTCTGAGACCCTGCAAACCGTCACACGCAACGGCATGCAGATCCTCGGCGGTCATTCCATGCTGCCGGACGCGGATATGGAACGGTATTTCCGCGAAGGAATGCAAAGCACCATCGGCGGCGGGACATCGCAGATCCAGCGCACGCTGATCGCCAAGACCATGCGCCCGAACTGACGTCGGGACCGCATCGGAACGACGGGACAACAGGGAGAAAGAGCATATGAAGAACGGACGCGACCCGGTGATCGTCGGCCTTGCCGACGCGCCAATCGAGGATGGGAAATTCGTCACCAAGGCGTCGGTCTTGGGCCATGCCGCATTGGTGGCAAAGGCCGCCGTCGAAGAAGCCGGCCTGACGCTTGATGATGTTGACGGTCTGCTGACCGCCGGCATGTGGGGGGTGCCGGGGCCGGGACAGCTCGCCACTGTAACGCTGGGCGAATATCTGGGCATCATGCCGACCTACGTTGACGGTACCAATATCGGCGGCTCTGCCTTTGAAGCGCATGTCGCCCACGCCGCGATGGCATTGCGCGAGGGCTATTGCGAGGTTGCGCTGATCGTTTACAGCTCCGACCAGAAATCCCTGCGCAGCCGCAATCTGGGCGGACGTCCATCGGTGCTGTCGATGCAGCACGAAACCCCCTATGGGATGCCGACGCCTGTGGGCGGCTACGCGATGGCGGCGCAGCGGCACATGCACGAATACGGCACCACTTCCGAGAACCTTGCCGAGATCGCCGTCGCCACCCGGAAATGGGCGCAGCTGAACCCCGCCGCAACGCGGCGCGATCCGCTGACCGTCGACGACGTTCTGTCCAGCACGATGATCTCGGAACCGCTGCACCTGCTCGACTGCTGCCTTGTCACCGACGGCGCGGGCGCCATCGTTATGACCACCGCCGAACGCGCCAAGAACCTCAGGACCAAACCCGTTGCGGTCAAGGGCTATGGCGAGGCGCACACCCATTGGGCCATCGCAGAGATGCCCGACCTTGCCCGTCTGCTGCCGGCGCAAAAGGCCGGCGAAACCGCGATGAAAATGGCCGGTGTAAGCCATTCCGACATTGACGTGGTGGAGGTCTACGACAGTTTCACCATCACGGTCCTGCTGACGCTGGAGGCGCTGGGTTTCTGCAAGATCGGCGAAGGCGGCGATTTTGTCTCCGGCCAACGCACGGCACCCGGCGGTGCCTTTCCGATGAACACCAATGGCGGCGGCCTGTCCGCGCTGCATCCGGGCATGTACGGGATATTCCTGCTGATCGAGGCCACCCGCCAGTTGCGGGGCGTCTGCGGCGACCGGCAGGTCGCGGGTGCCGAGACCGCGCTGGTGCATGGCACGGGGGGCACGCTGTCCTCTGGCGCGACCGTGATTTTGCAGAAGGACTGAGCCGATGAGCACTGAAAAACCGCTTCCAGTGATCGACCACGACAGCGCCCCCTATTGGCAGGCCGCACACGAGGGCCGCCTTGACATCCCGCTGTGCGGCGATTGTGGCAAGCATCACTTCTATCCACGGGCGATCTGCCCGTATTGCCATTCCGACAATCTGAATTTCGATACGGTCAGCGGGCGGGGCG
>Ga0208060_1000520_pt1 | contig 11518 bp, 9 predicted proteins | sample DeeseametaMP0901_FD_184200 | JGI IMG/M metagenome (GOLD analysis project Ga0208060, IMG submission 184200) | Marine microbial communities from the Deep Indian Ocean - MP0901 (SPAdes) | ecosystem: Environmental > Aquatic > Marine > Oceanic | place: East of Durban, South Africa, South Indian Ocean... | reverse complement strand
CCGCTACTCTTGGCTCACCTAATTGCACGTAGGTGTGTGTAGCGTAACCATCAAGTGGGTCGTTACCAAACTCAAAGCCGCGGGTTGGTACTTCTTCGTCAAATACGTTACGTGCCCATGCGCGCACTGCCCACATGTCGGCTTCGTAGCCTAAACTTAGGTTTACTAAATTGCTGCCGGGTGCTTTTGAATTATGGCTATCGGAGAAGTAGTAATCGTCCTTACCTTCAACACCAATCATACCGTACAGCTCATTAGTAAAGTTGTAACGTGCGCTAAATGCGTATTGGTATTTAGGTGATTGCGCTTGCTCACGACCGTCTTGATTTAAGCCAGATTGCGTTACAAAGTCGTCAATTTCTGTGTTTAAGTAACCGGCGCTACCTGTTAAGAATAAATCTTCGGTAAGTTGGTAACTACCTTCAACTTCTAGCCCGTAGTTGCTACCAGAGCTTGCGTTATCAACGTAGCCTGTAAATTGCTGACCTTCTACTTGCCATGCTTTTAACTGAATGTTGTCGCGGTGCATATAAAATGCTGCTAAACGAAGGGTAAATTTATCATCAAGCGATGACCCCTTAACGCCAAACTCGCCGCTCCAAAGGTATTCTGGGTCAAAGCTTGTATGCTGCTGGAAAAAATCAGCATCTAGGTTTAAGCCTTCATCCTTAGCTTTTGCTAATGCTTCTGAATTAATACCGCCAGCTTTATAACCACGGGTAATGCTGGTGTAGATCATAGTACGATCAATCACTTGGTATTCAAGTGCTATTTTACCGCCTACCATTACGTCGTCAGTCTCTTCAATAAAGCCGTTGCTGTCGGTGTAATCACCTTGGTATTGCTCTACACGAAAACCGGTAATGAGCGTGGTTTTAGGGCCGATAGGTGTGGCTACTTGGCCGTAAACAGCTACGTTACTGGTTTCGTAGGTTGATGCAAATGGACTTGCAAGCCAAGTGTATTCGCGCTCTAAATCTACATCGCGGTTTTGATAGTAAACACCGGCAACCCAGTTACCTGTTTTAGAATTAAATTGTAAATTAGCCGACTGATCATCGCGATCACGCGTGTACACATCGGTTGAGCTATAACCCCAAGGGTGTAGGCCAGCTGCACATAATTGTGGCTCGCTTGCATCGTTACATACCCAGTCTTCATCAAAGCTGTAAAGTAGCTCTGTATCAATGGCTGAAAGGTTTAAGCTTACATCAAAGGCATCAAAGCCAGTGTAGGTATTATTAATACCAATGGCATAGCTTTGTTGATTATCTTGGCCTGGCTCGTCGGCTACACTATTACGGCTGTTATCAAGCGTGAACGCATCGTAACCGTTGTTTATATCTATGTAGTGCAGGTTTAACTCTGTGTTTAAATGCTCAGTAAGTTGGCTGTTTAATTTAAAGCGGGCTACTTGCTCATCTTGTTGTTGAGTTTCGTCGTTTAAATATAGGTTATCTACGTAGCCGTCTGATTTTCTGCGAAAGTAGCTGACGCGGGCACTTGTGTCGTCGGTTAAGCCGGTACTTGCTGCAAGGCCTGCTTCGCGCGAGTTATAAGTACCCATACCCACTTGTAATTTTAAGCTCGGATCGGCAGTTGCCTGAGCTGATTCCATTTGAATCATACCTGCCATGCCGTCTGCACCAAAGCGAGTGCCTTGTGGGCCGCGGTAAATTTCTACCTGGTCTATATCAAATAATAATGAGCTGCCACCTAAACCCGAGTAGTTAATGCCGTCAATAACTAAGCCAACCGATGGGTTAATTGGATCTACAAATTGTGAACGAAGTCCCACTCCACGAATTTGAATATAACGACCACGAGACGCACCAGATGTAAAGTTTACGTTGGCTGTACTACCTAGCATTTCGTCTAAGTAACTTGCACCACGTTGATTAATTTCATCTTTGCTAAATAGGCTAGCGCTAGCGCTTAATGTTTGAATGCTTTCACGTTGAAAGTCGCCTGTAACAACAATTCGTTCTAGGTCGCTGTCATCAGCGTTTGCTATAAGTGGTGTACTAATTAGCGGTAATAACGCCGCAGTAATTAAAGACAAACGTAAGTTCATTAGGTTACTTAACTCCATTTTGGGGACTCGTATGGTAGCAATTATTTTAATACTTGTGTTATAACGCAGCGATTATACGTTAAATAATCAGGATTACTAATATGACCTTTAAAGTTGATTTTAAAGTGCGCCATTACGAATGTGACCTACAAGGAATTGTAAATAACAGTGTGTACTTTAATTATTTAGAGCATGCTCGCCATGAGTTTTTATTTGCAAATGGGGTTGATTTTGCACTACTAGCAAAGCAAAAAGTTAATTTAGTGGTGATACGCAGTGAGGTTGATTATAAACATTCGCTTGTACCAGATGATGAATTTTATATAGCAGTTGAGCCAGAGCGTATAAGCCGTATAAAGTTTGCGTTTAAGCAAACCTTAGTGCGTAAACACGACAACAAAGTAATGCTACAAGCCAAGGTTATAGGCACTTCGGTTAATGAAAAAGGGCGCCCTTTTTTACCTCCCGAAATAGATAATTTATTTAAAAATTACACCCAAGATTAGCAGGTATAATTTTTAGGGGCTGTGACCTTTGGGATTAAATTTAACGTAGTTTGTTTTAAAGCAGCGCCTAGGTAGTGGGGTTGTTTATCGTAAATAGCGGGTAGCGTAGGTGCTGTTATCGAGCCCACTAAGTTACAAACCAAGCAAGGCAATTAAAGCGCCCATAATGTGTACATGTTTTAATCTGCAAAGTTCAACACTCTCTAAACTATCATAGAACAAAAATTTACATTTAAAACATGCATTTTTAACGGATAAACCGCATAAAAATTGTTACTATTACTGTAATTAAATATTTAGTTAGAAATAGCATGAAATTAGCAGCACTACCGATGCTTTTAATCGGTTTATGTATTGGTTGTACAGCCACAGGGACGGTGACCACTGAGCAGCTAAAGTATACACAATGGCAACTATCAAAGGTTGATGGTTTAGCTGTGCCGGCCTCTTACAGTGCATCAATGAGCTTTATTGAAGCGTTGCAAGTAAACGGGTTTGCAGGATGTAATAAGTTTTTTGGTGAAGGCGAGCTTAAAGACAGCAGTATTAGCGTTAATAAACTTGGCATGACGCGTAAGTCGTGCGGAGCAGACGTTGATGAGCTAGAGCAGCAGTTTTTACAAGCGCTACGAGAAGGTGCAACGCTTACCATGCAAGGCTCACAGTTAGTTATGCAGGGCGATCAAACTTTTTTATTTATTGCAAAGTAGTGGCATGAGTATTTAAAACTGCCCCTTGCAGGCAATTTTTAACTGGCGTACACTCAACGCTGATTTGATCAAAATAGCAAATCAACGAACATAATTTTACTTGTCGGAGTGCCTTAAATAATTAAGGCTGAGATCGCGAAAGCGGGATCCGTGAACCTGATCAGGTTAAAACCTGCGTAGGGAACAAGCTGCCTAGAATGGGACGCTTGTGCGTCTTTTTTTATGCGCACAACAAAATAACTAGCCATTTTAGGCCGCAAAGCAGCGTAACCACTGCTTTACGATCTTTCTCTATTCCTTATGGAATATCTGACAAGACAACCCTTTAGCAATGAGGTAAGTCATGTCAAACACTACAAATAAGTCTACACGTCGAGAAACGCGCGCTGCTGCGTCAGATTACATTTATAATTTAACGGGTCAGCCATTTCCAAGCTCACAAAAAGTGTATGTTGAGGGCAGCCAAAGCGGTGTACGCGTGGGTATGCGCGAAATTACATTAAGCGATACGTTTATTGGTGGCGATGAGCAAAACCCTGTGTATGAGCCAAACGATCCACTGCGTGTTTACGATACATCAGGCCCGTATACCGACCCTAACTTTGAGTTAGACGTACGTAAAGGGTTACCTAAATTTCGTGAACAGTGGATAAAAGAGCGCAACGACACTGAAGTGCTCGACTCAGTCACTTCGCAATTTGCTCAGCAACGTATGGCCGATGACGGCCTTGATCATATTCGCTTTGATCATTTACCTAAAATTCGCCGTGGTAAAGCGGGCAAAAACGTGACGCAAATGCATTATGCTCGCCAAGGCATTATTACCCCAGAAATGGAATACGTAGCCATACGCGAAAACATGGGTCGTGCACAAATTAGAGAAGAGCTGCTAGCAGCACAGCATAAAGGCGAATCGTTTGGGGCGAGTATTCCCGATTTTATTACCCCTGAATTTGTACGCGACGAAATAGCCCGCGGTCGCGCTATTTTACCAAATAATATTAACCACCCCGAAACCGAGCCCATGATAGTTGGCCGTAACTTTTTAGTTAAAGTTAACGCTAATATTGGTAATTCATCGGTAAGCTCATCAATCGAAGAAGAAGTAGAAAAAATGGTGTGGTCTACGCGCTGGGGTGCCGATACCGTAATGGATTTATCAACCGGGCGTTACATTCACGAAACCCGTGAATGGGTAGTACGTAATTCGCCGGTGCCCATTGGCACGGTACCAATTTATCAGGCGCTTGAAAAAGTAAACGGAGTGGCCGAAGAACTAACGTGGGAGATATTTCGCGATACGTTAATTGAACAAGCCGAGCAGGGCGTTGATTACTTTACTATTCATGCCGGTGTATTGCTGCGTTATGTGCCAATGACGGCAAAGCGTGTAACCGGCATTGTATCGCGTGGTGGCTCAATTATGGCTAAGTGGTGTTTAGCGCACCATAAAGAAAACTTTTTATATACGCACTTTGAAGATATTTGCGAAATTTTAAAACAATACGATGTGTGTTTTTCGCTTGGAGATGGCCTTCGTCCAGGTTCGATTGCTGATGCCAACGACGAAGCGCAATTTAGTGAGCTACGTACGTTAGGGGAGCTTACAAAAATTGCGTGGAAACACGATGTACAAGTATTTATTGAAGGCCCAGGCCATGTGCCAATGCAAATGATTAAAGCCAATATGGATGAGCAATTAGAGCATTGTGGCGAAGCGCCTTTTTACACATTAGGCCCATTAACGACCGATATAGCACCAGGGTACGACCATATAACATCGGGTATAGGCGCTGCACAAATAGCGTGGTACGGCTGTGCCATGCTGTGTTATGTAACACCAAAAGAGCATTTAGGTTTGCCCAATAAAGAAGATGTAAAAGAGGGCTTAATTACCTACAAAATTGCAGCGCATGCGGCCGACTTGGCCAAAGGCCACCCCGGCGCGCAAGAGCGCGATAATGCATTATCAAAAGCGCGCTTTGAATTTAGATGGCATGACCAATTTAACATTGGTTTAGACCCAGAACGTGCTCGTGAATATCACGACGAAACTCTACCGCAAGAGTCTGGCAAAGTAGCGCACTTTTGCTCTATGTGCGGCCCTAAATTTTGCTCAATGAAAATTACCCAAGAGGTACGCGATTACGCCAAAGATCTCGAATCACGCGGAATCGATCCTAACAATGTTGGTGATGCAATTGAGATCAAAATGGTTGATGTAGAAGCGCAAATGAAAGCGAAATCTGAAGAGTTTAAACAAACGGGCTCAGAAATTTACCACAAAGCAATATAAGCCAATAACAGGTTAGCGGCTTATGGCTGCTAGCCTGTTATTAAAAGGAGGTTTTATGTTTTACAACATTGCTGTTGTGGGGTTTGGTTTAGCAGGGCGCTTAGCTGCCCTCGAGCTTAGTAAGTCGCATCATGTAACCGTGTTTGAAGCCAGTGACGAACACACACAAAATAGTGCCGGTAAGGTGGCTGCGGCAATGCTTGCTCCGCTTGCTGAGTCGGTATTGTGTGAAACGGATTTAGCCATCATGGGGCTAAATTCACTCAAGCGCTGGCCAGAGATAGTGAGCGAGCTTGAAGGCGAGGTTTTTTATCAGCAAAAAGGCACGCTGGTCGTGGCGCACCAGCAAGATAAAGGTGACTTACTAAGCTTTAGTCAGCGAATAAAGCCAATAGCAGGGCACAGCGCGCAGGCGTTAAATGCTCAGCAAATAACACAGTTAGAACCCGAATTAGCTAATCGTTTTAACCAAGGTGTGTTTTTACCCTGCGAAGGGCAAATAGATAACCAGGCCTTTTATAGAGCAAGCTTTACCATGCTTAATAAACGTAAGGTTAAGTTTGTTTTTAACCAGCGCGTCAGCATTCAAAACGGCGAGGTGAATAACCGCGCGTTTGATTACATTATTGACTGTCGTGGCTTAGGTGCTAAAGGCGATAAACCACTCAGAGGCGTACGCGGTGAAGTGGCTAGATTACATGCACCTGAGGTTAATTTAACGCGGCCGGTGCGTTTAATGCACCCGCGCTACCCAATTTATATAGCGCCAAAACCTAATAATGAGTATGTAATTGGTGCAACTGAAATAGAGTCTGATGATAGCGGCCCTGCAACAGTACGCTCCACGCTTGAACTACTTTCGGCGGCTTACACTGTGCACAGCGGGTTTGCCGAAGCGCGGCTGTTAAATATTCAAAGCGGGTTACGCCCCGCATTTAGCGATAACCGCCCTGCGGTTTTAAAAACAGGTAACGTAATTAGCATTAATGGCTTATATCGTCATGGCTACATGTTAGGGCCCGCCTTAGTGGCTAATGCGTTATCTCAAATAGGGTGAGTAATAAATGACTATAACAATTAATGGTGAGCTGCTAACTATTAAAAGTGCAGTGCTTGTTGATGTATTACAAAATTTTGGTGCAAAGCCTCCATTCGCGGTGGCACTAAATGGCGAATTTATTCCACAAAGTTTGCACGCCAGCACCACAATTAACGAAGGGGATAGCATTGAATTGTTATCGCCTATTCAAGGTGGGTAGCATTATGCAAGGTAACGATTGCTTAACTATTTATGGCGAGCAACTAAATAGCCGTTTATTAATAGGCTCGGCGCTTTACCCCTCTCCAGCAGTGATGGAAGAGTCTATAAAAGCCTCTGGCGCGCAAATAGTAACGGTGTCATTAAGGCGCCAGCAAAGCGCTGCCGCAGGGGATGACTTTTGGCAGCTTATAAAAAACACTGGCCTTAAAATACTGCCTAATACCGCAGGGTGCCACAGTGTAAAAGAAGCCGTAACACTTGCTAAAATGTGCCGTGAAGTATTTGCAACCGATTGGATTAAGCTTGAACTAATAGGTGATGACTACAACTTACAACCCGACCCATTCGCATTGTTAGAAGCCACAAAAATATTAATTGATGATGGCTTTAAAGTATTACCCTACTGCACAGATGATTTAGTTCTTTGCCAGCGTTTAAACGCGCTAGGATGTGAGGTGCTTATGCCTTGGGGCGCGCCTATTGGCACCGGTAAGGGGCTTTTAAATAGTTATAATTTAAAAACAATTCGTGAGCGCTTACCAAACACAACATTAATTGTTGATGCGGGGCTTGGTTTGCCTTCGCATGCCTGCCAAGCGCTTGAATTAGGGTATGATGCGGTATTATTAAATTCAGCGATAGCAGGGGCTGGCTGCCCAATTACGATGAGCCGTGCATTTAAAGCCGCGGTAGAGGCAGGGCGCTTTGCGTATAATGCCAAAGCAATGCCTGAAAAAGACTTAGCAGCCCCCTCAACCCCTACAATGGGTATGCCGTTTTGGCATCAGCAGTAAGGAAATAAAGAGTATGAATAATTTAGTGTGGACAATTGCAGGCTCAGACTCAGGTGGTGGCGCAGGCATTCAAGCCGATATAAAAGCAATGCGAAGTTTTGGCGTGCATGGCTGTACTGCAATTACCGCGCTTACGGCGCAAAATAGCTTAGGTGTAGAGGCCATTAACGCGGTATCTACCGATATTATTGAATCGCAATTACTCGCACTCGAAAGCGACATGAAAGCCAAAGTAATTAAAATTGGCATGCTGGCTAATGTGCAGCAAATTCAATTGATAAGCGAGCATATAGCGCATTATAAAGCTAAATGGCCTGTACCGCCTGTAATTGTTTACGACCCCGTTGCAATTGCTTCAAGTGGTGATGTATTAACAGAGGAAGATACCGTAAGTGCCATTAAAGAATGCTTAATGCCGCTGGTGGATGTAATAACACCTAACACGCACGAAACTCAATTATTAACAGGGGTGTATTTAATTGGCCCAAGCGCCGTGAAAGACGCTGCTAAAAAGCTATTAAGCTGGGGCGCAAAAGCGGTTGTTATTAAAGGCGGGCACTGGGATTACCCAACAGGTTATTGTATTGATTACTGCACACAAAACGGCGAAGAGTATTGGCTTGGTAATAAAAAAATTCAAAGCCCTCATAGTCATGGTACAGGTTGTAGCATGGCCTCGGTTATTGCCGCGTGTTTAGCAAAAGACTACCCACTAAAAGATGCTTTTATTTTAGCTAAAGCTTATATAAATCAGGGCTTAAAGCAGTCGGTTAGATACGGCGAAGGAATAGGCCCTGTTGCACATACTGCTTTTCCTACACAGTTAGATGACTACCCGCAAGTAATAGAGCCTGGCAGCTGGCTTGGTGATGAGCTTGATTTTGATGTGCCGCTGGAATTTAATATGGCGGCTGATTTTGCATCTTGTGAGAGCAAAAAGTTGGGCCTATATGCTGTGGTCGATAGCCTAGATTGGCTAGATAAATGTTTGCAGCAAGGTATTACTACGGCGCAGCTACGCATTAAAAATAGAACCGACCTTGAGCTTGATGAATTAATTAAGCAGGCCGTAGAGCTGGGTAAAAAGTACCACGCTCACGTATTTATAAACGACTACTGGCAGTTGGCAATTAAGCACGGTGCCTACGGTGTACACTTAGGGCAAGAAGATTTAGAAACCGCTAATTTAGCAGCGATTAAAGAAGCAGGTTTAAGGCTTGGGCTTTCTACCCATGGTTTTTACGAAATGTTACGTGCCCACAACTACCGACCAAGTTATATGGCATTTGGTGCTATTTATCCAACCACGACCAAAGATATGAGCGGCCAAATACAAGGTCTCGATAAACTTAAAAAGTGTGTGCCATTAATGCAAAGCTACCCAACAGTTGCCATTGGTGGCATAGATTTAACCCGCGCACGCGAGGTTGCAAATACAGGAGTAGGCAGTGTTGCGGTTGTACGAGCAATTAGTGAAGCGGATGATTATATTGCAGCAATTAGTGCGCTAAAAAGTGCTATAAATCAGCCTAATGAATAAGCTTAGCGATAAAGAAACCCTGCGTTATAGTCGCCACATATTATTAAAAGAAGTGGGCCTAGAAGGGCAGTTAGCACTTAAAGCAGCCACCGTTGCAGTAGTGGGAGCTGGCGGGCTAGGTAGCCCTGCACTTTTGTATTTAGCTGCGGCAGGTATTGGTAAACTTATTTTAATAGATGATGATGCGGTTGAGCTTTCTAACTTGCAGCGCCAAGTGCTATATAAAATTAATCACTTAGGGCAAAACAAGGTCACCGCTGCTGGCAAAGTATTAACAAGTCTTAATAATCAAATAGAAATAGTGACGCATTGTAAAAAGCTCGATGATAACAACGCAGGGGAGCTTTTAAAAAATGCCGACATAGTACTTGATTGCTCTGATAATTTTGCCACACGTTACAGTGTTAACCGTTATTGCTTTACTCATAAGTTGCCTTTAATTGCAGGTGCCGCGATTGCAAGTAGTGGGCAACTTATGGGCTTTGATTTTAGGCAAAACAATAGCCCATGTTATGGCTGTGTTTTTGCAAAAAGTGACGCCGCTCCCGCTGTAAATTGTAGTAATGCAGGTGTAATAAGCCCACTGTTAGGAATTATAGGCTCTATGCAGGCACAGCTTACGCTTAATATGCTGTTAGGGCATGTTGAAGGTAGTGTGTTTATCAGCTTTGATGCGCTGAGCTTAAAGCAACAGCATTTTAAAATGATTAAAGATATAAACTGTAAAGAGTGCGGTGAATAAAGTATGAGGTAATTAGCGGGGCTAAACTCGGGGTTAAGCCATGAGAAGCTGCACTTCTAACGTAAGCAAGCTCTATGTCTACAGCTAAAATTAGCATCGTAGTTTAATTAATCTATAGGCGCCTTGCTTGCTGGCGCGTTGATATAAAATCTATTTGCGCTTTTTATTTTTGGCGTGAGCAAGCTTCACGCCTACCAATAAAAAAGCACCGCAATTGTCACAAATGCGGTGCTTAATAATGTATGTTTGATTACTGAGTATACAGCTTACAGCTTGGCAAACACGTCTTGTAGTGGTGGCACTACTTGCTTTTTACGGCTTAATACGCCATCTAGCCATACTTTATCTTCGCTCGGCTTTTCACCGTAAGCTTGCTCTACAAGGTTTGCATCATCTGAAGCAATCAGCATTTGTGAGCCTTCTTTCATGATGTCGGTAAGCAGTAAAAATACTGAGTGGCGGTTGCCTTCAATTTTTAGCTTAGCAATATCGGCTTCTAAGTCTGCTTTAATTTCGTCAAACACTGCAAGGTCAATAACCTCTAGCTGGCCAATGCCCACTAGGTGACCGTTCATGTTGAAGTCTTTAAAGTCACGCATTACTAAGTCACGCACAGGGGTGTCTTCAACAGCTGACTTAACACGGAACATGTCCATGCCTAGTTCTTTAAAGTCTTCAATGCCGGCAATTTCTGCTAGTGCTTCTACACATTTAATATCAGCCGTTGTACAGGTCGGCGATTTAAAAATAACGGTATCGCTTAAAATTGCACATAGCATGATGCCAGCAATATCTTTAGGGATTTCTACGTTGTAGAAGTCATACATCATTTTAATAATGGTGTTTGAACAGCCTACCGGACGGATCCAACACTCAAGCGGTGTAGATGACGTTAAATCGCCTAGTTTATGGTGATCGACTACGCCAACAACACGTGCTTGGTCGATATCATCAGGTGCTTGTGTTTTTTCTGTGTGGTCAACAATATATACATCTTCGCCAGCGTAGCTTAATTTAAGCTCAGGTGCTTCGAAGCCAAATTTATCTAGGATAAATTGAGTTTCTGGTGACACTTCACCAAGGCGTGTTGGAATTGCTGGCTCATCGATTTGGTTTTTTAAATAAGCAAGTGCAATTGCACCACAAATAGAATCTGAATCTGGGATTTTATGGCCCACTACATACATAGACATTGACGGAACTCCTTTAAATTTGCCGATATTCTACCAAAGTCTGTGGCCTTTAACATATAGACAGTGCAATTAAGTTTTAGTTACACTTTAAAATCTTGAATTTACTGGGTGTATAAATATGCGACTGGGCCGCAAAGGTTGGAACAACGTTATTATTTTTTCGATGTTGATTATGATCTTCTTTTTAAATGGCTGGCATAAGCAGTTTTTAGGGGGCGAAGACGAGCCTACATTACAACCGGTACTGCCATTGCAAAGTTTTGTGTTAACACTGAGCTTTGTTGATCAGAAAATTGAACGTATTGGTACAAGTTGGCGTACAACCGCATTAAAAGAAAATACGCCCGTGAGGTGGGATGCATCACAGCAGCAATTAGCTGAGCTAATTAACCATTGGCAAAC